>Ga0302197_10001552_pt1 | contig 22182 bp, 12 predicted proteins | sample II_Bog_N2_1_FD_193526 | JGI IMG/M metagenome (GOLD analysis project Ga0302197, IMG submission 193526) | Peat permafrost microbial communities from Stordalen Mire near Abisko, Sweden - II_Bog_N2_1 | ecosystem: Environmental > Terrestrial > Soil > Wetlands > Peat | place: Sweden: Abisko...
CCGATTTCCTGCCCAGGATATTGAATCTGCAAACTTATGAGTGCCAATGAGCGACTTCTATATCTTTACGGATAATAATTACCGCCCTTCGGAAAAGACCGGCAGCCATTTGCCGTAAAGACTAGTTTCTCCATGCCGTACAGACCCTCGATCTCATACCGTAAGCACCTTTACAGGTATTCACTATACGCCTACAAAGGATGCTGGTTTCAAACCCCGATCACAAAGGATGCTCAAGGTGTGAGGTGCATGCATCAAGGAGTCCTGGACCAAACGGGGAATGGCCTTACTGGAGGCTGCAAATTGAAAACTAGAGCCAATGGGAGACAACGGTCTCTATGGAACTGGGGTGGAGTCGCAATTCTGCTTGCGCTGCTGGCAGTCAGCACCCCATGGATCAACGCCCAAATCGCAACAACTACGGCAACGCTCTCCGGTGTGGTCACAGACTCCATGGGTGCGGTGCTGCCGAAGGCGACTCTTACTCTGACGAGTTCGGAGAAAGGCATCACTCGAACCTTCACCACGGACGACGGGGGCCGGTACTTCTTTAATCAACTTCCGCCAGCCGCCTACAGCCTGACGATCCAGGCGAAAGGCTTCGAGACGTATCAACAGAATGGGATCGTCCTCGACGCCGCCGAAACCGCTACGCAGAACGCGACGCTGACGATCGGGGCTGAGACCGTATCGGTCACAGTAACCTCGGATGTCTCCCTGCTGAATACGGATAACGCCAACGTCGCGGCAGACATTGACGCAAAGCAGATCGTGGAGCTGCCACTGAACGTGCGCAACGTCTATGGTTTGGCCACGCTCAACTCTTCCGTGCAAAACACGTCGGAAGGGCAGATCCTCCTGGGCGGCGGCAGCAACACAACCGACACCGCGGATCAGGACATCTCGTTCATGAACTTCGCCGGCGGCTTCTTTGGGACGACGGCCTTCCTGGTCGACGGCTCATGGGATACAGACACCGAGTGGGGCGCGGTCATCTTTGTCCCCGGCGTGGACGCGGTTCAGGAATTCAAAATCCAGAACAACTCGTTCACCGCTCAGTATGGATGGAGCACGGGCAACGTGGTAAACGTGGTTACCAAGTCGGGAACGCACGACTTCCACGGATCGGCATACGAGTTTTATTCCAGTAACAACTTCAATGCCCTCAACTACTTCCAATCACCAGGCAGTTGCCAGGGTCTCCTGAACACCAACCTCTGCACCTTCAGCCGGAACCAGGTTGGCGGAACGGGCGGCGGACCGCTGTACATTCCTGGCGTGTATAAACAGCGGAACAAGACCTTCATCTTCGGTAACTACGAGCACTTCCATGCAAACACCCCGGCCCCGTCGCAGTACACGGTGCCAGACTCCAACTTCCTCGCGGGGAACTTCTCTGAGCAGTTGTCAACCACGTCCGCGGGCAACGACGCTCTAGGCCGGCCCATCTATAACGGTCAGATTTACGATCCTCGCAGCGGCCATGCAATTACCGCCGGCCGACCGGATGCTTATAATCCTGTGACCAACCCCTACGGCACCAACAAGGTGGCCACCACAACCGGATTCATCCGGAACCCGGTCCCAGGCAACATTCTGTCTAACATCACCGGTTACACACCGGATCCTGTCGGCGCCAAGCTGCTGAGCTACTTTCCCGCGGCGCAGAAGTCAGGCAATGTGGCCAACAACCTGACTCTGGCCGGAGAGGCGCCCACGTATTGGAACGAGTACGGAATCAGGGTCGACCACAATATCAACGACAATACCAGCGCCTATTTCCGCTACTCCTACAAGGAAGAGGCAAAGACCGGCGAAGCCGCCAACTGGGGATCCGATCCGGCAGGCCAAGGCAATCAGCGGCCCAACAACCGCTGGGGCATGTGGGCGGGGCTCACGCGGATCTTCAGCCCCACCTTCACCATGAACATCACTTCGGGCGTTCAGATTTGGCATGAAACCTCTACCAATCAGTCGGTCGGTTTCAACCCCTCCACCACTCTCGGACTTCCGCCGTATGTTAACCAAGTGGATCCGATATTTCCCACTGTCAATTTCGGACAAGGGATCTCCCAACTCGGTCCAAGCACCGGGAACACAGAGGGGGTCACCAACCATGGACCCATCGGCACAGTCAATGCCGACTTCATCAAAACGGAGGGAAAGAATACCATCAACTTCGGGTTCATGGGCGTAGAGCAGGTCTTCAGCCAGTTCAACTTCTTCTCGAACCAACTATCGTTCGAAGGAAACTTCACTACCGGACCGAATCCCCTGGCTGGAGCGACGGGTGTCAGCTTCACCGGTAACGGAGTGGCTCAGGCGCTGCTCGGCGTCCTGGACTCTTCCGGCGGCGATCCAACAAACATCGGAACACCGACCACCCCCTATGAGTCCAACCATCTTTTTGGCGAGTACCTGCAGGACGATTGGAAGCCGGTGCATAACCTCACTCTGAATCTCGGCATCCGCTATGAGATTCAAACTCCGTATACTTCGCGCCATAACGAGGGCTCGATCTTCGACCCGAACGCGCTGAATCCGCTGAGCTATTCAGCGGGAATACCCTTGTTGGGCGCGCTCCAGTTCCTGGGGCCCGGCAACCGGTATGTCTACGACCCGAATTACCACAACCTTGCGCCTCGTGTAGGCTTCTCATATCAAGCGATCCCGAAGGCTGTCGTCCATGGCGGATACGGAATCTTCTTTCCGGAATCGTTGACCAGCTCGGGCGCGGTGGATGCGGATGGTTTTACCGCCAGCACCGGCTTCAACCAAAGCTTGGACGGCGGCGTGACTCCCAACCCGAATGTCAGCACCAGCAATCCCTGGGGCGGGCAGTACGCGCAGATTTCCGGCAACGTCAATGGCTCGTTTCAACAAGACGGCAATGGCGTCGGCGGTACCTTCCGAAGCCGTCCATCTCCCTATGTCCAACAGTGGCTCCTGGGCGTGCAATATGCCTTCACGCCGAACGATCAACTGGACGTAAACTACATCGGCAACCGCGGTACTCGCATGGTTAGCAACTGGAATTACAACCAGTTGAATCCGAAGTACCTGTTCGAGGCGGATGGGTCAACACCCAATACCGGTTTCCTTAGCGCGAACGCAACCTCCAATCCCTTGGCTGCGCCGCTCCAGGCCCTCGAGAAAAGTGGGACGATTGCACCGAGTACCTGCAATATCGATAGCGCAAAAGCGGTGCTGAACGAACAACTGCTTCTGGCCTATCCGCAGTATTGCGGCGTGAGCCAGACCGACGCGCCTATAGGCCAGTCGCTTTACAACAGCCTGCAGGTCACTTACAACCACCGCATCAGCAAGGGCCTTACCGCGCTGGTGTCTTACACCTACTCCAAGTTCATTGACAACGTCGAGGGCAACCAAGGCTGGTCGTACAACGGAGCAGCGAACTGGGGCGCCACCGCAAACTACTTCAACCTGGCGGGCGAAAAGAGCGTGGACGCGGGCGATATCCCGCAGGCGCTGGTAGCCAGTTACGTTTATCATCTCCCCATCGGCCGCGGCAGGACGGTCGGTTCTGGAATGAGCCGCGTAGCGGATGCCGTGGTTGGCGGCTGGGAACTTTCTGGAATCGCAACCTTGAAAGGCGGAATTCCACTCAGCGTGTTCGGCAACAACTGGAACTCCTACGGCGGCGATCCCAGGCCGGATGTCGTTGGGAATGTAAAGCCGTCCCATCAAGTAATAAGCAGCAGTGTGCCCAACTCCTGGGCCAACAGCAGTGCCTTCGCCTATTCGGCGTATGGCACCTTCGGTACGGCCTCCCGCTACCTCTCAGATCTGCGCGGGCCCCACTTCACGAACTGGGATAGCGCACTTGAGAAGAACTGGACATTCAAAGAAAGCATGAGAGCCCAGTTCCGCTTCGAGACCTTCAACTCCCTCAACCATCCAAACTTCTATGCGCCGGGACCCAATAATATGAGTCTTTATAATCCCGGTGGTTTCGGAGAAATCACAACCGCGTTCCCTGGTAGAGTTGTCCAGCTTGCCGGAAAGTTCTACTGGTAACCCATTCGTGAACAACTCCTTCAAATTGGTGTTGGTCATCCTGTTGGCCTTGCTGGTCAAGCCCTTACCGGGGCTTGGCCAGAAGCCAGCCGCGCCCACGCTTGAATCGCTCGTGGCCGCCGCCCAGCAGGCTGAGGCTGCGAATGACTATGCCGCGGCAGAGAAGGCTTACAGACAGGCTGTCAGGATTGAGCCGAACATGCCGGAACTATGGGCCAATCTCGGATTGATGCAGCAGGAAGCGGGAGACATTGCCGTGGCAATTCCAAGCTTTCAACATGCCAACCATCTCAATCCTTCCTTGTATGTTCCCAATTTATTTCTTGGGATCGATTTCCTCCGCACCGGCAAAGCGCCGGAAGCAATCCCATTTCTGATCAAGGCTGAAAGCATCAACAAGACCGATCCTCAGACGCCGCTTGCGCTGGGGCGTGCTTACTACTCCGTTGGCAAGTTCTCCCCTGCGGCTCAGGAATTTACGCGCGCAATCGCTCTCGATCCCAAGCTCGGCGCCGCTTGGTTTGCCTTGGGGATTGCACGCCTGAACCAGGTGGAAATGGACTCTCGCAGGATGTCAGTGGAAGCGAAAGATTCCCCATTTGCCGGGGCGCTCTATGCCGAGTCGCTGGAGAAGCAGGCAAGATTCAACGAGGCCGCGACTCTCTACCGCAGCTTGCTCGATTCCCATCCTCAACCCCCATGTCTGCGTTCAGCATTGGGCATTGCGCTCCTCAGGCATCGCGATTCGGAGGGCGCTGCCGCGGAATTTGCCACCGATCGTGCGGCGCATCCGGAATGCGGCTTGGCGCTTCTTGGTCAGGCGCGCATCGCAATCGACCAAGGAGACAATGAGCAGGCAGTCAAGCTGCTCAACGAGTTATGGAGTCGCGACCATCGCTTTTTTGTCTTCAACGACGCCATTTTGATGGAGGGCCTGCCGAATGATTCAGTGTCAGCCTTTGTCGCCTATTTTTCTCAACAGACGACGTCCGTCCCGAGCGATCTGCGCGAAGCCCTCCTCGCAGCCTTTAGCGGCGGAGCAAAGGTTGTGGACGATCTGCGCGATGACGCTGACCATGGCCAGCCGGGAGCCCCTTTGTCCGTCACGCCAGTTTCCACGGACCGGCGCTCCGCCGAAGAGTATTATGCCGCCGGGGAGTTCGGGCAGTGCGCCCAGCGGCTCCGTTCTGTCGTAGCTACGGCGAGCGCCGAAAGACTCCGGCTGCTTGCCGCCTGCTCGTTCTTCGCCGGAGACAACGAGCGCGCCTCCAATGCGGCAACTGCGCTTGAGGTGTTGCAGCCGCATTCCGCCGAAGCTATTTACTGGACGATTCAAGCCAACGAACGGCTCGCGGTTCAATCCCTTGCTCGCTTCCAGGAACTGGAAGCGGACTCCGCCAGGAGCCATATTCTTCTCGGCGACATCTACCACCAGCTTGAGAGGCAAGACGATGCACAGGCGGAATACCAGAAGGCTCTCGCTCTCGAACCCGGCAATCCGGCAGCAATGCTCGGCTTGGCCACGGCATACATGAGCAACAACAAGATTGAGTTAGCCAAGGATACAGCGTACGCAGCCCTCGAGCGCAGTCCGCAGGACCCTGAGCTGAACCTGATCGTGGCGGAGACAATGGTGGCTCAATTTCATTTCGCGGAGGCTGAACCGTACCTGACGAAAAGCCTCAACGTGAAACCGCAATTGCTTGGCCATGTGCATGCCCTGATCGGGAAAGTCTATGCGGAGACCGGCAGAACCAACGACGCCATTCGCCAATTGAAAATGGGTGAGTCAAGCGATCAAGACGGCTCCGTTCACTACCTGCTGGCGCGGCTCTACCGCCGGATTGGCGATACCAAAAACGCATCCGCCGCGCTGGAGCAGGTCAAGACAATCAAGCAGAAGCTCAGCCAACACGTCAAGACCGTCGAGGATCCGGATCTCTCCTCGCTCGAGTCTCCCCCAGGCTAAACCGCCATGCCAAAGCCAGGCGATGGCTTCCATTTCCCATTGCACCCACAGCGCAGGCGTTATTTCATTCCAGGAGCCATTATGCCCATTTTTCGCACGTTTCATCGAACGTTCTCCGCTTTGTCCTCTATTTTTCTGTTGTGCTCAATATCTCACGCAGCTTTCGGTCAATTCAATCGGCCTTTGGCGGAAGCGGATTCATTGAAGCGGCAGGCAAGTGTGGCGTCGTTGCCGAATGGAATTGACGTGCAGGCCGGAGACACCCGCCTGAAGGTAGTTGCCCTGCGCGATGACGTCTTGCGCGTAACTTATGCGCGCGGTAACTCCTTTCCTGAAGACGCATCCTGGGCGGTTCTTCCCACCTCGCGGCAAAGCTCTGTCTCGGTTTCAATCGATACAGACAGCGATCACTTTGGATTTCGAACCCACGCGCTGATTGTCGAAGTGGATAAGAAGACACTTCAACTCACAGTGCTTGATCCTGCCGGAAACGTTCTTGAGCAAGATGCGCGACCAATTCGTTTCGACGGTGACGCATTTCGGATCTACAAGACGATGCCGCTGGACGAGCACTACTTTGGTCTTGGCGATAAGACTGGGCCGCTCGACCGGCGCAATGAAGCCTTCACGCTGTGGAACACAGATGCCTATCGCTTTCAGGAGTCCACCGATCCAATCTACAAGAGCATTCCGTACTTCATGGCCTATCGTGCTGGGCGAGCGATGGGCGTCCTGCTCGACAATACCTGGCGCACAAGTTTTGACTTTGGCAAAGAGTTACCGGATGCTTACTCCTTCGGATCAGTGGCAGGACCGGTAGATTACTACGTCTTTTACGGACCGTCTCCAAAGCAGGTGGTCGAAACCTATGCGTGGCTCACCGGAACTCCGCCGCTTCCGCCGCTCTGGGCACTGGGCTTCCAGCAATCGCGATATAGTTACATGTCGCAGGCACGCGTGCTCGAAGTGGCGAATCGCCTCAGAGCCGATTCGATTCCCGCGGATGCGATTTATCTCGATATCGATTACCAGGAAAAGAATCGACCCTTTACCGTGAACACAACAGCATTTCCGGATTTTTCCGGCATGATCGCGCAGCTTCATGCCGAGAATTTTCACGTCGTTACCATCACCGACCTGCATATCGCCGATCTGCCGGGGCATAACTACTATCCCTATGACAGCGGCATCGCAGGCGACCACTTTGTCAAGAATCCAGACGGTTCAGTCTATGCGGGCCGTGTGTGGCCGGGGCCCAGCGTTTTTCCTGACTTTACTCGCCGCGAAACCCGTGCATGGTGGGGCACTCTCTACCGCGACTTACGGCACTCGGGCGTGGACGGTTTCTGGAATGACATGAATGAGCCGTCCATCTTCGACTCGCCCACGCACACCATGCCGGAAAATATCGTGCACCGTATCGACGAATTGGGATTTGCGCCTCGTACCGCATCCCATGCCGAAATACACGATGTGTACGGCATGGAGAACTCACGGGCAACTTTCGACGGCCTGAAAATCCTCGATCCCGATGTACGTCCATTTGTTCTCACCAGGGCTACCTACGCCGGAGGGCAGCGATACGCGGCAACGTGGACCGGAGACAACAGCAGCAGTTGGAATCACCTCCGCTTTACGACGCCAATGCTCGAAAACCTCGGGCTAAGCGGCTTTGCGTTCAGCGGCGCCGATGCAGGCGGCTACGCAGGAACTCCGACACAGGAGCTATTAACCAGATGGCTTGAAGTGGCAGCTTTTCAGCCCATTGACCGTGACCACACTGAGAAGGGAACGGGAGACCAGGAACCCTGGGTTGGTGGACCGGAGCAGGAAGCCATTCGCCGGCATTTCATCGAGACGCGTTATCAGCTGATGCCTTATCTCTACACGTTGGCGGATGAGGCGTCGCGAACTGGGCTTCCTTTGGTGCGGCCTTTGTTCCTTGAATTCCCCAGCGCGGCACCAGATGGTCATCCAATCGATACCGACCTCGCGGCTGCGGGCGAATTCATGCTGGGCCCCAATTTGCTGATTGCGCCTTCGCCGTATCCTGACGAGCAGGATCAATACGAAGTCGAGTTTCCTTCCTCAGGTTGGTACAACTATTGGACTGGCGAAAGAATCTCCCTGCCTATCTCTCCGTCCGCAGCCATCGCAGATCCACTAGCTGTTCCCGACAGAGACGGGCAATTCTCAGTTCGCGTTGCTCCGGAACTGTCTCAGCTTCCGGTCTTTGTTCGCGCCGGTTCAATCTTGCCGATTTCCCCTGTAGTTCAAAGCTCAGGCGAGACTCCGCAAGGCCCGTTAACCCTCCGTGTATATCTTGGGGAGGGGTGTTCGGGCGAACTCTATCAGGATGATGGAAAAACCTATGCTTTTCAGCGTGGAGTCTATCTTCGGATGAAATTCGGTTGTAACAAAACTGCCGAGGGGATTCGTCTCAAAATCGGTTCGCACGAAGGATCCTACCCCGCATGGTGGAAAAAAGTGCATGTCGAGATCTTTGGCCTCGCGCCCAAACAAGGCGATCTCTACGTAAATGGGAAGAAGATTTCAACTGAGATGGAAGGGAATCCTCACAGCACAGGCTTCACCCTTGAGGACGACGGCATGGGCGAAGTAATCGAGATCAAATAGAAGCCAACACCCAATCGAAAAAACTGTGCCCTTCGCTGACTCGGATCATTCGCGGTTGCCGGCCAAACCGTCTTCGTGCCCTTCGTCATGCTCTGGTCGACGCCGATTCCCGCATTTGAACTTCCTGACGAAGCAGGCGGACCAACTTGCGTACATCGGCCTCAAGCCTGGTGGCATCGCTCGAAACAGAACGCCCGTTCGTCGAATGCGCCGGGTTCCGTTCAGCACTGTTTGCCTTGCGAGTTAGCGATCCATGAAGACTTGAAACTCCCGTTCGCCTAGCCACTTCTACCAGGTTGGCCAGTCGAAGCCCGCCGCCTGCCATGATCTTCAGTCGCGGTCCTGCCTGCAAGTGCAGCCGCGCAATTGTGTCAGCGCCCGCCAGGACATCGGGTGCGCCACCAGATGTGAGCAGGCAATCGGCCCCGGTCTGAATCACGGCTTCAAGCGCCTCATCCAAATCGGCAGCCTCGTCGAAAGCTCTATGGAAGGTCACCTTCATCGGACGCCCCGCATCTACCAGCTTGCGGCTGCGCTCCACATCCACCCGCCTGTCGCGCAATAGAACCCCAATGGCTACTCCCGCAGCCCCTGCCTCCCGTGCCTGCTCAATCTGCCGCAGCATCAGCCCGAATTCTTGCCGCGAAAAGACAAAGTCGCCGGCTCGCGGACGAATCAATACGTGAACCGGAATCGTGAGCGACTGGATGACAGCCGTCATCAAGTCAGCGGCTGGTGTCACCCCGCCAATTGCCAATTCGGAGCAAAGCTCAATCCGATCGGCGCCTCCAAATTCGGCTGCCCGCGCAGCCTTCAGGCTCTCGGCGCACAGCTCAAAGAGAAAGTTATTCATAAACGTTCTGCGCAAACTCCGTTCCAGTTCAAGCTGCGTTCGTGCTGTGGGGATCCACCTGACGGCATACGGTTGGAATTCAGACGGTCCCGCCGTGTGCTGCCATACTCATAACGACTCAAGCGGAGAAATGGCAAATCTCGTAGCTGAATATATCGGCTCACCAAGCGTCACGCAGCTCGCACAGTGCTACAGTGGCAAACCTGAGTGAGGACGCGGAAGGCTACACCACCTGGTCTTGTATCTACCGTTACCAGATGCGCGAATGGTTCTTCCTCACCGATATGAGGAAATTCAAGGACAGGTACGAGTTCGCCCAGCGGAAAGGCGTGCGGGATATTGCTCACCGGGTACTGGGAGAAGAGAACCCCTAGATAGGAACGTTCCTGCCGCATCGCCGATGAAGCAGGCGCGATCCCCGCCGCCGGAGGCCACCGAGCGCCTCCAGCGGCAGGAATCAAGGCTCGAAGTTGCCTCTCTTCGAGCCTTTCTTGGTTGTCTCCGAACTGGGGAAATCAGGCACCGGAGGGTGGCTGTTGTTTTCCGACTAGAAGTTCACCTTGAGCGAGAATTCAACTTCGCGGCCAGGATTCGATCCATCCAGAAGACCGAACTGACCCACATTCCCGTTGCCCACATTCACTCCCGGGCCTGTGGCGCGAACACCGTTGCAAGCGTTGCAAGAGCTGTACTGGCCCCACCAGCTGGCCGGTACGCTGAAGATGGGCGTGTTGGTCAGGTTCATGAATTGTGCCGCAAACGCAACGTTCACCGTTTCCGTAATCGGGAATCTCCGGGTGATGTCAAGGTCGGCGGTTTTGAGGGTTGGGCCACGCAGTGAGCCAGTCTGGCAATTTCCAAAGGTGCCGCCGTCAGACACACTGGCAACCTCGCTCACCGCGCCTGGATTGAGATTTGTCTTTCCAATGCTGCCGCCGATCTGGACCGTCTGCAGGCTTTGAGAAGCCAGGTCGCCGGCCACGCAGTCGGGGCGAGGTTCGTACGATCCGGTCAGCGAGGATGCGGAGTTCGGATTGGCATCCCCCATGTAAGCGCCGGCAAAGGGGGTAATCCCAAAGCCTGACCGGAAAGTAGTGCTGACTGCGGTCTCCCAGCCGCCGATAATCTGATTGGTCACCCGGTCGACGTTTCCGCCAATCAGTTTTCCCTTGCCGAAGGGAAGGCTATACACACCGTAGGCGGCCAGTTCCTGCGCCGCATCGATCGTGCATCGACCGTAGTCGCCCATCGGGTTGTACTCATTCTGGAAGAAGTTTTGCGTGGCTTGGGTCTGCGATTCCCCGGCTCCTTCTTCATCGCCATAGGAGCCGAAGTAACCCAGGGAGTTTGCCAGGCACTTTGACCACGTATAGCTGGCCTGGAACGTGAGACCGTGATAGTTCTTCTGCGCGAAGGTGGCTTCCAGCGCATTGTAGCGGGAGATTCCGTCCGATGCGTTGTAGCGAGCCTGAGCTCCCGCAGTCACGATCGGCTGCATATACGGGCCCGGAACCACCGTGCCGACGGAAGTCAGTTCCTTTTGGTTGTAGAGGTAGATGTCCGACATGTGGTCGTCCTTGTTACCCACATACCCGATTGTCGCCGTGGTGTTGGCCCCGAACTGGTGCTGAACAAACAGGCTGAACTGCTGATCGACGGCGGGTTGAAGCGCCGGGTTGGTGGCGTGCGCCTGGCCGCTGGCAAAGCACGCGGAGGCAAATGCCATGAGTTGAGCAGGGGTGCAGGCAGCCGAGAAAGGCGTAAAGCCCTGATCCAGCGTGGTCACTGGGTACAACAACCCTGCGCCTGAGTTGTTCAGTTCGTTGTGCAACTCCACGTAGGGTGGATTGACAACCGCCATGTTGTTAACCCCGTTACCCTCCATGTAACTGGAGATGTCATAGGCGCCGCGGATCACGGTTCCTGGAGACCAATCGGGTTGATACGCAAAACCGATGCGAGGCTGGACATTATCCCAACCTTTATAAGTGTTGTAGTTGGTTCCGATTTCCGGCGTTCCTGTCAGCAGGTTGAAATTCACATTGTTATTTGCATTCTTGTCGCCGCGTGGCGTGGTCAGCTCATAGCGCACTCCCAGGTTCAGGCTCAGGTTATGCGTCACATGCACGTTATCCTGCACGTATCCCGCGAACAGGCTGTTCACCAGGTTGAAGTTGAAGGGCACACCTTGCTGAACCTGTTGCGGCAGTCCGAGCAGGAAGTCGGCGAAGGCGCTTCCGACGCCTCCGTTATTGCTCGTATATTGGCCGCTGAAGTTGAACGAACCGGCGGCGCCCTGGTTGCCCGCATACACATCGTTCATGATGTAGTGGTAGAGTTCGAAGCCCGTGTGAACGGTTTGCCTGCCGTGCGTCCACGTCAGCGAATCTTCCACCTCGTATGTGTTGTCGTGGAAGATCTCCACGCCGTCGCTGCTCCCAACTTGCCCGTAACCAAACGTCATAGCGGGAAGAATGGGTTCCTGCACGCCGGGAAGTCCAAACTCCTGGGGCAAATTGGTGCTCGTTGCATTGGTGTAAACCTGGTCGTTTGCCGGGAAAAACTGAGCGCCGAAGCGGGCATCGTTGATCAGCGTCGGAGTAATCGTTCGAACATAGTCGACCACGAAGTTCTTCAGCGGATATTCCCGCGTCAGGTTGGGAGTCAGCACGTTCGTCCCGTTGCTGCTCACATTGATGGTATGCATCTGGGTATAGCGGCCCGAAATATGATCGTTCTGAGATGCCTGCCAGTCGATTTTGACGTCGCCCTGGTAGGTGTGAACGTAACCGCTGGTGAAGTAGTTCTGCTGTTCAAATTGCTGCGAGAACAGCGGAGAGGCAACCATGGCCGCCGCCACTTTGCTGTTCAACGGAATCTGATTGTTTGCGAAGGCCGGACGGCTGCCCAGAGGGGCCGGCTGCCCGGCGTTAGGTCCACTGAGATAGACAGGGCTGTAAAGCTGTCCGGCAGGATTGGAGCATATGCCGCCCGCAAACGTGGCGCCCAGGTTGGTGCACACTTGCCCAAGGTTGCCGGTCAGATATGGCGTTGGAATAAGGGTATTGGTTTGGCTGGTCCTGGGTGTGTTGTCAATCGCGGTTTGCTCATCGGCAAAGAAGAACAGCTTGTTCTTGAGGATGGGCCCGCCGACAGTGCCCCCATAATCGTTCCATTGCAGCACGGGACGAGGCAAGGTAACGCCGGTTGGAACATAGTTGTTCGGGTTGCTCGATGACGCAACCAGCAGCGAAGCGTTTGCTTTGTCTTGCCAGGTGTTCGCGTCCAGAGCGGTGTTGCGAATGTACTCGAACAGGTCTCCGTGGAACTGGTTTGTCCCCGACTTGAGCGTCTCAACCACCACACCGCCGATATAGTTCCCGAAGTCCGCCGGCGCGTTGCTGGTTATGATGTTGAATTCCTGAATCGCATCGGGACTGGCCACATAGGCAACGTCGTTGTTATCCGGCTGGTTGATGTCCATGCCGTCAAGCGAAGCGTTGTTGTCCTGTTCGCGCGCCCCGTTCACGTACGGGCGTCCGGTTCCAAATGTATTCTGCGAAGACTCGAATGCGAAGATGTTCGGGCTCACAACGCCCGGCGCCAGAAGCGCTAATTGGTTAATGTCGCGAGTGGCCAGAGGGATTGAATTGACGACATTCGTATCGAGTACAGTCCCCACCTCGGTGGATTGAGTCTGGAGCAGCGGCGGAGCGGAACTCACGTCTACCGTCTCGCTTACCTTGCCAAGCTTCATCCGAAAATCCACCTGGGCTACCTGGTTCAAACCCAGGTTAAACGGACTGCGCGCCTCGATTGAGAATCCCGGCGCCTCCGCTTTGACTTCCACCTTGCCCACCGGGATCTGCGGGAACTCATAAAGACCTGCCGCGGTCGTCCGGGTGGTCCACGTCGTGCCGCGATCCGCGTCGCGCACGGTTACGGTCGCATCTGCAACGGCAGCCCCTAAGGGATCTATCACGGTACCCGTGATGGAGCCGGCAGCTTGTTGACCAAACAGGTTTGGCGATGCGCCTAATGTGAACAAGGTGCTACACGCCAGGGCAATCGCATTCAGCAGAATTCGATGGGTCCGCTTCACTGAGTTCTCCCTTCAATTCGGTTTCAGGTTGATTGGGTCATTTCTGGAGAGCTATTAGAGTTCGTTTAAGTACTATATAGCAGTTGATGAGAGCCAAGTCAAGAAAATCTTGCGCGCTATATGGCCAGGTCTTCTGTGTTGCTGTGGAAAATCGATCCATGGATCACTGGAATCAATCGCATTCTCGCTTCTGTTTCTCTGTTGTCCTATGTTTTCTCCCAGACTGGTGCCGTCAGGCCGCACACACATGTGCGGCACACCACAACACAAGCGAGGAAAATCGATTCAGGAGAGCATATTTTCTATTCCGCTAACAGCTCTATAGCTATATTTCCAACTACAACCCGCTCAGCTGAGGTAGTATCTTGGATGCACACCAATTGGGACAGTTGCGAGAGCGGTGCAGGCCCGACCATGAACGAAGTGATTGCAGTCATGCCGTTGCATAAAGGCGAGCCGGCATACAAGAGAATCCAGAATGCCATTCGCGAGCGCATCGACTCTGGCGAACTGAAACCCGGCGACGTGGTTGAATCGGAACGCGAACTCGCCCGCATCCATGGCGTGAGTCTGATGACCGCGCGTCACGCGCTCGCGGATCTGGCTCAGGAAGGAATCGTCGAACGCCGCCATGGAGCCGGAACCTTCGTCGCTCCGCCCCAGATCCACTTCAACCGGCTCCTCAGCTACACCGAGCAAATGGCGGGCCTCGGCCTGGTAATCCGGTCAAAGGTTGTTTCGTCCGGCATTGTCAGCCGGGAACAGGACATCGCGGCTCGACTCGGCTTGTCGCCCACCTGCCGCCTGGTAAAAATCGAGCGTATCCGGTCGGCAGGCGATGAGCCCGTTGCGCTCGAGGTTTGCTATCTGTCCGCGGAAGAGTATTCGGCTGTGATCGACAAGGCGCTCGATCGAATTTCTCTCTTTGGAACGCTTGAGCGCGAATGTGGCGTTGAAATTGCGTATGCGGACGAAGAGATCGATGCGACCAGCGCCGACCAGCGGAGCGCCCGGCTTCTAAGCATTCCAATTGGGTCGCCGCTGCTCAGAATGCGTCAGCTTATCTTTTCTTCAAAGGGTCGCGCTACCGTCTACGTTTTGGGCCTCTATCGCTCTGGCCGGCATACCCTCAGGATCCGTCGCTTCCGCTAGCCCGCGATTCGCGCCTCCAAGGCGGAACAGCAAGAAGCGCGCTGCTGCCTTCGTGCATTGGTGGCGAATCTTCACCCGTAATCGTCCACCGGTGACCGCACCGGTCAAGGAAGGCAGGGCGGAACCAGCCTGCTTTCGACGTATCTCGTTTTACTTTGTTTTCTGTAAGTTGTTGATTCTATGGTGGGCGCTGCAGGATTCGAACCTGCGACTTCCACCGTGTGAAGGTGGCACTCTACCGCTGAGTTAAGCGCCCTGAACCAGACTGGCAAATGCCGCGCCGGCGGGGCGTCCCGTGGTTTAGAGTAACACCAGCGGGGCTTCGCGGCCAACCCTTGCACTCGACCGGGTCCGGCCGCTCCCTCGCGCAACATCGACGATGCGCTGGATCGCCAGATCAACCCGCCAGGCACGCGACTTTCCCCCGTTTGGGGAAGCCCCGCTGCATCCTGTCCCCGCCGCCGGCGGCCTTGCCCTGCCTAATCCTACCCAGCCGAGCGCTTCCCGCCCACATGCCGGCGCGCAAAGTTCCGCTTCGCCGGGTTCTGTTTACCCGTCGTCGATGGCGCTGTTTTCTGCGCAGCCGTCCGGTTCCCGTTCAGGCCCGCCGGCCAACGGCGCGGCGGCCGAATTAGGCGAGCAAACCGCGAATTCCGGCCCTGAAAGTTCGCAAAAGGCGCAACCTTCCGCCGAGGATGGGGTTCCAGAGATTATGGCGACCCTCGTGCTGGACAACTCGGTCCTGGCAGCGGGTGCGGCTTCAAAGCCGGACTCGGGACCAGAGGAAAACCTGGCCTCAAGGGCAGCCCTGGACCCGGAAAGCGACGCGGCCATCATGCTGCGCGTGGCCGCCGGAGACGAAGCTTGCTTCAACTACCTGGCGCGGAAGTATCACCGGGCCATGATTCACTTTCTCTTCCGCATGGTCCGCAACCAGGCCGTGGCGGAAGAGTTGGCGCAGGAGGTTTTTCTGCGCGTCTACCGCTCGCGCGAGAGCTATCGGGCCGAGGCCAAGTTCACTACCTGGCTTTACCGCATTGCGACCAACCTGGCGGTGAACCAGGCCCGCGATACACGCCACGAGCGCAGCGCGCAGACCATTTACCTGGACGCTCCCGATGCGGAAACCGGCTCAACGCCCGATGTGGCCGACGATGAGCCGAGTGTGGAGCAGAGCATGATGCGCAATGAGCGAATGGCGGCCATTCGCGCCCATGTGATGGCACTGCCGGAACGGCAGAGGATGGCCGTTTTGATGCACAAATACGATGGGATGGACTACCGGCAGATCGGAGAGGTGCTCAAATTGAGCGAGTCGGCGACCAAGTCGCTGCTTTTCCGCGCCTATCGAACGCTTCGCGACAAGTTGAAGGATTTTGTGTAAGGGAAAACAGCCGGGCGAAACCGGCGGGAAGTGGGGTGGTAATCATGGAACAAGTAAAAGACAATTGCACCGCGATGGAATCGAAGCTGGCGGACCTGCTGCTCGACGAAGCCGCCGTGCCTGCCAAGGTTCGAGCGCATGTTGACACTTGCGACCGTTGCAGCCGGGAGTTGGCCGAGTTGCGGGCTACCATGTCTTTGCTGGATGCCTGGGAGGCTCCGGAGCCGAGCCCTTATTTCCTTACGCGGCTGGACGCAAGAATGCGGGAAGAGCGGCAGGCCGCGCCCGATGGCTGGTTCGCCCGGCTGCGCGCCCGCTTTGCTTACGGCCCATCGATGCATGTTCGTCCGCTGGCTGCCATGGCGCTGACCGTGGTTCTGCTGCTTGGCGGCGGAACCTACCTCGGCGTCACCGATTGGAACGGAACACCGGCACCATCTGGGCCGACTGCCGTGGTTCACGATTTGCAGACGATGGATAACAACGCCCAGGTTCTCGACCAGTTGGAGGCGCTTTCCGGGAACAACAATAACGGGACTGAATGAGTTGGCTTGAGAGGGACGGGAGACGCTTGTGACAGGGGGAAACAATACGGGACGTGGGAGACACACAGGCTGCGCGGCCATTGCCGCTCTGCTTGTGGCTCTGTGCGCGCCCGCGTTGTGGGCTCGCGGCCAGCGTGGCTCCGAGCCGGCTCCGCGATCCGCCGCGCCTCGTTCCCAGGCCGTCCGCCCTCAGCCTGTCAGGCCGCAGAGCCGCCCGAGGCCTGGCGCGCAAGTGCCAGGTAGGCCTCAGGCGGGGGAGCGTCCGGCTTATCCTGGCGGGCCCTATCCGGGAAGGCCCGCACAGCAACTCCCCGGGCAGCAATATCCGGGCCAGCCGCAGGGCTACGCCCCAGGGCAGGTACGTCCGCCCTATGCCGGCCAGCCGTACCCCGGCGCCAATTACGCACGTCCCGTCTATCGCGGGTATGAGGGTCAGGGCTATGCACCCCCCGGCCACCTGCAGGATTGGCTCAACCAGCACCGCAATCTTCCCGCTCAGGACCAGGAACGGATGCTGCGCAGCGATCCCAGCTTCAACCGGCTCCCCCCTCCGGAACAGCAGCGGCTGGTTCAGCAGTTGCATCAGGTAAATCAAATGCCGGAAGAGGCACGGGAGCGCCGCCTGGCGCGCAATGAGATGCTGGAACACCTTTCGCCTCAGGAGCAGACGCAGGTCTCCGTCTCCGCGCGCCGCTGGGGCGCATTGCAGCCGCAACGCCAGGCCCTGATGAGAGATGCATTTCGGGATTTGCGCTCAGTCCCGCTGGACCAGCGCGCCACGGTGCTCAACTCTGCCCGCTACCAAGGTGTTTTCAGCCCGGAGGAGCGCGGAATTTTATCCGACATGCTGCGCGTTGAGCCCTACGAGCCGGCCCGGTAAGCCGCGTCACTTTGTATATGGCAGCTTGAGCGACGCCCATAGCTTTATATCCCGCGACGACGCCCCGATCTGAATCTCAAACCTCCCCGGTTCGGCGACCCAATCCTTCTTCTCCGGGCTCCAGTAGGAGAGCGCCGCACGGTCCACCGAAAACTCCACCATCTTCGTCTCGCCTGCCTTCAACACAACCCGCTGAAACCCTTTCAGCTCATGTGCTGGCCGGTCGATCTTCGAGTGACCGGCGTGCACGTACAGTTGAACAACCTCAGATCCGTCGCGCGTTCCGATGTTTTTCACTTTTAGGCTCACCATCGTGAAATGCGTCCAAGAACGCGTGCGTTCATCGTCGTTCATGAAGGGTGTTAGCTTTAAATCGCTGTACTCGAAGTTCGTATAACTCAACCCAAACCCAAACGGAAACAACGGCTCCACATTCTTCGTGTCGAAATACCGGTAGCCGACATAAATCCCTTCGGCATAATTCACCTTCAGATTTACACCGGGGTAATTCCCATGCGCCGGTGAGTCCTCAAACTTTTTCGGGAACGAAACCGGCAGCTTGCCCGACGGATTCGCATCCCCAAATAAAATCGCTGCCAGCGCGTTGCCGCCTTCCTGCCCGCCATACCACATATCCAACAGCGCCGGTGTCTGCTCAATCCACTTCGTCATGGTCACCGGATCGCCGGTGTTTATTACTACAATCGTGTGCGGATTCGCTTTCTCCACCGCCTCGATCAGGTCATCCTGGCCGGTTGGCAAGTCCATCGTCTTTACGTCGAAGCTTTCTCCCTCGAGCTTCGGATAGCGACCCACCACCACCACGGCCACGTCGGCCGCCGCAGCCACGTCCACTGCCTCCTTCAGCAGTCTCGCGGTTGCCTCGGGCGTAGTCAGCGACGCATCCTCTCGCTCCATCCCAACGCCCAGCGCATACTTCACAGCCACGTCTTTCCCAGCCCGCTCGCGAATCCCGTCCAGCGGAGAGATGGCATACCTGGGCCGCACCAGCGAACTGCCACCACCGCCTGTTCGCGCCACCGCCGCGTTCGGCCCAATCACCGCAATCGAGTGAATCTTTCCCGCATCGAGCGGAAGCAGGGAAGCCGTGTTCTTCAGCAGCACAATTCCCTCGGTTGCGCCCTGCCGCGCAACGGCCCGCTGCGCCGGAGTGTCTACCTCACCGCCGGGTGTATGCGGATGGTCGAACATTCCGCTGTCAAAGGTGACGCGCAGAATCCGTCCAACATTGTCGTTCAGCGTGGCCTCCGTAATGTGCCCGGCCTTCACCTCCGCCAGCACTTTGTCGGCCGTCAGCCAGCCCATGCCATTGCCCGCGGCCTGCGGCTGGCCGGTCGATGCCCAAGTCACCATCGGCGGCCCGCCGGGCATCTCCAGGTCCATTCCGGCGTTCACCGTTGCGGCTGTCGAATACGTGCTCCCCCAGTCTGAAATGACAAAGCCCTTGAACCCGAACTCTCCCTTCAGAATGTCAGTTAGCAACTCCTTGTTTTCGGCGCAATGTTGGCCGTTCAGCAGGTTGTAGGCGCTCATCACGGACCAAGCATGCCCCTCCTGGACTGTGGCTTTGAAGGCGGGCAAGTAGATCTCGTGGAGCGTGCGCTCGTCGATTTGCGCGTCGATGCGGTGGCGCTCAAACTCCTCATTATTCGCGGCAAAATGCTTTACCGACGGAATCACCCCTTCGCTTTGCACTCCCTTGACGTAGGCCACGCCCAGCCGCCCCGCCAGGTAGGGGTCTTCGCCGTAGCCCTCAAAGTTCCGTCCCCACAACGGCACGCGATTGATGTTCACGGTGGGACCGAGGATCATGTCCCGCCCCAGCGCCTTTACCTCCTGGCCAATCGCCTGGCCTTCGCGCTCGACCAGTTCCGTGTCCCATGTGGCGGCCATCGCCACGCCTGCGGGAAACGAAGTCGTCTCCACCTTCAATGGTGAATTGGCGCCGCTGGTGATTGCCGAACTGCCCGCCCACGACCGCACCCCCAATGGCCCATCCGCCATCTTGATGGCCGGAATCCCCAACCGCTCAATCGCGGCCGACTCCATCCAGCCCGCTCCGGAAAGCATGGTCGCCTTCTCCTCGATCGTCATGCGGCTCAGCAGGTCGGCAACGCGCTTGTCGGGCGCCAGGCCGGCATCCTTGTAAGGCGCATTCGCCGGAACGGGAACCCCAGCCAATCCAGCGGTTTGGGCCATCGCGCACGGGGAGACAAGCGATGCGGCAGCCAGCAAGCTGGCAAGGCAGGGAACCGGGAGAACAAGCAGGGCAGGGCGTATAAGGGGCTCCAGCGACGGGAGAAATCCGCCGCGAATTCGGACCCAATGGTAGCCGATGACGGTCGAGAAGAACAAACCGAGCTCAGTCGAACCCGAAGATCCTCGCAACTTGGGCGGCGCGGCGGGTGCGGTTCATTGCATACGCCGCGGCGTTGAAGATGACCGCTTTGGGTTTGCAGATTAATGCATTCAAGCGTGTGACAATTAGTGCAAAACAACGCAAATTAAGGCCATTTTAGTGCGAAATAAGCGCAAAAACGTGCGTTTTCGATGCGTTTTTGCGCTCGAAAATGCCTTGTGAAGCGGGAAAAACGATATCGACGATATCAACGATATCAGTGCTAGCAATTTGACGCTTGAGCAAACCTTGAGCGGGAAATGGAGAGAAAATGGGAACTCATTTTGGGAAGGAAATGCGGGCGCGGCTGTTGACAAGTGTGGAGGAGGCGACGGTGCCGTTTCGGATGGCGCGCGAGACGACTGGTCTTGACGAGGGCTGGCTGCGGGCGGTGCGGCGGGCGGTGGGGACGCCGGTGAAGGAGGTGGCGCGGCGGCTGGGGGTTAAAAGAGCGGAGGTTTGGAGGCAGGAGAGAATGGAGGGGGAGTCTCGGATCACCCTGGGCGCTCTGCGACGGGCGGCCGCGGCGATGGACTGCGAACTGATCTATGGCCTGAGGCCCAAACGGGGAACGCTGAGCGATATGGCGGCGGTGCGGAGTGCGGCGCGGGCTAAGGCGCTGCAGAGAAGACGCGTGGCGGCGGACGACCGGAGGAGTGAGGCAGGCAAACCGCGCAGGCGGCGCGACCCGCAGCTGGCGGCGATCAGGACGCTGGTGATGCTGGCGACGGGCGGGGAGTGAGAAGGGCCAGGGACTAGGGGCTAGGGACTAGGGACTAGGGACTGAGGGACTAGGGACTGAGGGACTAGGGACTAGGGACTAGGGACTGAGGGACTAAGGGGCTCGGCCGGTTCGAGGAGGAAATTCGCTTTGCTCCCATCCCCGGTCCCCAAAAGCGAGGGACCGGGGGCACCCGCCTAGGGACTAGGGACTAGGGGCTAGGGGCTAGGGACTAGGGGCTAGGGACTAGGGACTAGGGGCTAAGGGGCTCGGCCGGTTCGAGGAGGAAATTCGCTTTGCTCCCATCCCCGGTCCCCAAAAGCGAGGGACCGGGGGCACCCTCGGGGGGACTGACCTCTGTCATCGGGACCGGGGGCACCCTCATTTGTCGTTTGGAAATATCCCGGGATCGGGGCCGCTCGCCGAATGAATGGGGCACGGTGCATTTGTGGATCGGACGGCGAGTTCATTGAAGGCGTAACTCGCCGACGCGAGCCAAGATGCTCAGTAAGAAGGGGCCAGGCGAAAGCAACCGATTCCTTTCTGCGGCGAAGCAGCGGGAGGCATTCCCGGCCTTTCAGAGTTGACCCGCTGATCTAATCTCTTGAGGCGCGTCGTAGAACGCGAATGGATTGAGAAACTGTCGGCCGTACAGGAGCGCGCGGTCTGTCGCCGAGAGTTTTGCCTCATCGCAGATGCCTTCCCAGTGTGTTCGGATGCGATTCACTTGCCGGAGAATGATGGCTTTCGCCTCCTGATCTGAAAGAAGAAACTGCGGAGCCGCCTGCAGACACAGGGCCAGCTGGCTTCTGTTGTTATTGCCAACAATCCGCATCCCCTGGCCGGCTTCTTCACCCTGGCGAGACTGCGGACACACGTCATAAGCAGGCGTGAGATGCAGATTCTTTCCATCCCAGAAAGCGGCATGGTTGCGTGCGTGATCATCGGTGTTCCCGCACAGGATGTTAAAGGTGAGCCTCCCAAATAGTTCGCGAAGGTCTTCCCTGGGGTTTTGAAAGCGGCGCCGAATAATTTCCGCCAGCATCTCGTAGCTGGCGTGCCTGGCCATCATCTCGTCGAGTTCGAACATGGTGAGGGCCGAGACGAACGCCTTTCTACCCCATCCGCCTTTCAGACGCTCGCGGTCGAAGCGTTCGACGAGCAACACGTCCTTGCCGAGAGCCGTTTCCATGCGCACCGGGGAGACATTGAGCCCCGCTAAACTTGCCAGCCGCATCGCGACGTACTCCGCTTTCACGACGTTGTAGATGTCGGTGCTCATGGAAAACTTGGCGATGAATTTCTTGTCGTCGGATGTGAGCAGCGCCTTCGGTCTTGCCCCTCCCAGGGATGTGCCGTGCTGAAGAGCCTTGTCCAACTCTGGAGAGAGAGGAACTCCCTTCTCAACCTGTTCCGCTGAGCGCAGCAAATCGTCCAGAGAGGCTTGGTCCATTCCTCGCGGCACATACTTTGAGGCCGATG
>Ga0302197_10001559_pt1 | contig 22062 bp, 17 predicted proteins | sample II_Bog_N2_1_FD_193526 | JGI IMG/M metagenome (GOLD analysis project Ga0302197, IMG submission 193526) | Peat permafrost microbial communities from Stordalen Mire near Abisko, Sweden - II_Bog_N2_1 | ecosystem: Environmental > Terrestrial > Soil > Wetlands > Peat | place: Sweden: Abisko...
TGAACTCTACGGCAGGGAGAACAAAGTCGGCCTTCAGTTGAAGGTGCTGGGCGATGAGGGATGCGGTCAGGTGGGTGTGTGCGAGGCCGGCAAGCCGCGCGCGGCGATGAAGGCCACCGAGTTTGGCGGAATCATCAGCGCCGTGCATGACGACGGCCATGCGCGCATCACCATGGCCAGCACGGTGGACAACGGCGAGCTGCTGGCGTTGACGCCGGACATGAAGGTGGGGGTGAAGATCGCCGCAAACAGCCTTGATGGCGGACTCATCACCGTCAACGGCCAGCACGGTCATGCCGGAGTCATCATCTCCCACGTGCCCATCGGCGGACTGGTGGTCGTGAACGATTCCCATGGCAAAATCGCGGCATCGCTGTCGCCCATCGCGGAGGAGTGAAGCGAAGCCACGGCGCGCAGAGAGTGACGCGCCCTGCCATTTTCACACCGCGCTTTGATTGCCGCCGTCCGTGCCGCCGCAGCATGGCACTCCCTTTGTTGTCAGGCTAAAACCGCATCACGCATCGGGCGAGTGGCTGGTGCGGGCAGCGGTCTGCCGGCGCGGGTCAGTTCCTCGACTTCTTCCCGCACCAATTCGGTGAGCTGATGATAGGTTTCCTCCTCGGTGACGCCGTGGCAGATGCCGCCCCAAGGATAAAGATCAGGACAGAAGCCGACGTAGAGCGAATCCGATTCGTTCCACTGGACAAATTTCAAGTAGCGATCGCTGGCATTCATCTGGCATCAATGTGCCGAGCCCGCGAGCTTGATTTCTTTTTTCAAGAGGCGGTTGACGAGTTTGCCCATGTCCTCGCCGCTAGCCTGTGCGGCATCGGCCACCCACGCCCGGACCTTGGGTTCCAGATAGACGGGAAGGTTCAACCGCGCGCCGGGACGATGAAAGCGTCCCCGCTCGGCCCGGGAAAAATCATATTCGTTTTTCATGTGTTGCGATGCTTGTATTGAGCCGCTTCGCTGCGGCTCGCTTTGCGCGCGGAGATGATGCGGCAGCTTGCCTCGCCACGCTGGTTCTCCCGCCACGTGTGGCACACTACCACCAGTTGACCCTGATTATCCAGCCCCAAAGTGATCCAGCGTTCCTCGGCGGCGCTGTGCTTTTCGTCGAACATTGACAGGGACGAGGCGTCTTGAAAGACCGTGGCTGCAGTTTCAAAGCTGAGGCCGTGCTTCGTCAGATTGATGGCGGCTTTGCGCGGATCCCATTCAAAGTTGTATTCAAAGCCGGCCATTTTGAGTGGCTAGACCGCGCTTTGATCCCCGCCGTCTGCACCGCCGCCGTCGAGGTCGATCAGGATGTCGCGCGGCTCCGCGCCCTTGCTGGGGCCGACGATGCCGCGGCCTTCGAGCTCGTCCATGATGCGCGCGGCGCGGGTGTAGCCGAGGCGCAACCGGCGTTGCATGAGGGAGACGCTCGCCTTCTGTTCGCTGCGGATGACTTCGATGCATTGCTGGATGATGTCCTCGTCCTCGTCTATGCCGCTTTCAATGCCCGCTCCGGGCGAGGGTTTTGAAAGCTGCTGGTGGATTTCCATCTCGTAGCTCGGCTTGGCCTGCTTGGCGATGAAGCCGACGATGTCCTCCAGTTCCTTGTCGGTGATGAGCGCGCCCTGTGCGCGGATCAATTTGCCGGAGCCGGGCGGGAGATAAAGCATGTCGCCCTTGCCGAGGAGCTTGTCGGCGCCCATCGCGTCGAGAATCGTGCGGGAATCCACCTTGGCGGCAACTTGAAATGCAATGCGCGCGGGAATGTTGGCCTTGATGACGCCGGTGATGACGTCAACGGAGGGGCGCTGGGTGGCGACGATGCAGTGAATGCCGGCGGCACGCGCCATCTGCGTGATGCGGGCGATGGCCATCTCGACATCGGCGGGTGCGACGAGCATGAGGTCGGCGAGTTCGTCGATGATGACGACGATGTAGGACAATTTTTCGGGGATGACGATGTCCTCGTCGCGCGGCACGACGATTTGTTCGTCCACTTCAACCGCAAAACCGTCCGCGCCCGGCTCGACTTTTTCCTTTTTCGCCATGAGCGGCAGTTCCGGCTCGGCCGGCGGGGCGAGCTTGTCCTTGGGCCGGTCGTTGAAGGACTTGATGTTGCGGACATTGACGCGCGCGAAGATCTGGTAGCGCTTTTCCATTTCATTCACGACCCAGCGCAGGGCGAGCAAAACCTTTTTCGGATCGGTCACGACGGGAACGACGAGGTGCGGCAGGGCATTGTATTGCTGCAGCTCGACAACTTTCGGATCAATCATCACGAAGCGGAGCTGGTCCGGCGAGAAGCGGTAGAGCAGCGACGCGATGATGGAGTTGATGCAGACGGATTTGCCGGAACCCGTGCTGCCGGCGATGAGGCAGTGCGGCATCTCGGCGAGGTCAGCCACGATGGGATGGCCATAAACGTCCTTGCCGAGCGCGATGGGAATGCGGGCCTTGGAATTGCGCCATTCGTCGGATTCGAACAGGTCGCGCATGATGACCTTGGTCTTGATGAGATTGGGAACCTCGATGCCGACGGAGCTTTTCCCGGGAACGGGCGCGAGGATGTGGATGCGCTCGGCCTTGAGCGCGGCGGCGATGTTGTTCGAGAGCGCGGTGATCTTTTCCATCTTCACGCCGGGCGCGGGATGAAGTTCGTAGCGCGTGATGGTGGGGCCTTTGGTGATGTCGCCGAGCGATACCTCGATGTCGAACTGCGCGAGCGTCTGCTGCATGAGCCGCGCGTTGGACATCAGCTCCTCCTTGGACTCGGTCGGCTTGACCGTCATGTCCGGGTGCTGGAGGAAATCCATCGGCGGCAACTGGTAGTTGCCGATCATCGGCGTCGAGGCGACGCTGATGGGCTTGGGCTTGCGCGGCCTCGGTTTTGCAATTCCGGTGATTTTGATTTCCGGCTCGGGTTTTTCATCCGCCGGTTTTTCGGATTCAGCCTTGTCGGCGGCTGTTTCATCAGCCGTTGTCTCGGCAGAATTTGCATCCTCAGGCATTTCAGGAACTGTTTCGCCGGTTTTCCTGCCGAGAATTTCGTCCGTGGTCGCCGCGACGATTTCTTTTGTGGAAGTTGCTTCGACTTCATCCGGCGGCGCAACGGGTTCGGGAGCCTTGGTTTCGGGCAAGGTGGTTTTGCGGAAGCGCGGCGATTTGTTTTGCGGCACGCTCAAATCGCGCACAGTCGGTTCGGGGACGGGTAGCCCGTCAGCGCCGAGGCCGGAGCGCGCCACTTCCTCCTGCAATTTCTGCGCCTGTTTTTCGAGTTCGCGGGCGCGGCGTTCGAGAATCGCCTCGTCACCGGATTTTTCCGATTCGACTTCGGCGGGATTTTTTTGCAGCAGCGCGCGTATCCAGCCGCCGAGTTTGAAGTTCGTCAAGAAAAGTAGGCTTATAAAGCAAAGTGCCAGATAAACGATCGTCGCGCCAATTGAACCGAACATCCAGAAGCCCCAGTCATCGCCAAACAGTTTGAAATCAAACAGAGTTTTGCCCAGCAATCCGCCTGCGCTGGGCACGTCAATATTGTCACGCAACGCCTTGAAAAGTCCGTCCATCCTGTCCAGCAGGCCGGACAGCGAAAAAATCAGGACGATTGACCAAAATCCGAACCAGCGCAGCCGTTCGCGCAGGCAGGAAAGGAAACTGCACACATAGCCGATGCCGAATGCCGCGAGCAAAAACGGGATGATGTAGGCGGTGATTCCGAAAATGAAAAAAAATCCATAGGCGACATGCGCGCCGAGCGAGCCGATCCAATTATGCGTCTGATGATGCGCGCTGGTGCTGACGAAAGACAGGTCGTAACGGTCAAAGGAAAATTGCGCCACGAGCAGCAGCAATGCGCCGGCCAGCAGCGCGATGCCGATGACGTCGTTGAGTCCATGATGCGAGTCCGGCGTCTTTCGTGACATGGCCGCAGCGTAACAACTTGGAGCGGCGGATTCAAAGTTGAAATTGAAACGGCGTTGCCAGCGCGACAGTTCAGACTTGCAAAGTCGCGGTGAAAATTTAGAATGAAAATCCTCTTGGGTTGCGCGGTTAGCTCAGTGGTAGAGCACTACATTGACACTGTAGGGGTCGGAGGTTCAAACCCTCCATCGCGCACCATTTTCAATCAGCCCTTCGGCCGGATCTTTTTCCACAGCCAGCCAAATGGATCGTAGAATTCATCCACCACGCGTTCCTTCAACGGAATGATCGCGTTGTCGGTGATGGTGATGTGTTCGGGACAAACTTTGGTGCAGCACTTGGTGATGTTGCAGAAGCCGATGCCCTGCGCCTGCTTCAACTCCGGCAAACGGTCTTCGGTGTCGAGCGGGTGCATTTCCAGCGCGGCGGTGTAGACCAGAAAACGCGGGCCTATGAATTCCTCGTGCTTGTGATGGTCGCGCAAAACGTGGCAGACGTCCTGGCAGAGAAAACATTCGATACATTTCCGGAATTCCTGCACGCGATCCACGTCCTCTTGCATCATGCGCCAGGTGCCGTCGGCGGCATCGGGCGGGCGCGGATTGAATTTCTTGATCTTGGTTTTGACGCGGAAGTTCCACGATACATCGGTGGCGAGGTCGCGGATGCTTGGAAACGCGCGCATCGGCTCGATGGTGATGGGCTTGGTGATGTCGAGCGTATCCATGCGTGTCATGCACATGAGTTTGGGCATGCCGTTGACTTCGGCGGAGCAGGAGCCGCATTTGCCGGCCTTGCAATTCCAGCGGACAGCCAGGTCGTTGGCCTGCTCCTTCTGGATTTTGTGGACGACATCGAGCACCACGAGACCCTCGGTGATTTCGGTGGTGTAATCCACGAACTTGCCGCCGCCGTTTTCATCCGTGCGCCAGATTTTGAAAGTGACTTGCTTGTTCATCGCGTGAATGGGTTAATTCTTCATCTCCTCGATGACTTGTTTCAAATCGTCCCGGATCGCCGGAATCGGTTCGCGGCGCAGTTTCATGGAACCGTCCGCCGCCTTGGCAATGACGCTGTTATATTTCTGCGCTTCCGGATCCTTGTCCGGAAAATCCTCGCGGAAATGTCCGCCGCGGCTTTCCTTGCGGTCGAGCGCTGAAATCGTGATGGCTTCGGAAACGGTGAGCAGATGTTTCAAATCAATGGACGTGTGCCAGCCGGGGTTGTATTCGAGGTGGCCCTGCACGGCAACTTTCGCGGCGCGCGCCTTGAGCTTCTGGATGCCGTCGAGCGCGAATTCCATTTCGTTTTGCAAACGCACAATGCCGACGTTGGCCTGCATCATGTTCTGCAAATCGGCTTGCACATGATACGGACCTTCGCTGCCGCTGCCGGCGGGATGTTCAAACGGTTCGACCGCTTCTTTGTAAGCCGCCTCAACTTGCGCGTCGTTGATGGTGCCGGCGGGATTATCCTTTGCGTATTTTGCCGCGAATTCGCCCGCGCGTTTGCCGAAGACGATGAGGTCGGAAAGCGAGTTGCCGCCGAGACGATTCGCCCCGTGCAGACCGGCGGCACATTCACCTGCCGCGAACAAACCCGGCACATTCGTCGCCTGCGTGTCGCCGTTCACCCGGATGCCGCCCATCGCGTAATGCGTGGTCGGGCCAATCTCCATCGGCTCTTTCGTGATGTCGAGATTCGCGAGCTGCATGAATTGATGATACATCGAGGGCAGCTTGCGTTTGATGTGCTCCGCCGAGTTCGGAATCTTTTCCTTGATCCACGAGATGTCCAGAAACACGCCGCCGTGCGGGCTGCCGCGACCAGCCTTGACTTCGCGATTGATGCAGCGGGCCACGTGATCGCGCGTCAGCAACTCCGGAGGACGCTTGGCGTTCTTGTCGTTCTGCGTATAGCGCCAGCCTTCTTCGGGATCCATTGAGGTCTGCGACTTGTAATTCTCCGGGATGTCGTCATACATGAAGCGCTTGCCGTCCTTGTTGCGCAACACACCGCCTTCGCCGCGCACGCTTTCGGTGACAAGAATTCCCATGACGCTCGGTGGCCAGATCATGCCCGTCGGATGAAATTGAATGAATTCCATATCGAGCAGTTCCGCGCCTGCGTGATACGCCAGCGAAACGCCGTCGCCGGTGCCTTCCCAAGAATTGCTCGTCACGCGATACGCGCGGCCCAAACCACCGGTGCAAACCACCACCGCCTTCGCTTTGAAAATACGGAAACGTCCGCGCTCGCGGTCATAACCAAACGCGCCAACCACGCGGTCGCCATCTTTCAACAGCGAGACGATGGTGTATTCCATGAAAACGGTGATGCCTTGATGGATGCCGTGGTCCTGCAACGTGCGGATGAGTTCCAAACCCGTGCGGTCGCCGACGTGCGCCAGACGCGGATAACGATGGCCGCCGAAATTGCGCTGCGAAATTTTCCCTTCCTTCGTGCGATCAAACACCGCGCCCCACGCTTCGAGTTCGTGGACGCGTTGCGGTGCTTCCTTCGCGTGCAGTTCGGCCATGCGCCAGTTGTTGACATATTGACCGCCGCGCATCGTGTCGGCAAAATGGACTTTCCAGTTGTCGCGGTCGTCCACATTGCCCATCGCCGCCGCCATGCCGCCTTCAGCCATGACGGTGTGCGCCTTGCCGAGTAGCGATTTGCAAATCAACCCGACCTTGACGCCAGCCGCCGACGCTTCAATCGCCGCGCGCAAGCCCGCGCCACCTGCGCCGATCACCAGCACGTCAAATTCGTGAGTTTCGTAATTGGTAGCCACAAGTATCTTTCAGTTCAGGGTTAAAATTTGAAGAACACAATGTCGTGCAGATGTCCCGTCGCGCAGAGCCGGACATAAACGTCCGTGAAACCGACCCAGAACAGACTGATCCACGCCCACATCATGTGGCGGATATTGAGGCAGGTCACGCAGTTGTAAGCCTTGGCGCAGGTCGGCGCTTTGGATTTTGAATCCAAAAATCCGCCAATCAAATGCCGCAGCGAATGGCAGCCAAAAGTATACATCGCGAGAAAAACGGCGTTCAGGGTCAGCACAATCGTCCCGATGCCGATGCCGAAATGTTCTTTGCCGGACGCGTCAGTGAACCACATTCCCAGCCAGGCGTCATACGACAGAAGAATGATGAACAGAAATGCGAGATAGAAGAAATAGCGGTGGATGTTTTGAATGATGAGCGGAAAATAGCGTTCACCGAGAAAGGATTTGCGCGGCTCGCCGACGGCGCAATTGATCGGATCCGCCCAAAACGCTTTGTAATAGGCGCCGCGATAATAATAGCAGGTGAACCGGAACCCGGCGGGAATCCACAAGATCAAAAACGCCGGCGAGAACGGTGCCCAGCTTGGCCACCACGCTGGCAGGGTGCCGATGGCATGCGGCGAGGTGCCCCAGAATTCCGGCGAGTAAAACGGCGAGAGATAATTGGCCCCGCCATTTTCCCCGTGCAAACCGCCATACCAATAGCTGCAAACATGATTGTGCATGTCGCCGACGCCTTGGAACGCCGCCCACGTCGAATAAATGATGAACGCGGAGAAGCCGAGAAAAACCACAAGCGGCTGGAGCCACCAGGCGTCGGGACGGGTCGTTTCGCCGAAGCCACGTTGCTTCGGCAGGGTATCAGCGTAAGGCATAAATTTAAACTTACCTTAGCGAAATTGCCGCAACAGCGTCAACTTAATGAATTAAATATCTGACATCGCTTGTGTAAGATTCTTGATTCAACCAAGCAATTTTTTGGTGCCGGACCATTCGTTCAGCCCGCGCTCATTTTTGTCCGCCGTCAAGACACCGAGATGTTCCAGCGCTTCGCCAATCAGATAAAGCGAGCCCGTGATGACGACAAACTTCTCGTTCCCTGCCTTTTTCAAGGCCTCCACAAGTGATGCTTCCGCAAACACCTTCCCGGCCGGATTTTTCACGCGGCAAACTTCCACCAGCTCGCTTGGAGAGGCCGTTCGCTGGCTGGCCACCGGCACGACGAAAATTTTCTCCGCCAGGGGCGAAAGCATCTCACAAATCTCGCGCCAGTTTTTGTCCTGAAGAATTCCAAGAATCAGCGTTCGTTTTTTAACCGGAAAATCCTTCTCCAACGCCTCGCGCAACACTTTTGCGCCAGCGACATTGTGCGCGCCATCGAGCAAAATTTTTTGTCCGCCGGGTTTTTTGATCAATTGCAAACGTCCCGGCCAGTTGACATTTTGCAAACCAATTTCCATTTGTTTTTCCGTAACGGAAATTTCCTTCTGCAAAATCCGAATCGTTGCTGCCGCGAGCGCGGCATTTATTTTTTGATGTTCGCCAAAAAGTGAAATTGCAAGCTGGAAGCTTGAAGCTGGAAGCTGGGTGACGCATGTCAGCGGTGCGTTTTTTTTGTGCGCAATCTTTTCGATCACGGTCAGCACTTCCGGTTTTTTAACTGAAGTCACAACCGGAACTCCAGGTTTTATTATGCCCGCCTTTTCAGCGGCAATTTTTTCCAGCGTGTCGCCGAGCCATTGTTCATGGTCGAAGGCGATGTTCGTGATGACACTGGCCAGCGGGGTGACGATGTTCGTCGCATCTAGCCGTCCGCCAAGGCCGGTCTCCCAAATCACGAGGTCACAGTTCTGTTCCTCAAAAAATTTCAGCGCGAGAATCGTGACCACTTCAAAAAATGTCGGATGCGCGTCAGCGGGAAATGTTTTCAGCGACTCATGAATTTCCGAAACGCGGCGCGCGACGTCATTTTCCGAAATCAAGTGGCGGTTGATTTGAATCCGTTCGCGGAACGAGACCAGATGCGGCGAGGTGAACAATCCGACGCGCAATCCTGCCGCGCGATAAATGCTTTCGAGCATCGCGCAGGTGGAGCCTTTGCCGTTGGTGCCGGCGACGTGGATGAAGCGGAGCCGGTTCTGCGGATCGCCGGCGTGCGCGGCGAGTTTGCGCGGAGTTTCCAGTCCAAAATTCGCGCCGAAAATTTGGAGGCCGTAAAGAAATTGAATAGCTTCGGCGTAGGTCATTTGACGCCGCTCAACTTACAGCGGCTTGTGGTGGATATGCTGGTGCGCGGCGGCAATGAACCCCTTGAACAGCGGATGCGGCTGGTGCGGCTTGCTCAAAAATTCCGGGTGGAACTGGCTCGCGATGAAAAACGGATGATCCTTGAGTTCGATGACTTCGACGAGCTTGGCGTCCGGTGAAAGGCCGCTGAAAACAAAACCCGCTTTCTCGAACTTGTCGCGGTAGGTATTATTAAACTCGTAGCGATGGCGATGCCGTTCGTGGATGACGAACGACCCGTAAAGTTTTCCCGCCTGCGAACCGACGGCCAGCTGGCATGGCTGAGCACCGAGCCGCATCGTGCCGCCTTTCTTCGTCACTTTTTTCTGCGCGTCCAGCAGAGCGATGACCGGATGCGGAGTATGTTCATCGAACTCGGTCGAATGCGCCTTTTCCAATTTCAAAATGCTGCGCGCAAATTCAATCGTCGCGATCTGCATGCCCAGGCAGAGGCCGAGATAGGGAATTTTATTTTCACGAGCATATTTCGCCGCGAGAATTTTCCCCTCGATGCCGCGCTCGCCAAAACCGCCGGGCACGAGGATGCCGCCCAAACCATTCAACATTTTTTCCGCGCCGAATTTTTCGATCTCCTCCGCGTCCACCTGTACGATCTCCACGCCGCAATCGTTGCCAATGCCGCCGTGGATGATCGCCTCGTAAACCGATTTGTAGGCGTCCTGCAAGCCGATGTATTTGCCGACGACGCCGACGCGCACGCGATGCTGCGGCGCGATGAGCTTGCGGATGATCTCCTGCCAGTGCGCCATATTCGGCGCAGGCGTGGTGAGATGCAAAAGACGGCAAACCAGATCATCCAGGCGCTCGCGTTGGAGCATCAGCGGCATTTCGTAAATGGAATGATCCACGTCCTTCGCCTCGATGACCGCGTCCACCGGCACGTTGCAGAACATGGAAATCTTCTGGCGCAATTCCTTGTCCAGCGGCTTCTCGCAGCGGCACGCGATGATTTGGGGCGTGATGCCGATTTCGCGCAGCTTGGCCACCGACTGCTGTGTCGGCTTGGTCTTCAATTCGCCCGCCGCCTTGATGAACGGCACATAGGTGACATGAATGAAAATCGCGTTGTTGAAGCCGACTTCGAGTGCGAACTCGCGGATGGCTTCGAGAAACGGCAATCCTTCGATGTCCCCGGTCGTGCCGCCGATTTCCGTGATGACGACATCCGCCTTGGATTTCTCGGCGAGGACGTGGATGCGGTTTTTGATTTCGTCCGTGACATGGGGAATCACCTGCACCGTCTTGCCGAGATAAGTTCCGGCGCGCTCGTTGTTGAGCACGGTCTGATAAACCTGGCCGCTCGTGAGATTGTTCAGGCGCGTGAGCTTGACGTTGGTGAACCGCTCGTAATGGCCGAGGTCGAGGTCCGTCTCCGCGCCGTCGTCGAGCACATAAACCTCGCCGTGCTGATACGGCGACATCGTGCCCGGATCCACGTTGAGATACGGGTCGAACTTTTGCAGCGCGACCTTGAGGCCGCGGTTTTCGAGCAACGTGCCGAGCGCGGCCGCCGTCAGGCCCTTGCCCAACGAACTCACCACGCCGCCAGTGACGAATATGAATTTCATTTCAAATCAAAATTGTTCTTCAACCACGGATGCACACGGATTAACACGGATAAAATTTGCCAGAACAACCGCTTCGAAATCCGTGTTCATCTGTGCTTATCCGTGTTTAAATACCTTTCCACCCATTCCACGTCTTCCGGTGCGTCCACGCCCACGCTGTCGTAATTCACCTGCACCACCGCTATTGGAATTCCGTTTTCCAGCGCCCGCAACTGCTCCAGCTTCTCCGCGTTTTCCAGCGGCGACACCGGGTATTTCACCAGCCGCAGCAGCGTCTCGCGCCGGTAACCGTATATGCCCAGATGCTTCAAAAAAGCAAACGCCGCCAACTGTTCGCTCTTCGAACCACTGGCGGCCTCGCGCAGATACGGAATCGTGCGCCTCGAAAAATATAACGCGCGCCCGGCGGCGTTGACAACAACTTTCACCACGTTCGGATTGTCCAGCTCGGCGGGATTCTTGATGCGCGAGGCGGCGGTGGACATTTCATTTTGCGCCAGCGCACCGGCCACCGCGTCAATCACCGACGGCTCGATCAGCGGCTCGTCCCCCTGGATGTTCACCACCGCGTCGCAGGCAGTTCTTTCCACCACCTCCGCAATCCGGTCGCTGCCGCTCGGATGTTCCGGGCGCGTCATCTCCACGCGGCAGAAATTCTGCGCCAGCTCCCAGATGCGCGTGTCGTCCGTGGCCACGATGACCTCCGACAGCGACTTCGCCTTCTGGCATTGTTCCACCACGTGCTGGAGGAGAGGTTTGCCCGCGATGAGCGCGAGCGGCTTGCCGGGGAACCGCGTCGAAGCGAAACGCGCGGGAATGATGCCAATGATTTTCACGCGTCCAGCTTAGCCGAAATTCAAACGCGGAAGAAACAGAGAATTATGCGAAATAAATCGTCCGGTTTCTCGTGAACCCTGCTGAAGTTTGCGGAAATTTCGGCCAGGTTCCCGCGAACCTTGGAAGACCTCCTAAAATCCTCCCCAGCGTTCCCCGATGGCTGCCGGACGTTCCCGGACGGCTTTTCCGGGTTCGGGAAGACAATTTCCGGGTTCCAGAAGGCATTTTACCATTTCCCGCAACCATTCCGGGGGTTCCCGCAATCATCGGGGGATTTCCCCCAACGACTGAGAGAGTTCCCCCAGTGACTGGGGGATTTCCCTGAATGACTGGGAGATTTCCCCCGACGATTCGGAGAATTCCCCCAATGACCGGGGAAGTTCCCCCAATGGTTGAGGGATTTCCCCCAACGGTCGGGAGAGTTCTCCCAATGATCGGGAGAGTTCTCCCAATGGCTGGGGAAGTTCCCGGAATCGTCAGGGGAAGCCGTTTTTTCATCAAAACAGCCCTAAAATGGCAAAAACGAGCTGTTTTAGGCGTTCCGGCGGCTCGGTTGTGCAAAAAGAGACACTTCGCGGAGCGCGGCCTTCCCCGGCCGCAGCAATGTCCAAATGGCCATGCGCTTTTGCCTGTCCGCTGCCGACCGGTTTGACCACGTTGCTGCGCCCGTGGACGGCCGCGCTCCGGGAAAGGCGGTGCCGGCAAAAAACGGGCTTGCCGCCGGGGCGGGCGGAGTTACAGTTGAAACAGCCATGAAAACGCTTTCGGCCAAGGCGAAAATCAGCGGACTCACGCTGATTGAAGTCCTCGTTGTGCTGGCTGTGCTTTTTATTTTGGCAGCCATGCTCTTGCCGAATTTGGCTCACTCGGGTAAATCACCCTTAATAAGTTGTTTGAGCCAACTCAAACAAATTGACCTCGGATTCCAGATTTTCGCGACGGATAATGGCGGTGAATTTCCAATGCTAAAATCAGTGACGAACGGCGGCACGATGGAATTTATTTATAGCGATCATGTATTCCCGCATTTTCAAAAAATTTCTTCGTTGCTGGTTCAACCAAAATTATTGGCTTGTCCAATCGACAAAACGAGGCAGGCCGCGACGAATTGGGAAGCTCTCAACGATTTGAACATTAGCTATTTTCTGAATGCTGATGCTTCCACAAATAATCCATCACATTCGATTTTGGCAGGAGACCGTTTTTTACAAGCGAACGGCCAGCAAGTAAAATCTGGTTTATTCACTTTGACGACAAATTTGAATATGAGTTGGACTCCCGATTTGCATCTCGGAAGAGGCAATTTGGCTTTTGCCGATGGTCACGTTGAAATTTCAAAAATGGATAGTTTGAATTCAACTTTGCAAAACCAGCCGCTCGCTACGAATCGTTTCTGCGTTCCGTAAATTTATTTTCTTTCACCGACTTCCGCGCGAAATTTTCTCGCCCGACGTGCATTTTACAGTTTTACTTTCCGCCGCATGAAACAAAAAGCTTACGCCGCCGGCGTGGACATTGATCTGGGCAAATTCAGAGGGCTTTGATCCCGCATTGTTTGGCGGCAACTTTTAAGGCTTCGTCACGCGTCGCCAGCGGAAGTGACCGGCGCAACGCCAGTTCAAGGTAGGTGGCATCGTAAATGGTGAGGCCATGTTTTTCAGACAGTTCACTGGTTTTGCCGAAGGCATGCCGCGTCCCTTCCTCATCCACCGTGAATTGCATGGCGGTCAATTTTTCCAGTGCCGCCTTGCGCTGAACCACCGTCAGCCGGTGGCGGCGTTGCGCAATCAAGAGGACATTCGACATTTCCAAATACCACAACGCAGGCACGACCACCATGGCACCGGCGGCAACTTCATTCAGCAAACGGTCGGTTTCGGGTGTGGCCTGACCGTGATAGACCCACGCAAAGCCGACGGACGCATCCACGATGAAACTCGCGCTCAACGCCGTCCCTCCCCGATCCAAGATTTGACTTCCGCAGCGGTGAGCTTTGGTTTCCCCTGGTTCCGGCGGGAAATTTGTCCGCGCAACTCGAACAGTCCGGCCACCGCCGCCCGCACGGATTCCCGATTGCGGCGGCCTTCCGGCACCAACCGCGCGACCGGCTTTTCGTGCCGGGTGATAATAACCTCTTCGCCTTGGGCAACCCGTTCGAGGAGTTGACCAAACCGGGTCTTGGCTTCCAATGCAGTGACGCTTTCCATAATTTTTACCTTTGTTAAATTAACCAGTCACTAGCTATTTTACCACAACCCGCTCCCGGTGCGCAACTGAAGATTTTCGGCTGCGAATTTGCATTTTTATTTGCCAGGCAAAAGTCCTGGCCGCGCCGCCGCAAGAAATTTTCTCGCCCGCACCGCGTTTTACAGTTTTACTTTCCGCCGCATGAAACAAAAAGCTTACGCCGCCGCCGGCGTGGACATTGACCTGGGCAACCGCGTCAAGGCCACGCTGCCGCAATTGCTCGCCGCCACGCATCGCCGCGAGGTGCTCGGCAAGGTCGGCGGCTTCGGCGGCCTTTTCGCGCTGGACGTCAAAAAATATCGCGAGCCGATCCTCGTCTCCTCCGTGGACGGCGTCGGCACCAAGCTCAAGATCGCCTTTCAGCAGGACAAACACGACACCATCGGCGCGGACCTCGTGAACCATTGTGTGAACGACATCGCGGTGCTGGGCGCGGAGCCGCTGTTCTTCCTCGATTATCTCGGAACGGGCAAGCTGGAGCCGCACGTCTTCACCGACATCATCAAGGGCTTCGCCCGCGCCTGCGCGGAAAACAACTGTGCGCTCATCGGCGGCGAGACGGCGCAGATGCCGGGCTTTTATCAACCGGGCGAATACGACGTGAGCGGCACCATCGTCGGCGTGGTGGAAAAATCCCGGATGCTCAACGGCCAGAAAACCGTGAAGCGCGGCGACGTGGTCATCGGCATCGAATCGAGCGGCCTGCACACGAACGGCTATTCGCTCGGCCGGAAAATATTCTTCGAGCAGCTCGGCTACAAACCGTCGAGCAAAGTTCCCGGTTTGAAGAAATCCGTCGGCGAAGAATTGTTGAAAGAACACATCAGCTACGGCCCGCTGGTGCAAAAGCTGTTGAAGAAATTCAATCCCGCGCCTGTAGCCGCATCTCGTAAGAGTGCGGATTCGTCCGCGTTTTCACAAACGCGGCTACAACCGGTGAAAGCCTTTGCGCACATCACCGGCGGTGGTTTTGTGGACAACATCCCGCGCGTGCTGCCAAAAGCGCTCGACGTCGTCATCAAAAAAGGTTCGTGGGATATGCTGCCCATCTTCCAGATAATCGAGCAGAAGAGCGGCGTGCCGGACGAGGAATTGTATCAGGTCTTCAACATGGGCATCGGCATGGTGAGCATCGTCGCAGCGGACAAGGCGGATGCCGTGCTGAAATTCATCAATGCGCAGAAGCACAAGGCATGGATCATCGGCGAAGTTGTCAAAGGCAAGGGCGAGGCGCGGGTGGAATAATTTTTAATTCCAAATACATGCAATCCGCGTAATCTGCGGGACATGAATCCCCGTTGCTTCAAACTGCTGACGGCTGTTGCCTTCGCAAGCCTGACATTTTCCATTTCACTCCGCGCCGAAATAGTTTCAGCCACGATCCAAACGCCGCCGCCCGCCGAGACGGGCTATTTCAAATTCGGCACGGCCACGAATCCCGCCGGACATAAAATTTCCTTGAACAGCCGCAGTTTGCTTTTCGACGGCCAGCCGGTGTTTCCCGTAATGGGTGAAATGCACTATTCGCGCGTGCCGCAGGCCGAGTGGCGGGACGAACTGCTTAAGATGAAGGCCGGCGGCGTGGATATTGTGGCTACTTACGTTTTCTGGATTCACCACGAGGAAATCGAGGGACAATTCGACTGGAGCGGCCAGCGTGATTTGAAGAAGTTTTTGCAAACGTGCAATGAAGTCGGCCTGAAAGTCGTCGTGCGCTGCGGTCCATGGTGCCATGGCGAAGTCCGCAACGGCGGTTTCCCCGACTGGGTGGTGGCGCATAAGGATTGGAAGCTGCGCTCGACGGACACCAATTTTCTCGCGGCGGTGAAAATTCTTTACGGCCAGATCGCCGGGCAACTTCAAGGCGAATTGTGGAAGGATGGCGGCCCGGTCATCGGCATCCAGGTGGACAACGAGTTTGGCGGCTCGCCGAATTATCTGCTCGCGTTGAAAAAAATCGCCATTGAATCCGGCATTGACGTGCCGCTCTACATCAAGACCGGCTGGCCCGCAATGCGCACGCCGGTGCCGCTGGGCGAATTGCTGCCGCTCTTCGGCGCCTATGCGGATGGTTTCTGGGAGCGCGACACCAAGCCGATGGATGGCGCGAGCTGGGGAAATTTCACCTTCAAATTCACGCGCACAGATACGGGCGTGGGCAACGACACCTTGGGCAACCGTAATTCCGGCGACACTGCCGGCACGGAAAAATATCCCTACCTCACCTGCGAAGTCGGCGGCGGCATGCCGGCCTCGTATCACCGCCGGATGAACTACGATCCGCGCGATGTCGAAGCCGTCGCGCTGACGCAGCTCGGTGGCGGCAGCTCGTTGATGGGCTATTACATGTATCACGGCGGCCAGAATCCCGAAGGCAAGCTCTCGACGCTTCAGGAATCGCAGGCCACCGGCTATCCGAACGATCTGCCGGAAAAAACCTACGACTTTAACGCACCGATCGGCGAATACGGCCAGATCAACCCGCAATATTACTGGCTGCGCCGGCTGCATTTGTTTTTGCACGACTTCGGCGCACCGCTCGCGCAAATGCCCGCGACGCTGCCCGATTTACGGCCTGTGGATAAAAATGATTTCACCACGCTACGCTGGGCCGCACGTTCGGATGGCAACAGCGGCTACGTTTTCGTGAACAATTACCAACGCCTCCAGCCGCTTCCCGCGAAAACGAACGTGCAATTCAAACTGAATCTGCCCGGCGGTGAATTTATTTTCCCGGCCAAGCCGGTGACAATTCCGGCGGACGGCTTTTTCATCTGGCCGTTCAACCTCGACCTCGGCGGCGTGAAATTGATTTACGCCACCGCACAGCCGTTTTGCAAAATTCAAGGTGACGGCATCCAAACCTACTTCTTCGCGCAAACGCCCGGCGTCAAAGCAGAATTTATCTTTGATCCGCAAACCGTGGCGTCCTCACGAGCCGATTTTATAAACGTGAAACCGAGCCGCAAAGCTGCAATCAAACTGAAAACAAAATCCGGTGGAGAAATACAAATTGTGCTGTTGAACGAAGCTGATTCGCTGGCATTGCATAAAGACGACGCAGGTCAAGCAGTTTTCGAAAAAGAGCCGAAGACCTCCACAATGACCGTCAAAACAAAACTGCTCCAGCCCGCCGGGCCGATGCGAAAAATTCCATTCAGCACCGGCAAATCGTCCATCGCCATCGCACCGACCGATTCCGATTTCACGAATGCAGCGGTCTGGAAAATCACACTGCCCGCGAAGCTGGATTTGAAAATGAATCCAATTTTGCGGATCAATTATGTCGGCGACGTCGCGCGGCTGACGCTCAATGGCAAACTGATCGATGATAATTTTTATGCGGGACGGACGTTTGACCTCGGCCTGAATCGGTATGCGCCGGAAATCTTGACGGGCGATTTGCGGCTGGAAATCCTGCCGCTTGCAAAAAATGCGCCGATTTACCTTGAACCAAAAGCCAGGCCGGATTTTGGCCGAAAGGAAAGTCTGGCGGAAATTCAGTCGGTGCAAATGATCAACCGTTACGATGTTGAACCGGAAGATTAAATCTGTTCCCATCGTTTTCGCATGAAAAAAACAATCATAATAACGGCTCTTTGCGCACTGGCGGCTGCCATGAACTTGTGCGCCGGTGATTTGACGATGTGGTATCAGCAGCCCGCCGCCGACAACAAGGCGATGAATGAAGCCCTGCCCATTGGGAACGCGAGGATGGGCGGCTTGATTTTTGGCAAGCCGGAGCGGGAGCGAATCTGTTTGAACGAGGACAGCCTGTGGACGGGCGGTGAGAATCCCGATGGAAACTACGACACGATGGGCGCGTATCAAGTGCTCGGAAACGCGTTCGTCAATCTGCTGGGGCAGACCAATGTGTCCGGCTATCGGCGCGAACTAAATCTGGGCGACGCGCTCGCAAAGGTGAGCTATACGGCAAATGGCGTAAAGTTCCGGCGTGAATTTTTCTGCAGTCATCCGGCAGGCGTGCTGGCAGCGCAATTTTCGGCTGACAAAAAGGCGGCATACAGCGGCAGCATCGAATTGGCGGATGGCCACGTTGGAAAAGTCGTTGTCGCAGGTAACCGGTTCACAGTAACAGGCACGCTGGACAACGGCATGAAGTTCGAGTGGCAAGTGCTCGCGCTGAACCAGGGCGGCACGGTGACAACGGTCACGGACACAAATTCGACACGGCTTGAATTCAAGAATTGCGACAACCTCACCTTGCTGGTCGCGGCGGGGACGGATTACGTTTTTGATTACGCCAAACAATATCACGGGGATGACCCGCACGCGCGCGTATCGGCGCAGATTGAAGCGGCGGCAAAAAACGGATTCTTCAAATTAAAAACCGTACACATTCAGGATTACCAGTCCTTGTTCAACCGTGTCAGCGCCGACTTTGGCCAGTCCAGCGACGCGCAAACCTCGTTGCCGACCAACCAGCGCAAGATTGAGGCGTTCAAGACTGTTGATCCCGGACTGGAAGCACTGCTCTTTCAATACGGTCGCTACTTGCTGATTTCCTGCTCGCGTCCCGGCGGGCTGCCGGCGAATTTACAAGGTCTGTGGAACGACAACAATTCGCCCCCATGGCATTCCGACTACCACGCGAACATCAACATCCAGATGAATTACTGGCCGGCCGAGGTTGCGAACATGGGCGAATGCCACACACCGTTTTTTGACTTGATCGCAAGCCAGCTTCCCGCCTGGCGCAAGGCGACGGCGGCGGCGAAAGACTTTGAGACGGCCGATGGAAATTTCACCCAACGAGGTTTCGCAATCCGCACCTCGCACAACATCACCGGCGGCATGGGCTGGAAATGGGACAAGACGGCGAATGCGTGGTATTGCCAGCATTTGTGGGAACATTACGCTTTCGGGCTGGACAAAAATTATCTGCGCATAATGGCATATCCGATCATGAAGGAGACCTGCGAATTTTGGGAAGATCATTTGAAGGAGCTGCCGGATGGAAAGCTGGTCGTGCCGGATGCATGGTCGCCGGAACACGGTCCGACCGAGGATGGAGTGAGCTACAGCCAGGAAATCGTCTGGGACTTGTTCAACAATTATGTGCAGGCCGCGGATGCGCTGGGCGTGGACAAGGATTATCGCGACCAAATCGCCGCTCTGCGCGACCGCCTAGTGACGCCGCAAATCGGCCACTGGGGACAGCTTCAGGAATGGATGACCGACCGCGACGATCCGAACGATCATCACCGCCACACCTCGCACCTCTTCGCAGTTTATCCCGGCACGCAGATCAGCGTCAGCAGGACGCCTGAACTGGCAAAGGCGGCGAAGATTTCATTGGATGCGCGCGGCATCGCTCCAGACAGTGACGTGCGTGAATGGTCCTTCGCCTGGCGCACGGCGCTTTATGCCCGTCTGCACGACGGCGAGGATGCGTACAAAATGTTGCAGCAGCTTTTCTCCGCGCGGAACACCTGCCCGAATCTGTTTGGGCTGCATCCGCCGATGCAGATTGACGGGAACTTTGGCATCACCGCCGGCATCGCGGAAATGCTCTTGCAAAGTCAGGCCGGCGAAATCGAGCTGCTGCCCGCGTTGCCGGCGGAATGGCCGACGGGAAAAATTTCCGGCCTGCGTGCACGCGGTGGTTTTGAAGTCGGCATCGAATGGAATGACGGAAAGCTCGTTTCGGCCACCGTCAAAAACGTCAGCGGCGATGGCGAAGCCAAAGTGCGTTATGGCGAAAAAGTTGTGACTGTGGACGTGAAGCCGGGCCAAACGAAGCTGCTGAATGCGCAACTTGAATAATTTTAATTTTCATTCCGACAAACCCGTCTTCGCATTGCTTCGACGCGGCAAGCTGCGTAATCTGCGGTCGCGCTCATGAAAATTCTCGTCATCGGTTCGGGCGGACGCGAACACGCCCTTGTCTGGAAGCTCGCGCAGTCGCCCAACGCCACACAGATGTGGTGCGTGCCCGGCAATGCGGGCATCGCGCAGGAGCGCGTTGCCAAAAATGGCGCGCGCGTCGAATGCGTCAACCTCGGCGCGGAAGATCTGCCCAAGCTGCTCGCCTTCGCGCAGGAGAAGAAAATTGATCTCACCGTCGTCGGGCCGGACAATCCGCTGGCGCTCGGCATCGTGGATTTGTTTCAGGCGAACGGTTTGAAAATCTGGGGTGTGAACCAGAAGGCCGCGCAGTTCGAGTCCTCGAAAGTTTTCTCCCAAAAGTTCATGGAGAAATACGGCATCCCGACGGCGGCAGCTGGAACACTCTCCGACGTGGCGGCGGCGAAGAAATTCTGCGAGTCGCTCGGCGGCAAATGCGTTGTGAAAGCCGATGGCCTCGCGCTTGGCAAAGGCGTTTTGATCTGCACCAACCAGGCGGAAGCCGAAAAGGCTGTGGACGAAATCATGGTCGGCAAGGCGTTCGGCGTGGCCGGGGCGCGTGTGGTCATCCAGGAATTTCTCGAAGGCATCGAGGTTTCCCTTCATGCGCTCTGTGACGGCAAGACCGCGAAGATTTTCCCGACGTCGCAGGATCACAAGCGCGCGCTCGACGGCGACCTTGGCCTCAACACCGGCGGCATGGGCACGTATTCGCCGACGCCATTTCTGAATGACGCGCAGCTCACCGAGACCGCACGTAAAGTTCTCGAACCATTCATGCGCGGCTGCGTGGCGGAAGGGATTGATTATCGTGGCCTGCTGTACCCCGGAGTAATGCTGACGAAAGCCGGTCCGAAGATTCTGGAGTTCAACGCCCGCTTCGGCGATCCGGAAACGCAAGTTTATCTCACGCGTTTGGAAAACGATCTGTTCGAACTGCTCGACGCCAGCGTCAGCGGCACTCTGGACAAAATCGATTTGAAATGGAAACCGGAAGCCAGCGTATGCGTGGTGATGGCCAGCGGCGGCTATCCGGGAAATTACGCAAAAGGGAAAATCATTTCCGGCCTCGATGCCGCGAACGCGCTGCCTCACACCAAAGTTTTCCACGCCGGCACCGCATTGAAAGACGGACAGATTGTGACAAACGGCGGGCGCGTGCTCGGCGTGACGGCGTTGGGCAAGGATTTGAAAACTGCGCAAGCCGCCGCCTACGCCGCCGTGGAGAAAATCCATTTCGACGGCGCGCACTTCCGCAGCGACATCGCGGCGAAAGCGTTTTGAACACCAGACCAACTCTTGGCCTTCCTGCAAGCGCTCTGAACGGAAGAGTTGCTGGCACGAGTAACTAGGATTGGCCATTCACAGTCTTTTGGTTAAAAATACCCAGTTGGTTTGAGTGATTTAATTAATTTGTCGAGCACCGCCTTTTGTTCCGGCGTAGTGGCATAAGGTTTGAGGTCGTATGGGCTTAAAAATCCCTGGCCGTTTGCATCCGAATATGCCTTTGCCACCGCCTCCAATTCGGGAGGCAACACCGAAAGCATTTCTGATGATTTGAACGGAAGAAGCCATTCGGCTTCACGTCGGCCGAACGCCACTCGTTGATCTATGGGATCCACAACCGTGGATTTATCCTGCACAAACAGCAGGTTGGTCATGCTTGGATTCATAGCGATCATTGAAGCGATACTTGAGTCGGACGCCGCTGGAACATAACGCGAAAAAATCGCGTCCGTTTCCTGCAATGGAGGATTAAAATAACCAGCCACTTGAGATGCCGTCGCCGGAAGATGTTGCTGATTTGCCGCCATGTAGGCATCCAAAGCAAGCTGGAATTTCTGGACAAAAATCCAGCTCGCCGAAGCCCGGATATTACTCAAGGCAATGCGCATTCCTTTGGCAGTGTCCACATCAGCATGTCTGGCATGATCCAACCAGTCTTCCTCTTTTAGGAATTGCATCTCCGGAATTTTCAGCTCCGGATGCAGCTCAAATTGCTCCCGAATCTTTTTCTCCTTGGCCAGCCACATTTGGGCCTGCTGAAAGGCCGGATCGTTTACGACTTCCGCGTTTGCCTGCTTGACGCCCAACTGTCCACGAAGTTTCAACAGCTCATTGAACTGAGCCTGCGTCAATTGCTTCTGATCTTTCGCATCCGCCAGCAACTCGGAGAGTTTGTTGGCCTCAGCCTGCAACCGGGCAATTTCCATCGCCAACGGTGTTTGTTCGGCTTGCAGTTTCGAGGCGGCATTTCGCGCGTCGTGCGCTTGTTTGGCTTGGTAAATACCCGCGCCGGCCAGCACGGCCACGGTGACGGTGATGAGGGTTTTCTGGAGTGTAGTCATGGCAATAGTTTTGGTTGCGGCGATTATGGATGAAGTGTGGACGGCGGTTCCGGCAATCACAGCAGCGGCAGAAATCGTGGCGGCAAGCCCAATAGGCGCGGCTTGCACGGCGTTGGCAGAGATGATCAAGGCCAGCCCGCTTGCGCCAATCGTGACGTTGCGTTTCGAG
>Ga0302197_10001564_pt1 | contig 22003 bp, 17 predicted proteins | sample II_Bog_N2_1_FD_193526 | JGI IMG/M metagenome (GOLD analysis project Ga0302197, IMG submission 193526) | Peat permafrost microbial communities from Stordalen Mire near Abisko, Sweden - II_Bog_N2_1 | ecosystem: Environmental > Terrestrial > Soil > Wetlands > Peat | place: Sweden: Abisko...
AGGATCATTGCCCCTTTCGTTGTTCTATTATTCAGGAATGACTTTTCTCCCCGTGATAATTCAATAACCAATTTATTTTTTCAAGTATACGGTTTCAAATATAGTTATGATGAGTTACTATTAAAATAATAATTTGTTCTGCCATTATTTGAATGAAGTTCTTTAAAAGAAAAGTGGATACCTTGAGGAATGATGAGCCTGTTGGTTGCAGCTGGTTCTCTGAGAAACAGCTAGCTTCCGCCCTTTTTCTTAGAGCCAATAGAGTAAATGACAATTTTAAAAAATAAGAACATGCAAGCCTATAAAATTTGTCGAAAGGCAGTAATTCCAGCTTGACACACAGTGAACACTCCAATAAACTTAGTTTGAGAAGACAAAAATCAAAAACTTCAGCCAGACCTGAAATTAAACCCAATAAATTCTTCTTTCAAAAACAAACTCAATAAATTGGAAATATTCCGAATCCTTCGTGCTGTCCCTCAAATTTATCTTCTAAAAAATTTGAAACGCTCGCTAAGGAAAAGGAAGAGTCTAATTCTTCACCAATTTGGAATAAAAAACTTTTAGGAGACTCTCAAAACGGCAAATTATTAATTTTCCAATGTTGCTCTCCAAAAATATAGGGAGTCACTCAAAAAATTAAATGCCAAAAGAAGACTTGCGCAGGGCTTGACTAATCGATGATGAGGCCGTATTTTGAGAAATAAAACTTTAAAAACCCTCTGATGAGCAACATTTCTGAATCAAATGCAATTAAGTTTTAAAAAAAGTACTCAATGGAAAGCATGCCTACGATTCAGAATAGTGGGCAAGAATGGTCAGCTTTACAGAATGAAGATGACTACTTCTCTCAAGTCGGTCGGAAGGAAAACGAAGAAAATGGAAGCGAAAATAGTTTGATTATTACTTCCCAAATAAACCATGATCTTGGAAGATCATGGTTTTAGGGTAAATACTCGGAGGACTCCTTACTTTATTCCAAATAAAAATCTCAAGCCAACGAATCCATTCCAAACAATATCTTCACAAATGGAATAAGTCTAAAAAGAATTAAAGATATGGTCGAAACACAATCCTTAGCCGATTAAAATGAAAATAACGAAGCAAAATAATCGGTTGTTTTGAGAAGACTAAGTGAATATCCCAGCCTTAAAAATCTTCATTCTGAAGAAGAAGCTGAGACTGCTACTATGACTTATACGAGGGGGTTGTTCCAAAGTTCCACCATTCGGCCCTGTGACTACCTATGATTTTATATATTTCCATCAATCAATTTAAAATGTTATCAGTTATTGAATAGGGTAATTTTAAATTAAAAATTAGACTTCCAAAATCATGTCCTGCCCCATGATTAAGGATGCTTTTTTCACTGGTCTTTCCAATTAAGAGAACTACGGTAGATTTATTTAAATATAAGAGTCGGTCATTATTTAAATTAGATATGGAGGATTGGTATGAAGTTTGCAACATGCGGACATCACTCCTTCATCTTCAGTTTGTTTATAGTTCGCTTCGATAAAAAATTGAAATGCAGAATGCGAGAGTTGATCGTGCTAGCCGTGATAGGCTGATGCAGTATTGGCTTTTGTGGGAAGAATTCACCAACTTAGAAGAATCAAATTTTAAGCGCATCATCATTTTAAAACTGTAGTCTTGTCTCAACTGTTACGAAAAGGACGAATAAATTTGGCAATTGTTGGATCAATTTAACAGCTATGTAAATTTAATTGAGCAAGAAATGATGGAAAATATGAGTAAACTTTACATCGGTAAGAATGTTATGTTCAATATTGAGGAAGTTTAGGAACAATTTAGGCTCATTTAAACCAAAATTATTGCCTTTTTAGAAAAATATACCCAATCCATCGATAAATACAATCCAAATATTCAGGAAGTACAGACTGTCAGAGGGGCTTTTTCTTCCTATTTGGAACAGCTGAAGGGTATTTATAGGTAACTGTAATAAGGATACCCTCAGTATCTTAAAAGAAAATTATAGAGAAGATCAAAGTAAATAGATGCAACACTCAAATCTTTAAAAGCAAGTATCCTCAAGTGAGCATTTAATGATATTTGAATTATACTGTCGAGATGAAAATCAAAAATATACATTGATTTTCCCATCTTTTTACAAGAATTTCTTTATTTGAGTCACTTATTTTTCTAACACTAGATTGTTTCCTTAATATTACACATGATACGCAGGTCCATTGCTTTCAAGATGGTCCATCCTCCAAGTAAAAGTGAAATTGCTCCATTGGTTGTCAATTTATTCGCCTCTAAATGTATTTATTATGACATAGATTAAGCTTTACTAATGATTCCCAATTACCTCTTCCTAAATTCTAGGCTCCTTAGTCCCCAATATTATTTCTACCTTACTCAGTTAACTATTACTCAAGTCGATACTGAACACATTTGGCCAGTTATGTTTAATGAGCATGCTGATGCCTTAGTTATTTATTTAATTTTTTATTAAGGTTACCTCCAATACATTCGGCCATTCTCCTTTCACTAATTCTCGAACTCCACGGTTTCCCAGATTATTATAGCCTTCTTAGTATGATACCTACCTAGGTATAATATTTCTAGATTTCTCCAATTTACTTTGCATAAATGATTGATTCCTCTATAACTCAAATTGTTGCAAGCTGTATTGGTAAACTATTACTTAAAAACAATCCCAATAGGGAGGTCCAATTCTGCTAAGACAGTATGAGCATGGCTTAATCGCCAAGATTGGACCTCACTAATTATGGTAAGGCTTACACAAGTTCAGATAATGAATATTAGGATCATATCGTTCCTAAATAACCTTCAGAACAGTTGTTTTTTGTACTTTCATCGAATCTTATAATGAATGCAAACAATTCTGATTTTAATAATAGATGAATTTAGGATGGCAATCTAACAGCTTACTTGATAATAAATATAGAAAAAATAGAAGTGAAATCATTTTAATGGTTATTTGGTTTTCAGATTAGATTGATATAATTATAATCACGATGTTTGATTTCCTAAACAAATTATCGCATAATCATAATGCGACTCCCCAGCTATCTGTTGAAGCTAGCAATGAGTTCAGAATGAGTGATTCCTCTGAGAATGAAGACTCTAATCCGAAACAGAGTCAAAAAGCTATAAATAATGGTAGCATAAAGAGAAGTCCGCGTTCAATTGCTTCCAATGTAAGCAAGATATAAGTAAAAAAACAAGCTTAAAAGACTATTGAAGGTAACTCGATTGTCAGCAAAATGCAGAAGAATCAAAAAATACACTTGCCAGCCGAAGTAGTTGATATTTTCAATGGCATGCTCAAAGACAGCGAGTTTAAGTTTTCAAAGATACTTCTCAGCAATGTATTCGCAAAGTTATGAAGATCAATTCACTCAGAGTTAATAAATAGAAAATTGTTTATATCAGATAAACCAGCAAAAATAGGCAATAATATCTTGCTGAAGTCTCTAATGGGGTACAAATTCAAAATTTCTTCTTGAAACAAGGCCTCAGTAACACCATTGAGGGAATTATCAACCAAATTTCATACGAAATTTAGTAAAATTAAATGCAAAGTGCCATCAATAAAAAGGTATCAAAATTTAGACTTAGAAATCTAATGAAGATGACAGAAAAATAGAAACCTTGAAACTCATTAAACTTAGAGAAAGCGAATTACATGAAAAGATAGGAGAATTAAATATTTAACTTAGTGAAGATGTTGATTTCGTGGAGAGAAGAGCTCATTAAATCGTGGATCAAGATGACTTCAATCCAGACAGTCATAAAACCAAACTTGCGGAGGAGTTCGTTAAGATTAAACAGAAAGAAAGGGAAGAGAAAAAAGCTGAATTAGAGCAGATTAAATAGAAAAAGCTGAGAATGTAAATGCAACTAAAAGAGGAGCAATAAAGAGAGGCATAACGCGCTAAGAAATAAAAGCATGAAAGACTTATTGAATAATTTATGGATAAGCAGAGATAAAAAAAGAAACGATAGGAACAGATAAGAACATAGCAGCTTCATTTTCAGTAGTTCCTCAAAGAATATAATCAACAAAAACCACTTTATAAGCAGAAGGAGGAGAACTTTTAGCAGCAGCTAAAGGAGGAGAGGATTTAAAGGTATCATATCTTGAAACAGAAACAGGCCAAGTATGAACCACTCAATATAGAAACACTATAAATGCATGAAGAAAAATATGAGGAGCTCAGGAAGGAGGATCGGGAAAGAAAATCTGCTGAGATGCAGCTCAAGAAGGAGGAGTAGATCATGCGCAAAAAGGAACTTGACTAAAAAGTTTATAAAGGCAAGTTTAGGTATTTAATCTTGCATTAAATGGTTTAGACCCAAGCAAAACAGAAAGAAAAATAGGCATAAAGACAGGCAACGCTGATGAAAAAGCAAGCCTACAGTCTGGAAGTCAAAGAGAGGTACAAACCCAAAGTTGACATTGCCAAAAGATAAGAAATATAACAGCTGATTAACTCTACTCGCAACAAAAAACGTAAATATCACACCCCTAATCGAGTGGCTTACAGCTAGCACTACAGCACCATTAATTCTGCAGCATATCCTTCCAATCCAGCTCTTTCTGAAGCTGATGCAGATGCAGATCCTAAAAGATAAGGCAAAAAATATCATCGACTGTTTAAGCAATACATTAGAGATAAAGTATAAAAAGGAGAAATCAAAGAAAAGGGAATCGATTAAAAAATATAAACTCTACAGCCTCGTCATAACTACCTGAAAGAGCTCAGATAAAAATATTAAGGAAAAATTCCATCTGAAAGCTCTCGATTAGACCGTCAAATTTAGATCTTCAAATAAAATGAAGATTACGGGGCAGTGCTGCTGAAAGCTAAATAATTCGAGAGTAGAGCTCGTCAACGCGAGGTGAAACTGCGAAACTCCCCTCACAGTCCTTCGGAATAGGCTCTGCTGGAATAATAATATTTGTGTGCAATTAAAGCGAAGATGTCACTGATAAACAATATGGACTGAGGCTACAAGCCTAAATAATAATGATTTTGTTGTGAAACTTAATGGAGGTAAATTCTTTGATAAATCATGATCTTTAATATTAACATGAAAAAATAAAAAAGAAGTTCAAGCGTTAATCACAATAAATTTTTACAAATTGAATTTAATTGAAATTAATGAGGTTTGAATATAGGGTTTAGCAGAGGTCTCACCGTCCAAAGGTGAATTTGAAACCACTATAAAAATGAAAGACTGACAAGTATTTCTGGCAAACAACCAAAATTAGAATAGGTGCAGGCTATCTTTAACTGTTGGTATGGCCAGCAAAGTCCATTTTTATTTGGACAACTGAAACGTTGATATATATATTTTTCATTGACATTTCCCATCAACATATTTATTTAAGTTCGTATTCAACTGAATCAAGAGTTAATGGCTATCAAACTTACTACGTTAGTCTTATGTTTCTTCTTCATCTTACCTCTCCTTGCCTCCTACTGTTCCTTACAACTGCAAGGCAACTGTGGAATCAATGGAACAGAGTGCCAATACTACCGCTGGTTTAATGGCACTTGTGTGCAACCAAGTAATTGCCCGATTGGTACTACCTTTCTCAACTCGACTTATAACTGCGAGGCATGCGGAAGTCTAGGTTCATCGAATTGCGCCAGTTGCTCACAATATGGGTATTATTATGCGAGTAGTTTGTCTCTGTGCACTCAGTGCAGTAGCATTTATGGATACTTCTGCACTTCCTGTAACTCATCCCAATGCTTATCTTGCAACGGAAGTCTCGGTGATACACTTGCCACTGATAAGCAATCTTGTGTGGATCCACGGTGTGGAATATCCTTCTGTGTTTCCTGCAGTAATATTACTTCCTGCGGCCAATGTGACGATCTTCACCTGCTGTATTCTGGCATCTGTATCTGTAAAGTTGCTAATTGTATGACTTGCACTAAGGGCACCTCAATATGCTAACAATGCCTTACAGGATATCAGGTGACCGCTAGTAGAACTGGTTGCGCCCCTATTTGCATGGTAAATTGTCTCTCTTGCAACAGTCCAACCACTTGTACAACTTGCGCCTATGGATATTATTACTCAAGTTCTAATCTTGGAAATTCATGCAAAATAAACTGCACTCTAAACGCAGTTGCTTTTTGCCTAAGTTGCACATCTCTAAACTACTGTAGTCAATGCAAAGCGGGCTACAGCATAAACAATTACGGATCAGTCTGCTCTGTCACTTGTACTGACCATAACTGCTAAGTCTGTAGCACCAATGCTAGCGTATGCACCATATGCAATACTGGTTACAAAGTAGCTTCAAATGGTTCATGCCAACAGGATATCTGCACAATCACAAATTGTGTGCAATGCAACGGATTCGCGACCTGTAGCGCTTGTGCTACATACTATATACTCGCCAATAGTAACACTGCCTGCAATCCAAACTGTTCAACATCAAACTGTGCACAGTGCGCTAATCTTACATTCTGCAAAACTTGCGACGCAGGATATGGCTTAGATTCTTCCGGATTTTGTAATCCTTTATGCTCAATCTCTAACTGTGCCATTTGCTTGAGTGCTTCTACTTGCCAATCTTGTTTGGCAGGATATATCCTGAGCTCAGATCAAACTGCATGCAACTTCAACTGCCAGATGGCTGGCTGTCTGGTCTGTGCAAGCATTAGTACATGTGGAACTTGCTCCAGCGCCTATACACTCTCTAATGGCAGCTGCAACATTAATTGTGCTCAAGGGTATTATCAAACCACAGTTTCCTTAGCCCCTGCCTGTGCAAAATGTCCGGCTCACTGCCTCTCATGCAGTCAAGTTTCAAGCTTAATAATTTGCAGCCAGTGCACTGATCTTTACTATTTGGACAGTATTACTCAAAGCTGCCTCCCCTGTACCAGCATCGACTCGCACTGCTACACTTGTCAAACCAATGCAGCAACTTGCACAGCTTGCTCCACAGGATATATCCTTTAAGCAAACAACACCTGTCAAACACCTCCTCTGACCTGCAGTGTTGGCAATTGTACTACCTGTGGGTCATCCGGCTCAATATGTCTAACGTGCAATGATGGTTATGACCTTGGAACAAATGGTACGTGCTCTCAGCCATTGTGCCCCTCTGGTCAGTTCCTCCAAGGGAGTACATGCACATGCGGTGATGGTGCTTACTACTATGGAAGCAAGTGTTTAGCATGCAGCAGTAACTGCATAATTTGCTCAGCTATCTCTTGTACTTCATGTACTACAGGTTTTTACCCCTCAGGTACTACCTGTGTGCCTTGCAGCAGTAACTGCCTTAGCTGTACGACAGGATCGGTGTGCAACACCTGTGCGAGTGGATACTCGGTAATTTCTTCAGCTTGTCAATCTGCATCTAGTCCAGTGTCGTCTGTGAACGGACAATTAACCATCTGTCCAGCAGGATGTTCAATATGCTCTCAAGATGCATCTGGCAATATCATTTGCACACAAGCACTTGATCATTATGTAGTGGTGCAGGGTGCTATTTATATTTGTGATACAAACTGTTTCACTTGTCGAAACGTTCTTAATTCTAACACAAATACCTTCTCTTACTGTCTCAGCTGCTATAATGGTCAAGGATTAAGCTCAGGAACATGCGTTAGCTGCACAGATGCCAATGCTCGTACTTGCTCAACTTCTAATGCTGCTTACTCGATCACCTGTGCTACTGGATATATTCCTGTCAACGGACTTTGTACTGCCTGTGCAGTCAATTGCCTCAAATGCAACAATAATGGAGCCGCACAATGTGACGCTGGAAGTTGTGCAACAGGTTTTACTCAAGTTGCAGGAAGTACTTTTTGTGTGGCGTGTTTCGCAGGATGTACCAATTGCGATTCCTCAAATCCAAATATCTGTCTTGCTTGTGGAAACTACAAATTCTTAAATAATGGAAGCTGTCAGGGATGTCCAAGTAATTGTATTGCTTGCGCTAGTGCTACTGCATGCAAAAATTGCGTTGCCGGATATTCAGTATTTACTGATGGATCATGCCAAGTGCCACCTGGTCCCCCGTGCGTGGCTTATGACAGTTCGTTAACTTGCACACAGTGTGATAGTAGATTCCGGCTGTCAAGTGGGACATGCGTTTTTAATACGGATTGCAATGCGACTGGAATTTGTACGACATGCGCTTACAATTATTATCTTTTAACAACAGCCAATTCAACTGTAGGAAATTGCCTTCACTGCCCTTATATAAGCAACTGCCAATCCTGCAATGTTGCCAATAGTGGTCAATGTTTGGCATGTTCTAATGGATATTATGTCAATTCAGCTTATTCATGCTCACAATGTGTGACGGGTTGTGCCACTTGTACATCTCCATACTACTGTTCCTTGGCTAAAGATGGTTACTATCTCGGAACAAATAGTTTGGGCTCAAATAATGGAGTGGTTAATACCTGTCATACAAGTTGCGCAACCTGTGCAAGTTCAAACACCTTCTGTTTATCTTGCAAGACAGATTATACTCTCAGCGGAGGTCACTGCACCCATAACCATCATTATCGCACCAAATTGGTTGGCAGTATTCCCAACTACGGTGGAGGTGCAGGTAATGGTGAGTTGGGAAATATGTTTCTTTTTTATCCTGTGTTTTTGAACTCTCTGTGGATGGCTCTGCAGTTTCAAGAGCTAGAAATGATGATGATATACCTTCAAATGTTGTCAATTGGTAGTGGCTCTATCACTAACGATTTTACTGTTGATGCAGACCAAGTAAGCGCAGACCCGAGCACTCTCCTAACATCATCAAACTTAGGAGGTTTTGGTATTATCTCTTCCTCTTCGGCAGTGAATGGTGGTGGTTCCTCATCATCATCATCATCATCGACTTCTAATGTGAGTCTGGGGCTTGTTCTAGGAGTGGCTATTCCTCTAGGTGTGTTACGTACAATTATATTAATTTAGTGATTGCGATAATCGTGATTATAAAGGTGAAATATAGTAGCAGTACCGAGGAAGAGATGTTCGACCCTTCGTAGAAAGAAATCGAATTCAACGAGCAGTTTTGATTAAAATGATAAAATTTCTTTATGGATACTTTTATTATGCATTCCTATCTGGCTGACTCATCAGCTTGGTCTTTTATATTTTAATGTATTGATAAAGATTTGATAATACTTTTATAGATGAATTACATAAATCAGAAGGCCAGCGAACAAGCACCCAACAGTCATAACTTTTACAATAGGTAGCAGTCGTCAAAAAGCTAGAGTCTCTTTGATTTCAAGAAAATTATCGAGTCCACTCAATTCTATGATTATTTTCAAAAGGAGAAATAAATAAAAGATAGATTTTCGAAAAAACACAGTATATAATTTAGTGACATTTGCAAAGAGGAAAATGGTAGGTATTTTTATCCCCCTCGAGCCGTTGATACTGCTCTCAGAGATGTTGAGAAAGATTAGAAGCTAATGAAAGATTATTTATTAACCTCACTTGAGTTGTAGGAGTACAAATCAAAGATATACTAACAGTATATATGCTTTCAAAAGCAACAAATGGACCAAATGAAGCAGGAATTGGAATAAAATTAAAAAAAGCTTTAAAACAGATAATAGCATTTTGCTCTTAAATATTATCCCTGGCCGCTGGCTAACCGGACAATCACTTTCCTAGAGTCTCATTGTGATGAATTCGATAAATTGACGACTGAGATTAATGAAAAAAACAATCAAATTTAAAATCAACGGATTAAGATTTAATAGTTAATCTGCACCATCAAAGGACTGGAGGCCTAAATCAATACATTTAATCAGGCTTTAATTACATATAAGTCTCTCGTATAAAAGCTGGACGAAGCCAAAGATAAAGATCAATATCCATCTAACAAAAACAATTTTAAATTTCTACCCTCAAACATTTCAGAATATATCGTTTCCTTGAGCAATCGCCTTGTTTTTAAAGAATAAAAACGTCTCTAATTAGAATCAATGCTTCATCAAAAAGAAAGATAGCTGCAAAATTTATCATCGCTATTGGAGCAGTATTTTCAGTCTGACTCATAGCTAATTAGTACTATTGGCATCCTAGCAAAACAAGTGCAAGACTGGAAAAACTTATATTAGCGCCAAAAACAATAAAATGATAATTTATATGAAGAGTTGAATGGGTGTAACAGAATCACCAAACTTTAAGAACAAACAAAAGTAATCATAGCTGCCCAACTAAAGGGAGTAGCTGCTTAATTCTATGCCAGGAAAAATACAGAGAATACAATCACTGATAAAAACATTAGAATTAATTCCCTTGAACAAACCTTAGCAGACAGTAATTATAAAATAAGCAAATTATAAACTTAGATGAAACGAAAATCATAATAGAAAGCCAACCTTTAAAATTCAATAAGTTATTTAAAGTAGAGTCAGAGCTAGTTGCAGATCAAATATGAAGTTAGTCAGCAATTGCATAAGTAAGTATCAGCCTTGCTACATTCATCAGTCACTAAAAAGATAAATGAGTAGGAGTTCAGCAAATAAATCACATCCAAGATAATTAGATAAGTGCAACAAGAATTCAATTCATCCATTTAAATCCCTAGCCTATAGCAGCTGAAGCGATTTATAAGATCATAGAAGTCAACCATCCTCACAGTTTCTCCAATTCTTGAATCCAAAATCAAAGAAAGACGGTTTCTTATCTCAGCCATTGAGTCATTCACGAAAAAAACTATCCTAAAAAGTGAGCTCCTTTATCGATACGATCAGCTGAACAAAAACTTTGCTTCCTATCTGACCAGTCAAAAATATCCATTTATAATTTTGTTTAAACTCTAAAAAACCGGGAGAATATGTGGCGCATTTAGCCTCGGTTTGAGTCCCACAAATAAACAGAGTGGAGATACTTTCCTATTCTCTCTATATGGAAATGGGCAATGTTTCTACAAGAAGGAAAGACTGGTTGAGATATAACTGTAACCAATTTCTTTCTTAAACAACTATCTAATATTCGGGAACACAGAAATATTGCTAAAAAATAACAGCAATAGAGAGCTAAAGATAACTTTAAATATTTTTGGTAACAAGTACTACTAAATTGATAGGCAGGTGGAGTTGGTCGGCGAGTAAGGAGAATATGTTAAATTTTCCGAGATGGAGATCCACCGCATTGAACTATGATTAGTATAACTATTGGTTAACTATTATATGACTATTATATGACTATTACATTCCTGATTAAAGCATCCATCCGTCATTTATAATATTGTCAATATAATAACCAGATAAGGTATAACTGTTCTAATTTGCATGGAATATTTATAAAGCACGCGCTAGTTGATATCTAACGAGCACAAGTAACCGTACCCCTTTAAGTAGATTCTCATCGGTACTTTTTGTTCATTATAGTCCAGTTTATATCATTCTCAGATACATCTGGGAACAATATGTCAATTTCCGACAGCTCAAGACCACTCTAATCACGGATATTCCAGTACATCTACGACAACTCGGTATTACTTACGATCAGTTCATACTGGGACAGGCTTACGCCATGGACAAGATGTAAGTTTGCAGTCACAAAGGTCGTTTAAAATGCTGTGTTTATCTATAAAAACATGCTTATGGTGTTTAAAGATAATAGCAAACGTACTTCCATTTATTTGGGACAACGTAGATGCGATATTTCCATTCATCGATATGAACAGTTAATTCCAACGAGCCCTTGGGTACACGTTAATTGAGATGTTTATCGCAAAAGCCTTTATGGTTCCTCTCTAAGCATATGAGATGTAGATTATTGACAAAAAACATAAAATGGTGACGAAAACATTGTATGATTATATCTACGATTTGTTTGTTTAGGGAATACTCACCCTACTTGTGATTTCACCCATTATCTATGGATACTTACGACTGGTTAGCATAGGCGGTAAGTACTATTTCATCTTTCTGCAAATATTCATATTGGTTATCACTATCATTTTGGCTCAAGTCTACCCTAACTTTATTACTCCCTATTTCAATCGGTTTAAAACTATTAAAGACGAAGACGTTAAGTTTAAAATAAAAAATTTAGCCCTCAAAACAGGATTTCCTCTGGGATAAATAAAGATCAAAGTTGATGGCAAATACGATCAGCACGGAGCTTAATACCTAGGCTTGGGCAATCGCAAAATAATTGTGATTTATGACACTTTGATGAAAAACCTGACATCTTAGGAAATAATGGGGGTACTCTGTCACTAAATTGGGCATTGGTATCATACTCATACAGTAAAGACTCTTCTGTTCTGCTTGGTAACTTGCTATGAATTTAGATCTAAAACATATCGCTGTTTTATATTTATAGCTTTTTTGTCAACAATGAAGCCATTTTCTTAAGTTTTGGGTTTAGATATAAATCAGTATTAATCAGATAATATAGGTGTTTGTGGGAACGGCTCTCTTCTTTGAGCTGTTCATCCCTCTTCGCGCCATCTTTTAAAACTTACGACTTGTCATGAATCGGTACTTTTAGTTTTAAAGCGACAATTATGCAGTCAGTATAGGCTATGGCAAATAGTTAAGAGATTCTCTGATTAAACTTTACAAAGATAGTGCATCGAAGATCAAACCTGATGTTATCTATGCCTGGGTCAACTTTACTCACCCCACACTCCATTAACGAATTGAGAACATCGACAGATTACTGACTGAGCAACAAAACAAGAAGTAGAAATGGCTGCACAGTGGGTGAATTGCCATGCCAAATCTTTAATATTTTGTAAATTCATCATTATTGAACAGCAATATCATTTAGACTTCTGTCCACTGTGCTTTATCCAAAGATACATAATAATCATGTACTTGATCAGCACTTTTATCAGGAACAAAATTATTATTATTGGAGACGCAATCAGAGCTTAGAGGGTATGGGTTGCTATCTTTTATTTTAAACGCACGTGCTGCAGCTCACACTCAGGATACATAGTCTTAAGGATGTCGAAATAGTTGCCCACGCCATCTGCATACCCTTGCTGCACAGCCTACTCTCCTGTCATTATCTAAGGAGTTGATCCAAACTGTAGATCTTTATGACTGCGAAGTCGATTAGCAATTGCCTATTAGCACAATCGACTGTTAAGTTCAGTGAATTTTTGATTGAGATACTTGGCGGTGTTGGCTGAAGTAAAGTAGTCCAAATTGACCCCACATAAATTTTAATCGGATTTAACTGTATTTTTGCGTATATGCAGGCGAGAGAGAAGTTCCTCGGTAGAAAATCGTTTTGCTCCTCCTTGAAGTTGGAAGATTGTTGATGGCATGGTGTATATCTCATCGGCTGCTGACAAAAGATAATAGGATTCTATGTGCTAATTGTAGTACCAGCTGTAACTTTGCTATGACAAAATCCGTATATCTTAATATGGTGTTTCTCGCGTAGGTCCTGCAAAAACTCTGATATTTTGTCGATTTGAACGGGCATATGACTACCGATTTACACAACGACTCCGATGGCTTTGGCGTGAGAGTAGTTGATTTTTTGTAATTTTCGCAGCAAAGTGTACGCTTTTTCTTGGCTAATTGTCTCGCTGATGATGAGAAGAGGCACAGTCTCTTTCCTGAAAAATCGCAGCATGTTTTTATATATAAAATGAATCTATATTCCTTGAATTATTGAGTCATAAGATGAAGTAAAGATTCTTCTCAATCAGCTAAGTCAAATCACACACTTCTTGATTATTAGGTTCCAAAAATTGAGATTGTCATTTTCACTGTCTAGCTCATCATACGCAATCAGAGTCAGGTGCTCTCCGATCTTACGGCGAAGATGCTACCAATAACGATTTATCTCGCGGGACGACATAAAAGACCAAAATATTTACTGGATAGCTAATCCATTTTTGTTGTTTCTGACGGGCTATTCGAGAGGAATAGGAGATTATATCTCCACGTTTTAACCTGAATGAGGCGATAAATACCCTGCAGCTTGAGTTTATTTGAAGTAAAGGCAGGCTGTCCACGCCGGAAGTATTCGTAATTAACTTTGTTCCGACATTCTATGACTTCTTTGAGCGTGGCCATATTTTATTTTTAGTATCGGAAGAGACCTTTTATCCGCGTTTTAAAGATTCCATATTCCCCGTCAATCCTATTGGACAATTTTATGGTCATTTCTTTCAGCCCTTCAAAAATTCTGACTTAGCTGAGTTCGTTATTATCGCTGTTATACTTTTTCATCAGATTTTCAAGAGACTCGAAGGTAAAGGCAACTTCGCTAAAGGATTTTATTAGTTACTAGTAGTTCATAAATAATACATCAAGTTGTTTTCTTAAGCGATCATAATGCAAATCGATCTCAGTGAGAAGACTAAGAGTGTGATTGATCAGTTTTTATCCGTTGCTAACGGGAGGTATGAGAATGTTGTTATTACTGAGATTGACATCTCCAATAAACTTGGGACGAGAGACATATTCGTATGTTTACAGTTTTTTCTTTAGCTCATCTTTTGATACTTGGTTTTTGTCATTTTTAGTACTGAATCCACAGAGAGTCCTTACTAATTCGCAGTTTTTAAGCTAATCAGACTTAATGATTAGATACTTAATAAACTCTTCAACCATTAGTTTATACTTACTTAGATTTTCAGGGTCTTTTCCCTATGAGCTGTTGATCCATCCCTCAGGCTCGAGGTAGGGTAGCCTTAAAAAGGGATACAATCTTTGCAAAACTATTCTGGCTCTACGTAAATCAGTAAATTTTCTTTGGATAATATGCTGGGATGGAGTAAATTGAATATGATAGAGTGTGTAATCACTTTGCAAAAAGTTCCTTGCTACTTGTTCTGTTTTTGTAACAACAACGTCGTTAATTGGTGGAAGAGGAGGAAAGGTCTTTTATTTGGCAGTCCCTATTTTTATGTTTGATAGATTAATTGGATTATTATTGTTATTAGTCTTTTTTTATGCTTTTTATTGAGGAACTGGTGAAGGTGGAGGCAGCTATGTTTTTGATTCTATCTTTGGGCTTTACTTCTTTTGTTCTGGCGGGATAAAGATAGTTGGTTGGGATGGCTTGTTTGGATTAACTGCCGAAGGAGGAGAGAGGGGGATGTCTTTGGGACTATTTTCAGCAGCAATGGGCTAATTATGACCAGCTTCTAAAGGCAAAGAAAATAGAGGAATCTGAACATTATTATTTAAATTATCATTGTTAGTTGCTTTATTAATGATGGAGGGACCAGACAGAAGCATATTCCAGTCGTCATCCGAAAAAACCAGACCCATTTTGTTTGAAGCCACAGGGATGGGAATAGAGGGTGGAGTGACTGAGGGTTATTGAAAGTTGCCGAATTCCTATTTAGTATCATCAACTATGGGTAATTAATGCACCTATATCGAGGGACGCACGGACTTAATAAAATCCTGCACAATTTCAGTAAGTTAATCCATCGACCAGTTTTCCAAATCATCAAGGTCATGCCTTACCGAGCAAAATTACACAAATTTTTCAGCATCATAGCCAGCATCCAGTATTTTTTCTCGCATGTACCGTTGCTTGGCCTCAAGAGAGGTGTCCTCCATGGGTTGATTTATATTATTTAATATTATCTTAAAGCATTGATGACTTTATTGAAAGAACTTAATATTAATTTTTGGACAAATGTCTCACACTTTTTTTGACTATGAAACTCTTGAAAAGGGCACAGCTCAAATGGTCAAACTAATTGAAGAGTGCTATGCCAAAACCGAAGGGCCTGTTTTGCCGGATGTTAAACCAGGATTTCTGAGACATCAGCTGCCAGAAAATCCTCCTGAAGAAGGAGAATCAGTGGAACATCTCATAGAAAGAACAAAAACTGCCATCTTCCCTGGCGTAATGAACTGGCAATCCCCAAAGTACTTTGGCTATTATCCCTCATCAACAAATGTAACCAGTGTTCTCTCTGAAATGTTCGCAGTGGCATTTCATACCCCCGGCTTCTCATTTACAGTGTCTCCTGTCTTTACCGAGCTTGAGAACATTGTGACTGACTGGTCAGTGAAATTGACTGGCCTTCCATAAAAATTCCTCCTTAAAAATAGTGGAGGCGGAATCATAAATAACTCGACAACAGAGTCTATCTTTGTGAGTGTTCATGCTGCCAAATGCAAAAAAATGAAAGAATTGAATATTGCTGGCAACAATCCCGATGTACTCAAACTTGTTGGGTATTTTGGGCAAGGAAGTCATATTAGCTCTGAGAGGGCACTCACGATTAAAGATATCTTTTATAGAAGAGCAGCCCCCTACGTCTACAACAAAGAGAAGCTCAATTATGAAATCGATTTGCAAAAGTTTTAAGCCATCATTGAGGAAGATATCAAAAATGGACTCATCCCTTTCTGGTTTGGCGCAAGCTATGGGACAACCTTTAGCGCTGCCATTGACATCAATGAACAGATAGTCAATCTTTGCAAAAAGCATGGAATGTGGATCAATTTAGATGCTGCTTTTCTTGGCTCCACCTGGATCTCGCAAAAGTACAGACCTGATAACTGGATTGAGAAAGTCGACTCAATTGCCATTAATTTTTCAAAACTGCTTCTGAATGGTACAGGGGGATCTCTGTTTTTTGTGAGTGATAAAAAGCAGTTGAACTAAGCATTTGGATCAAATACTCTTCATTTCTCATTCTACAAAAATCATTTTTCATAGAATTACGATATCGTTGATTATAAGGATTGGATTGTGGGCCTCGGAAGACGAAACAACGCTCTTAAAATATACTATACTTTTGTCCATTATGGGGTCCTAAAGATCCGCAACGCAGTTGAGAAATTGGAAGATCAGGCAAAATATTTAATTCAAAAAATCAAAGAGCAGAAAGACTTGTTTGAAATTTATACAATTCAGTACACCGTCGTTACTTTTCGGATTAAGGACAGGAATGGCAACATTTCTGATGCTCTCACGAGGCGAGTAGCCGCCAAAGTCAAAAACAGTGAGGAAGGCTTTTCAAGTCCCAGCTAATTTCAAGGAAATTATGTCATGAGAATCGTGGTTGGGAATTTCCATACTACTCAAGAGCACATCGACACCTACTTTAACCTCATCGTCGACACCGCTAAAAAATGCCAATAATAGCAAGTGTAATGATCGGAGTCGTAATTCTTTATTATTGCGATATTCAATAATGGCAGCCTTGACTATTTGTTAATAATATTTATAATTAAAATGTCTACTAACAGTCCTAACAGATCCAGCTTTTTAACTCAAAAACGCGAAAGCCGCGATTCGGCGATCAACAGGTATCAGTACAACACTCAAAAGTCACCTTTGGTGAGCTCTCCGAACCTAAATGAGGAAAGCGAGTCTGATCAAATTCCCAAGAATAATGGGAATACCGACCTAAAAACAAAACTTTAGATCCTTTTAAAGCACAATTCTCAGTTGCTCAACTAAAATGCCCAACTCAGTGAAATGGTGAACAACCTACGCATCGAGTTGGAAATTCGTACTCGCCGTTAAGAGAGTGAGTTCGCGAAAATGAATCAATAAATGAGTACAATAATGGTGGAGTTGAAAGGGCAGCAATAAGCCCATTAATAATAGCTGTCTCGATTGCTTGATGAAATATCCAAGTTGCATGATCAATGCCATCAGCTTGAGATTTAAAAAAATAATGAGCTAAAGCGACAGCGAGAGACTCAATAAAGAGAACTGGTTCACCAGATTAACCAGATTAAAAGATGCCAAGATGATGGGAAAAGTTTAATGGAGTTGCAGATTAATAAACTGAGAGAAACCATTGAGATGAAAGACTTTTAATATGAGAGCCTAAAGACTCAAATGAAGAGTGAAACTGAACAATTGAAAAACTAGAATGGCCTTTTGGAAAGCGAGATTGACCATCAGAGGAAATTAAAGGATTTGGAGCTCAATGAGATAGTCAGAAAAAGCAGGGATGATATGCGAACTGCTCTAAAGAATCTAGAGCTTGAGAAGAACGTCTAAATACGACAGTATTAAAACCGAATCATAAAGCTAAAGAGAGATTTGACTAATAAAGATATTGAGTTGGAGCAGCAGGCTAAGAAGACCACAGGATAAAATTAAGAAATATATCTTGAGCTATCTTCAATCAAACAGGAAAAACAATATCTCTTGGAATAGATCCAAGCTCTGACCGAAACCACTCAGCAGAAGATAGTCAGATAGAAAGAGAGAATAACTCAGCTTTCAGAACTATAAAAATAGAATATTTAAAGTCTATTTCAAAGCGAAAAAGACTCCCTCATCAGTTAAAAATAGAAGCTGATTCAACTATGCGTCGAGAAGAGTGAAGAGATAAAAAGAGTGTACTGCACAACCAAATAAATGAAAGAAGCTGCCGATAGTGAAAGGAGAGAACTTAAATAATTAATTGAGTAACTCAGACAGCGATTAAAAGAATCCTAAAGATCGAGTATGGAAGAATGCGAGCTACTCAAAGTAAAAATGGCTCAACTGCACACAAGCGACGTATAGAATTTATCTAGATTCTACTAAAATGAGGTTGCTGGTCTCCATCTGTAACTCAACACAGTAAAAGAAGCTCAGGTTATTGATAGATAAAAGATTTATAATCTACTACAGGAAAACGACGAACTAAGGAAAAACTTTTAAGTTTAAATCTCAAAACAAAAATCGAAGATTCAGGATATGAAAGTCAAATTTGCAGCTGCAAGGTTAGAGTTCAAGGAACAGATTACCAGCTTGGGCACTAAGATGGAACTCACTTCTCAAACCTTAGTGCGAGAGACAGAGCAGAAGCAAAAAGGCGCATAATTCTTCTAAGCATAAAAGAGAAAGTTCTATGCTATTATCTAAGGGAAAGACCATGAAATTCAATCCATTCACGAAACTATGATTCAATTAAAATCAATAAATGAAGAAGAAATCAGTCAACTGAAATCTCAAGTGAGTATGCTGCGGGATGCTCTAAACGCCAAAGATCAAGAGTTCAAAGACTTTAAAAACAACCTTGAGATTTAGTATAAAAGAAAAAGCACCAAATTAATAGAATAAAGTGCGAAGATTGACCCTGACTAATAGCTATTGAGGGAGTGTCACGAGCTGAGGGGCAAAATCACAGAATTTGAGAAGGATAATTTTAAAAAGCAAAAGGATCTCTAATTTTTGACCAGATAAAATAGATCTCTCCAGCAATAACTGGGATTAAGAGCTGGTTTCATCGAAACCATGCAATTATAGTCGAGTGCCGCCATTGAGGATGAGAAATAAAAGGTGAGAGTCCTCATGAACAAAAATGAAGTGTCCATGAAAGACTACTATGAAGTCAAATTGGCTAGTAGGGAGAGAGATAATGATAGTTTGAAGAAGCAACTTCACGAGAAAGAGACTGATTTGCGAAATGTAATAACCAAATACACCCATCTATAAAGAAGGCTCAGATAACTAATGTAGGCCCAAGATAAACTGAGTGATTTCTAAACTAAGATCATCAATCTTGGCCTGGATCAAAACCTGATTAAGAACATGGCTGAGCTATTCATGCGGCAATCTCAGCATTGATATTTTTTAAGATTTAGTTATGTATTAAATTTTATTGGCTGAATCATCATCATATATCGAAATTAACGCCTTGGGCCAGAGGCATTTTATTGCCATAGTTAATGGTGCAAGTAGCACGGCGCATGTATTGCTTCCAACTATCAGAACCAGATTCACGGCCTCCGCCAGTTTGTTTTTCACCTCCAAATGCTCCTCCAATCTCAGCACCGGAAGGGCCAATGTTTACGTTAACAATTCCGCAATCTGATCCGTGAGGGCCAACCCAACGGAAGGCGTTGGATATGTTTTAAGTGAATAAGCTGCTGCTAAGTCCTTGAGGAACTGAGTTGTTGATTTCAATTGCTTCTTCTAATGTCTTAAATTTTTGGACAAATAAGATGGGGCAGAAATATTACTCTTGAAGAAATGAGGCATTTTTGGGTGCCTAAACAATAGTTGGTTCAACAAAATAACCTTTTTTGTTCAATCTGTTGCCGCCATAAAGAACCCTGCCTCCCTCCTTCTTTACTTTTTACAAAGCATTTTGATAGATGTTTAGAGATTGAGAGTTGTTAAGAGGACCACACAGTACAGAAGAGTCAAGCGGATCGCCAATTTTTACTGATTTGTAAGCCTTTATTAATTTATCAACAAAAGCGTCAAAATGCTTTTCATGAATAAGCAGTCTTCTTAAAGTTGTGCAGCGCTGACCGCATGTACCCACAGCAGCGAATGTACATGCTTTGAAAGCCATCTCCAAATTGGCGTCCTCCAAAATGATGGTAGCATTATTACCTCCTAACTCCAATAAAACTCTTCCAAATCGATCCTAAACATTTTTTCTAACAAGTGCTCCGATTTTGCTTGATCCAGTAAATGAAACAAGCGGTATACGAGCATCCTTCGTCATTCTCTCTCCAATATCGGGGTTTCCTTGAAGAACCGTCAAGACGTTAGGATTGATCTTGTTGCGCTTCAGGACATCACCAATAATTTGGGCTGTCGCCAAAGTTACCAATGAAGAAGCGGGAGCTCCTTTCCATGTGACTGTGTCTCCACAAATAAGTGCAATTGCAGCATTCCAACCAAAAACTGCATTTGGAAAATTGAAGGCAGTGATAACTCCCACAGTGCCTATTGGATTCCAAACTTCCATCATGAAATGATCAGGCCGTTCTGAGTTTAAAACAGATCCTCTAAATTACTATATTTTTACCCGATAGTTCTTGACAGTCCACAAGCCATATCACAAACATCAATAAACTATTGAACTTCTCCTAAACCTTCTGATAGAATTTTTCCCATTTCCAACGATACGAGGCGACCGAGAGGCTATTTTTTTGCTCTTAAAGCCTCTCCTATTTGTCTAACAATATCTCCTCGAATAGGCATGGGAACTGAGGCCCATTACTTTTGTGCTGGCTGCATTAATTCTATGGCTTTTTCATAATCCTTAAGAGAAGCTGTCTTTGTCGATGCAATAATTTCTTCAGTAGCGGGATTGATGGAATTTAGGACATGAGTATGATCGGTAGTTTGCCATTTTCCATTGTAGTATGCTCCCTCATTATGCTCAGATAGACCTAATTCTGCAAGGAAAGGATATTTTTTCGACGATGAGAAGAGATTCAATGGTTTTGATCTAATTTGATTGACCTTATGAAGCAAAGTTGAAGTAATCTTTCTCATTACACGAAATAGTTAATTAGGCAATAGCATTAATGCATTGCATTTATAATTTAGGTGACTTGAGTATGTATTTAATTATTTTGATTCATTTATTACTGTGAATTAGTTTGCGAGATATTTGCCCAGAAGATATTAATTTATGCATTAAACTTTAGCATTGCTGGATTCAATATCCCTTTATTGAGCATTCACTCCATCTCAATGAGGAATTGGCCTCTTAAATCAAAATAAAATTATTATTTGCTATTTCTCAACATTGAGTTATCTCAATATTTAAATATTATCGTTTATTTTATCGTTTTCTATTAAGTAATTTAAAATATTTTCCATGGCATAGAATCAATGCGAATCGAGTGAGCCAGTCCACAAGGTCCCGCTTGAAAGGACATCTAAAATACTAGCGAAAACAAACGTTTCCAATCTTGACAGTGTCAAAGAATCGACCTTAATCACAGATAGTCATTGCAAAGTACATGTAAAAGTTTACCCAATTGCCGAAGTCAGCAATCTGTTCCACCCACAGCTATAGAACACCATCCATATCAAGCCAAACCACTTCCTCGGAGCCTTCTTGAATAGTGTCTAATTGGTGGGAACGAATAATAATCCCTACAGCTGCAAGAAAACAAGCAGACTCCCCTATAGCCGATTCTAATTCACGTAAAACAGAGAAAATGGGAGCACTTTCAAATTGAGCTCCAATTTTAGTGGGAGCAAGTACAATCTCACAATTAATGGAGAGAATATCTTCACAATTTCTTTCACCGTCAGCTGCTCAGTCGCCTCTTGCCGACAGTTTTAATTGTATGGCCTTTGCCCAGGAGTT
>Ga0302197_10001566_pt1 | contig 21980 bp, 14 predicted proteins | sample II_Bog_N2_1_FD_193526 | JGI IMG/M metagenome (GOLD analysis project Ga0302197, IMG submission 193526) | Peat permafrost microbial communities from Stordalen Mire near Abisko, Sweden - II_Bog_N2_1 | ecosystem: Environmental > Terrestrial > Soil > Wetlands > Peat | place: Sweden: Abisko...
GCGCGTCCTTGCTGCGCGGGTCGTGCGCGTCGAACTTCAGGTCGAGCGAGTGGTAGAGCAGCTTCATCACCGTGAGCGGATTGCGGATTTCGTGCGCCACCTCCGCCGCGAGCAGGCCGAGCGCGGAGAGCTTTTCATTCTGGCGCAACTGCTCTTCCACATCCACCACGCGCTCGTAAAGTCGCGCCTTCTCAATGGCAATGGCGGAGAGTTCCGCGAGCGCGGAGAGGATTTTGATTTCCTCGTTGGAAAAACTATACGGTCGCGCGGTATAGACGCTCAGCGCGCCGATGCATTGCCCGGCAAAAATCAGCGGCACGCTCAAGAGCGACACGAGGCTTTCGCGCCGCGCCAGCTCGACATTCTGGTAGCGGGTGTCGGTCTGGACGTTGGCCACCTGCAACGGTTTTTTGCGCCGCACCACCACGCCGATGAGGCTTTCGCCGGCGCTCAGGCGCGGCTTGTTGATATAGGCGTCGCCGGCGCCGTAGCTCGCGCGCAGGTCCAGCCACTCGCGCGATTCGTCAATCAGCATCAGCGAACACATCCGCGCCCGCATCAGCTCGCAAGATTCCTTGGTGATGGCGCGCAACGCCTCGTCGAGGTTCAAGGTGGAATTGATCGTGCGGCTCACGCTGGACAGCGACTCGAAGAGCATCACCTTCAAACGCAGTTGCTCGTAAAGCCAGGTGTGGTGAATGACCTTGGCGGCCTGGATTGCCAGTTCCTGCAACAGCTCCTGGTCGTCCACCGAGAACGCATCCACGCGTTCGGAATCCACGTTGATGACGCCGCGCACCTCGCCCTGCACCTCGAGCGGCACGGCCAGCTCGGAGCGCACGTCGCGGCGGATGCTGACGTAGCGCTTGTCCAGCGACACATCGCCGACGCGCGCGGGCTTGCCAGTCTGCGCGACCCAGCCGGTGAGGCCCTCGCCGACGCGGAGTTTTAATTTGCGCGCGGAGGCCGAGAGATTTTGCGCCGCGTGGATTTCGAGGAAGCCGGACGTGGGGTTGATGAGCACGAGCGAGCCGCTGGACGCGTGCATCACGCGCACCGCCTCGCTGACGATGAGCTGCAGCGCCTCCTGCGAATCGAGCGTGGAATGGATGACGCTGCCGACCTGATACAACGCGCGCAAACGCTCGTGGCTCAATTTCAGTTTTTCCAGTTGCTCTTGTTCTTTCACCGAGAATTATCGCGTGCGCAAAATTAAAATGGTTCCCGCCGTCGCGAAAAACATATTAGGCAGCCACGCCGCGAGCCACGCCGGCAAATGGCCGTTCAGGCCGAACGCGAGGCTGACTTGTTGCAGCACGAAATACGCAAAGCAGATGAAGATGCTGCCCGCCACGCCGAAGAAAAGATTGCGCCGTCCCGATTGCGCGCCAAACGGGATGGCGATGAACACGACGACGAGGCAGGTCCACGGCGCGGCGAGCCGGCCGTAATATTTTGTGCGCAGCGCGTTCGCATCGTCACGCGGCAAGTCGGGATGCAGCCGGAGATACGCGCGCAAATCTTTCAGCGGGATGTCGGCGTTGCGCGAGCCGCGCAAGGTCTGGGAGTCGCTCATCTTGATGTTGCTCAAAATCTGGCCCGGCGTCTCGTCAAACTCCGGCATGGCGATTTGGTTCGTGGTGAACGTCGGCACGAGGCTGCCGTTCGGGCTGATTTGCGTGAACATTTTCGCGTCGGAAAAAATCCAGACGCCGTTGGTGCGCCCGGCGCGCGCGGCGTTGAGCGCGCGCCAGGAACCGTCGGCGGAAGTCCAGGTCACGTTCGGGTTGAGCATGAGGTGGGTGATGGCATCGTATTCGCCGATCTGCCAGATGCGGTTGGCGTGCGCGGTGCGGAAGCCGATTTTGGTGAAGTGGGTCTTGGCCTTGGGATTGTTTTCCAGCTGGACGTGGCGCGACAGGATTTCTTCCGTCCAGTCGGCGCAGCGCGGCACGATGGCTTCGTTGATGGCGAAATAGATTCCGCCGGCCAGCACGCCGACGACGAAATACGGCACGCACAATCGCCACAAACTCACGCCGGCAGCGCGCAGCGCGGTCAGCTCGTGATGCCGCGAATGCTGCGTGAGCGCGTAGAGCAGCGCGAGCAGCAGCCCGATGGGCAGCACCAAGATGAGAAAGCCCGGCATCATGGCGGCGGCGTATTCCACGCAGTCCCACAGCCGGAGCTGGTGTTCCTGCATGATGTCGAGCTCGCTGAAGAAAAAGTAGGCGACCCAGAAAACGAGGAAGCCGCCGAGGCAGTAGGCCAGCGGCGTGAGCAATTCGCGAAACAGGTATCGGTCGTGCAACCGCATGGCGCAGGTTAGACGGCGGGCGGATATCTGCCAACCGAATAAGAAAACTGGTGGGTTGGGAGAGACTCGAACTCTCGACCAATGCCTTAAAAGGGCACTGCTCTACCGACTGAGCTACCAACCCATCCTATTATTTATGAGCTACTTGAGAAGATTCAACCATGCTTCCAACCAGCGACTTGTAACCCGCACTTGTCACCCTCCGGTTTTGTGCTATGTTTTTGCATGAAAATGACGAGCAAAAACACATCGCAGCCGGTTGAAAAACCGGCTTTTCACAAAGTGGCAGAGAATCTATATCGGCTCGAATCATCGAACGGATATTATGCCCTGTTGAAGCGCGGAGGCAAGCAGTTTCGCCGGTCGTTGAAAACCAAAGATCGAAAATTGGCCGACCGCCGACTGAATGACTTGCGGGCAAAAATCGGCTGTTTGAAAATTTCTCCCGACGCAAAATTGAACTTCGAGCAGGCCGCGAAATTATGGCTGGAAACGAACCAACACGCGGCAAGTTCCGGCACTATTAAGCGTCGGGAAATGTATATCAAGGGTCTCGCCCCATATTTTAAGAATTTGCCTGTCCGCAACATTACCGAGCAGAATTGCGACCGCTGGGTCAAAGAACGAGGAATGATTCTGGCTTCCGAAACTTTCGTTCACGAGTTGGACGTTTTGAATGCAGTTTTTGATTTTGCCCTTAATCGCGGACTGATTCTTTCCAATCCAGCCAAGCACATCAAACGCCGGAAAATCATATCCAAACAGATTGTGGTTCCCAGCCTCGATCAGTTTAAGCAGCTTATCAGCGCCATACGATTGTCAGACGGCAAAAAGGACAATCAGGAAAAAAGCAAAGATGGTGCAGATTTGGTTGAATTTTTGGCGTATTCGGGCGCGCGTATTGGTGAAGTCGTTGGCGGCGGCGATGCCGACGAACGGAGACCTATGCGCTGGAGTGATGTTCACTTTGAACGTGGCACTATTTTCCTGCCCGGCACCAAGACCGAGGCCGCTCCGCGCACCATCCCGATGCCAGACAGATTGCGTGAATTTTTGGTGCGATTGAAGGCAGAAAAAAAACCGCAGCCAACCGACCGGATTACTCCCATCCAAAGTGCGCGTAAATGTTTGCAAACAGCCTGCAAGAAATTGTCATTGCCGCAATTCACCCATCACGATTTTCGACATTTCTTTGCGACAACCTGCATTGAATCGGGAGTGGACATTCCCACTGTGAGCCGCTGGCTTGGACATAAGGACGGTGGCGCACTGGCGATGAAGCGTTACGGGCATTTAAGGCAAGAACACAGTTTTGCCATGATTAAGCGGGTGAGCTTTGACAAACCTGAAAGTATGGTTGCGCAGCCAAAGCCAACAGAGACGGAAACCGAGAAATCGTCCGTTTCCACCGACGGCCGACGGGCCATTGCCAAAGCCAAAGCGAAATACGTTTATCCGTGGTGGGCGTCAGAGAATCCGCTGGAAGTTTTTTGGGGACAGCTTCATGAAGAAATCTGGATTATTCCCGTTGAGAAGTTTCTGGAAACAGCCAAGCAAGCAATGGGACGCCAGGTATTGAAACAGGAATTTTCCGACCGTCCGGCACTGGCAGATGAATTTTTGGAAAGAACGCCCGAAGCCGTGCGCCTTGAATTGTTCGCCAAATTTCCGGCGCAAAAACCGGAAATTGCCGACAATAAATACGCCGCCAATTGAGGTTGCCGATTATTCGATTGGCTCGGATGTTTCCCGCAAAAAGCGGTCAAGATCGTCTTTGGAATAAATCGGATGCCGCAACGCCCGTGAAGGGTGCAGCAGACCGCGTTTGGTCAGCCGGTCAATGGTAATTTTGGCAACGCCCAAATATGTGGCCGCTTCCGCACGCTTGAAACCTTTTTTCTCAATATGTGTTTTCGTTCCCGCACCGGGTGCATCACCGTTGTGGCCTGACTTTGAAATTTGGCGGCTATCTTTAGGCATGAATGTTCTCCTGATTTTCTTGGATTTCAATGGTCTTAACTGAAGCTTCAGTTCCAGCCACCGACGAATACCTGTCCAGCGCGGGCAGGATTCTGACGAATTCAACGCAGCGGTCTTGCAGCGCCAGCCCCAATTCGCGCAGGTTTTTACCTTTGATCAGCACCGTGCGGTTGATGAATGACAGCATGAGCGTGTCTTGACCATCGCCAGCCTCAAATTTGACGAGTTCCAAATGGTGAAACGGCAGCAGGTAAAAACTTTTTGAATCTGGTTCCAGCCGCAAATTATCCACGGGGGCGGGATCACTATTGACGCCCCGCCTGATTTTATAACAAGGATTTTCATTTCTCATACTCTCATGCCTTTACTTTTTTGGTTGGTTTGTTGCGGCGGAATTTCCATGCGCCGCCGCATGGCTTCAGGCTTTTGAACCGGCGGCTTGACCGTTTCAGTCGGCTTCTCGGCTGGCTTGACGGATTCAGTTGGTTTCACGGACTGCGATTGTTTGGCCGCTTCCGCCTGTCGTTGAGCTTCCGCTTCGCGTTCCAATTTTTCATGCTGCGCCATTTCCGCCGCCCGCTTTACTGAAGCGCGCTGCGACGCTTGAACATTAAGAACGAAAGCCACGTCGCGCCCCCAAGCGGTTGCCAGTTTTTGAATGGCGCTTGGTTTCATGTCCATCGCCAGCGTCCGCGCGCCGCCGCGCGAAATGTTTTCGCGCAACTGCCCCTTGTCCGCCGTGAAAATCTTCACGCCTTTGCGCCCGCGAGAAATCGTGACATACCATTGCTGCTCGTTCGTCGCGGCCTTGACCGCCGAATCCGAAAACAAAACGTAGTCCACTGTCTTGCCCTGGGCGGCGTAGGACGTGACCGCGTAGCCGCGCACGAACTGGCGGTAATTTTTCGGCAACGTCCGGCCATCGTCCAACGCTATGCGCCCATCGGCATGAATTTGTTTTACCGTCACCAGTTCGCCATTGGCGAGCCGACGCCCATCCTGGCTTTGGGCATTGGCCTTGAGTTGCAGCCGGTCGCCGGTGGAAAGGGAAAGTTCTTTTGGCTGGCAGACGGTGATTTTATCCAATTCCTTGAACGGCACAGGCCGGATACGGTGGTCGGCCTCAATCAGCAGATGCCTGTCGGTGATGCCGCACAGTTTTCCTGCGCTGCCGGATTTGAAACCGGTCGTCGGACGGTTGAACACCAGAATCGAATCCGGCTGGTAAAACCGCTTGTCGCGTTTTTGCGCGTCCGTCAAATCCTGCCGCTCCAACGCCGTGACCGTCGTTTCAGCCTCGCTGATTAACTTCTGTGCTTTCAAGCCGAGCCGGACTTGTTCATTGACCTTGTGAATCTCCGACCAGCTTTGTGAGACGACTACGGTAGATTGCTGATTTTTGAAAAGTTCAAGAAAGTGTTCCGTCAATTTCGATTGTTGATCCGCCAGTGTGCAAGCGACGATTGCATCGTGATTATCCAGACGGTCAAACGATGCGCCAAGTTTGCCCCGCCGCGCTTCATCCACGGCGAGCTTGTATTGTTCCAGCCAGCGGCGTTCGGCTTGAGTTTTGGCTGAATCAGGATTTTGACGGCGGATGTTGGTCAGTTCGGCATAACCAAGACCGGCATACTTCTCAATCGCCCGTAGCGCGTCTGACGCTTCCACCGCACCATGCTGGCGCGTGTCGCCGGACAGGATGACACGGCCTTGATTGGTTTGAATGTAATCCAGCAGTTGCAACATTTGCTGCCCACCGATTTGGCCGGCCTCGTCCACAAGGACGACCGCACCACGCCGCATGGAACGATGCGCGAGAAAAGCACTGACCGTTTCCGCGCCGGTGAAGCCGTCATGTTCCAGATCGGCGACCTGCTGGTGCTGCGGTGCGAGGACATGAACGACCTGCCGGGCTTGGGCGAGTCCGGCTTTGACTTCACGCAAGGCATAGCTCTTGCCCGTCCCAGCCCCGCCGCGAAATAGGGTGACGAAATTCCGCGAGAACAAAATCTGTTCCACCGCTTTGCCCTGCTCGTAATCCAGCGAATGGTTTGTTCTTCGATAATTGAAGGCCAGCGGCTGGTATTGGTTCATCTGATGCTGCGCCAGCCTGACGATGTTCCATTCGCGCTCCATGACCTCGCGGGTGGTGATTTTTCCCTGAAATTGTTCGTCACGGATATAATCGCGCTTTCGAGTTGCTGACTGAATTTCCGCCAGTGACACATCCTGACCGCGCAGATGTTCCAGCGCGTGACGCCAAAGCTCATGCTCATGGACGACGGAGCGGCGTTCAAACAGATGCCCTTCCGCCCAATTCACGGCCTGCACTGCCGTTATCTTTTCTGGAATCTCTGGTGAGCGATGCTTGTCCAAACGGTTGATTTGCCACCATTCTTTCCATGACAGTTGTTTGTTCCACATGGATTGCAGTTTGACGATGCCGACATCCTTGATCTTCCGCGCCCGTTCCTTGTGCGCGATGTTCGCCCGGATGACTTTGATGTTTTGATTTGCCTTGTCCGGCTCGCGTTCCAAAAACTCTTTGGTCTTTTCGTCAATCTCGCGGTGACGCTTGGAAAAGCGGTCAATCAATTCCTTGCTGACACCGGCAATCTCGAAATCACCACGCAGATTATTTTTCACGCCGTAGCCAAATTTTTGGAGCGACCTCACCATTTCGTGATAATAGACGTTCCGAACGAATTTCTGCGCCGCGACTATTTCACAGGCTTCCAACGCTTTCCAGCGGCCTTCAGTGGCATCCCAGGTGGCATTGAACAGGATGCAGTGACTATGCAAGTGCGGGTCTAAAGCGCGGGAGGTGTCATGCCGGAACACCGCTCCCACCACATTGCCAGTCGCCCGTTGCGAATACTGATTCTGTTTGCGGACACGAGTTGCAGCGTAAGTTTGTAAATGGCGCATCGCCATCGCTACCGCCTCGTCATGCGCCTCGATGATCCGTTTATCATTGCCGACCAGTGCCGCGATGGAAACCGATTTGGGCGGTGACAACGTGAAATCATAGAACACCCGACGATTGGCCGATTCATGGACGTTCCCATTTTTATCCACGGTCTTGCGTTTGGTATTCATCCGTGGTGTCAACTGCCCCTCGGTTTGCGGATGAATGTTGTGACAGAGATTCAGGAAATCCTTTTCAGTAGTGACACCCGATAATTTCAATTCCTTCGCCCCTTCACCGAACCATTGACCGGAAACCGTCTGCCCTTTCATGTAGTAATCACCAACGCCCAGGTGTTCGCGAAAATACGACTCCGCATTTCGCAAACTGGTTTGAGCCTTCATCGTCAGCATGGCGGCAAGCTAAACCATCACGAAACGAATCTTGCGCTATGGGTAACGCAAGATGCACACGAGTCCGTGGTAATGATAATCAGAACAGAACATGGGACGCTGTTCTCCTTGCGAGTGCAAGGGTCAGCCGTAACAACGAAAACGTCAGCCAAAAATCAAATGGCAAATGAATCGAAAATTATGAATACACCAATCGTATCCGCCGAGGCGAAAGGCCGCCTGACCGAAGCCGTCAATCATTACACGCCGCCCGCGCCGGAAAAATACCGCGCGTTGAACGAGGTCAAAGAGTCCATCATCGCATTGCGGGAACGCAAAGCCTCGTATGAAACCATCCGCGCCATGTTGCACGAGAACGCCGGCATCGAGGTGTCACACCAGACCGTCGCCCGTTACTGCCGCGAGGTGCTGGATTCAGCCAGGCCAAAGAAGCCGCGTCGTTCCAAGACGCCGCCGCCCGAACCACCGGCAGCCGCCCAAGGGGAATTGCCATCGCGTTCACCTGTCGGCCAGCCACGGTCACGCGAACCGCGCGTCACGCCTGCAAAGAATCTTTAGCGCAGCAGTGCAGGTGTCGCCCGTCGCGGCGACCGTAGAGCGACTCAAGAGCAATCCGCCAATCCTAAAAAGCAAAAACCTTTGGGTTCAAATCCGCGACCAACGCACGTTACACAGCCCTGTAACGTGCGCTCGTCGCGGACGGATCATGGAAAACGCAGTCGCGTCTGCTTCCGTCTTGAGCTTGGCGTCGCCGCTCCGGCACGCGGTTTCACTCATGCCGTTCCACCGCGCCGCCTGCCGCTTACCGCCGCCAACTCAAGACCGAAGCAGGGGATAAAAATAAATTCGTGCCGGGCATCGGACAGAAAGACGCCGGTCGCGGGCAAAACAAAATTCGTGGGAATGCTCACCACTCGGATGGAGAGTTCTGGCGATATGAGGCAAACATTGTATATGATTTTGGAAGGACGCACATGAATGAGAAACTGAACATATTCGTCAGCTCGGTGCAGAAGGAACTCGAAGACGAACGGGTCATCGTCCAAAACCTTTTGAACACGGACTCGTTTCTGTCGGCGCATTGTTCACCGATTCTATATGAGTTCGAGCCAGCCTCGCCGGACAAGGCACTGGAGGGCTGCTTAAAATCGCTTGATGGCTGTCACGTTTATCTGCTCATCGTGGCCGCTCAATATGGCACTTTGGTTGGCAAGTTGTCCATAACCCACGCTGAATACCGGCGATCCAAGGAAAAGAAATTGCCGGTCCTCGCGTTCATCAAGGGCGACCGCAAAGTGAAGCGCGAGGACGACACCGAAGCGTTGCTCCAGGAACTTGATGACGACGGCCCGAAATACAAGCGCTTTGGCAATGTCATCGAACTGCAAAAAGAAGTGCGAGCCGCTCTCGTCAAGCTGCTAAAAGAACAGTTTGGGATCGCGCCTTCCAGCGACGAAAACGAAGTTGCGCAACAAACCATCGAGGCTACTTCCATATTCGAGTCGCAGCCGCTGACGAGATTACGTTGGTCTGAACTCGACCACGAGGTGATCCGTCAATTGATTGCCGCAGCGGAACGTCGGGAAGCCGGGAAAATCTCCGCCGCCGATTTGCTCGCGGGCGCATCAGTGCGCGGTTTGATCTGGCATGACCCGCAAGCCGGGGAACATTACGCCACCGCCGCTGGTATCGTGCTGCTGGCAAAAGACCCCTCGGCGGTTTTCCCGCAGTGCCGTATCCTGGCCGATGCGTATCGCGGTGCGGAACCGGATGGCAATCCCCACGACCATGAAGACATCCGCAGGCCGATGCCGACAGCAATTGATCGCGCTATCGCCTTCATTGACCGGAACACCCGCCATCCGATGCGCGTCGTTGGCCTCAATCGCATCCGCTTGGATGAATATCCCGTCGAGGCGTTGCGGGAAGCCTTGGTCAACGCCGTCGCTCACCGCCAATACGAGGACGCCGGGCGCAAAGTCATGCTGGAGGTTTTCGCCGACCGTGTGGCCATTTCTAGTCCCGGCCTACCGCCGTCGCCCATCACTTTGGCGAATCTCCGCAAAGGCAAGTATCGCCCCTGTTCCCGTAATCCGGTGCTGGCACAATGCCTCTCCTATTTCCATCGCATTGAGGAACGCGGCAGCGGCTTCCGGCGGATGCGCGACCAAATGCTCAATCACGGTTTGGATCAACCGCTTCTCGGCACGGACACCGGCTATTTTCAGGTCGTGTTCCCCGGCCCCGGCGAAAATCTGGATCGCATCCGTGTCTCGGAAACCCGACTCATGGTGACACCGGCCATCGAAGCGCAGTTGAACGGACGACAGAAAAAAATCATCGCCCAGATAGCAAAAGCCGGACACGTTACGAGCGGTTGGTGTGTCCGCCATCTGGATGTAGTCAAGGACACCGCCCATCGTGACCTGGTCGCGCTTGTAGATTTGCAAATACTGGTTCGCACCGGACGCGGACGAAACGTTGCTTACCGGCTAAAGGAGGCGCGTGGTTGAATCATCCGATAATCGTCCGATTTTTTCCTCGAATCGTCCGATTATCATCCGGCGCTGCAATGGTTCTGTCCGGCAATGGCCGGTTGCATCCGCCGAAGTGTCCTTGGAATCATCCGATAATCGGCCGACCAAATCCGGGAATCGTCCGATTTTCCGGCACTGGGCGCGTAAAGACATAAATCCAGCGAAACAAATCCTGGGTGGCAAGGTGCATTTCAAGGCCGTCGGCCTCAATGATGGCGGCTACGATTAGGTGGCGTCAGCGAACGAAATTTAGACCACTGCAATTTAACAAAAATCAAAACAGTGTTAATTTTTCAAAAAAACTGTTGACAAAAAATGGGCTCTGCACGAATATACGATCATGTTAATCGCTATTAACGCAAAACGGCGTCTTTTGTTTGTGTTTAAAACATTGAGATAAGTGAATTTTCAGAAGTTAAATTTTTATTTGTCGTTAATAACGACTTGTTTTGTCGTTTTTTATGAGTCAAATTCAACAAAAAGTGCCAGTGAGCGGCGGCGATGCGAAGTGGCTGGAGCTGGTCTTCCAGAACGTCAAATCACTCCGCTACGGCGTCGTGGAAATCGTGGTGCATGATTCCCGCGTGATTCAAATCGAGAAAACCGAGCGGGTGCGACTGGACAGGTCGGAAGGCCGTCCAGAACACACCTGACGAAACAACCAACAATTTTACAGGCGGCTGACCGGTCCACCGGAAGTTCCCATGAAAACAAAATATAAATTCATCCATGCGGAACTGGATTCAAAAACTGGTGACCTTGTCGCTCGCAGCCGTCTGGCTGTCGGGCGCGGTCGCGATGGCGGCGGATGAGACCATTCTGAACGTCTCTTACGACGTCACGCGGGAATTTTACAAGGACTTCAACGCCGCGTTCGCGGCCTACTGGAAGGACACGACCAGCAACACGGTGACCATCAACCAGTCGCACGGCGGTTCCAGCAAGCAGGCGCAGGCGGTCGTCAACGGTCTCGAAGCGGATGTGGTGACGATGAACCAGCCGCTCGACGTGGACATTCTTTTTTCGAGCGCGCGGTTGATCCCGCAGAACTGGGCGGCGCGGCTGCCGAACCACAGCGTGCCTTACACCTCAACCATCGTGTTTCTCGTTCGCAAGGGCAACCCAAAGCACATTCAAAATTGGGACGACCTGATTCAGTCCAATGTTTCCGTGGTCATTCCCAATCCGAAGACTTCCGGCAACGGGCGTTACAGCTATCTGGCGGCGTGGGGCTATGCGCTGAAAAAATCCGGCGGCGATGAGAAGGCCGCGCGCGATTTTGTCGGAAAACTGTTTGCGAACGTGCCGGTGCTGGACACCGGCGGGCGCGGCGCCACGATCACTTTTGCCAATAGCGGAATCGGCGACGTGCTGTTGACGTTTGAAAACGAAGCCGCGCAGGTGCAGAAGAATTATGCGGACGACGCCTTGGAGGTGGTGGTTCCGCCGGCGAGCATTCTCGCCGAAAATCCAGTCGCGTGGGTGGATCGCAATGTGGAGCGGCATCACACGGAGGCGGTCGCCCGCGCGTATCTGGAATTTCTTTACAGCGACGCCGGCCAGGAATTGGCGGCGAAATATTATTTCCGCCCCAAGAGCCAGGCCGCATTGGACAAATTTCCAGACCGCTTCAAGCCGCTGGAATTATTCACGGTGAATGAAGTCGCCGGCGGCTGGCAGCAGGCGCAGCAGAAGCACTTCGCGGACGGCGGAATTTTTGACCAAATCTATCAACCCAATAAATAAAGTTATGGCACGCATATTCAATGACATCACGGAAACCATCGGCAACACCCCGCTCGTGCGGCTGAACCGCACGGCGAAAGCGCACGGCGCGGTCGCCGACGTGCTGCTCAAGCTGGAATTTTTCAACCCGCTGTCCAGCGTCAAGGACCGCATCGGCGTGGCGATGATTGACGACGCGCTGAAGTCCGGCGCGATCAAACAAGACACGATTCTCATCGAGCCGACGAGCGGCAACACGGGCATCGCGCTGGCATTTGTGGCGGCGGCGAAGGGCTTGAAACTGATTTTGACGATGCCGGAAACGATGAGCACCGAACGGCGGAAGCTGCTGAAAATCCTCGGCGCGAAGCTGGTCCTGACCGAGGGCGCGAAAGGCATGAAGGGCGCGATCACCAAGGCGGAGGAATTGCACAAGCAGATTCCGAACAGTGTGGTGTTGCAGCAATTTTCCAATCCGTCGAATCCCGCGATTCATCGCAAAACCACGGCGGAAGAAATCTGGCGCGACACGGATGGCAAGGTGGATTTCGTCGTCGCGGGCGTGGGCACCGGCGGCACGATCACCGGCGTGGCGGAGGTCATCAAAAAACTGAAGCCGTCGTTCAAGGCGATTGCGGTCGAGCCAGTCAAGTCGCCGGTGATTTCCGGCGGCGCACCCGGGCCGCACAAGTTGCAGGGCATCGGCGCGGGATTCATCCCGGTGAATTTGAACACGAAGATCGTGGACGAGGTGGTCCAGGTGAGCGAAGACGACTCCGCGCCCATCTCGAAACAGGTCAACGCGCAGGAAGGAATTCCCATCGGGATTTCCAGCGGCGCGATTGTGTGGGCGGCGCTGCAAGTCGCCAAACGCCCGGAAAATAAGGGCAAAACGATTGTCGCCGTCGTGCCGTCGTCGAGCGAGCGCTATCTCTCGACGTGGCTGTTTGCCGACATCGGCACGGAGTCGGACGACATCAGCCAGTTGCTGGCCGCGAACTAATAATTTCCCGACGCAAACATGCGAGGACAACCTTAAAGATAAAATATATGAGGGCTGACCGGCTGACCGGAGGCGCTTCAACCGAAACCAAAACAAAAAAAGTAAAAAATAAAAAGATATGAAAACATCCAACATCAAAAAATACCTCGCCCTTGGCCTGACTCTGGCCAGTGCGGCATACACTCCCAACCTGCACGCGACCGCAGTGCCGGTGGAGGTCTTTATCGAGGGTGGTAGCGCGAGTTCAAGCGTGCTGTTTGACCGTGCGACCAATTTTTTCAACGGCGGCAGCTTCACCGCAACTTACTCTGGATCGTCCATTGCGAAATTTGTTGGCACGAACACGGCATTATCAAGTCTATATGAGCCCATCACGCTTGACATCAACGTCAACAACGGTGCCATCGCCGGTCTTAGTGCGCTGACCACCCAGGTCGTCGGAGCGGGAGACACCAACCTATCGAACAACGGGCTTGCCCCTGTCCTGGTGGATTCGGCCACTCAGCCCAAGTCGGTCGGCGTAGATGGCTCGAAACTTATCGCCTGGCCAACTTATGTCGTTCCATTGGTGTTCATCAAGAACTCGAAATCTGGCATTGATTCTGGGATTACCAACCTGACCCAGCGGCAGGCGGTTACATTGGAAACCTCCACGAATTTGCCGGCTACCTACTATGGCGGCACGAACGCCGGCCCGGTCTATTTTGTCGGCCGAAACAGCCAGGCCGCCGTCCGCACAATCACCGACTTTGTCATCTACAATGCCGGAAGCATCCAGACTTACTATACCAATGGGTCGTCGAGTGTGCCTGTGTTGGACACCAGCGCCGATCCCGGCTTGACCTCGGGCAGCACGCTGGCCAAAAACGTGGCGGCAATCACCAACGCCATTGGCACGGTGGCAGTGCAGAATATCATTGCAAACACAACGCCGTTGTCCTACGAAGGTGTGTCTTACTCCGTTTCGAATGTGATCAACGGCAGCTATCCGCTCTGGGGTTATGAGAATTATTATTTCCTTGATTCCACCAAGACCGGCGGTGTAGGCAACGGCGGCGCGCCTTCAGCAGGCCAACTGGCGGTCATCACCGCGTTTTACGGGCTCGTAACTAACGCGACGTTCCAAAGCCAGAGCAACCCGGTTTTTGGCACCAATTTCGTCCCGAACGCTTCGCTACAGGTCACCCGGACGGTGGACGGCGGGCAGATTTCACCGCAATAACTCATCCGCGGTTTTGAACCTAAAACTAATCATTATTCTATGAAAAAAATAATTCTCCTGACCCTCGCCCTGCTGGTGTTGCAGGCCGCGCCGCCAGCTTGGGCTTGGACCTATAACGACGGGGATTTGCTCCTGATCTTTCGCTCGCCGACCGGAAGCGGGCTGGACATCGAGTATGACCTGGGAACCGTCTCCAATTATCTCAATTTGGCCAGTGGCACTACCGTCACCAACCTAGGCACTGGTTGGAATACCAATGTCGTCACCACGAACGGATACGCATCCTTTAGTGGTGTCGATTATCTGTTGCTGGCGGTGACGAAACGGACTAGTGCTACCCCAACTGCTTGGATCACCGGCGCGGAGCCCGACACGACGGCCTACAATGAAAGCCAATCGGGCTTTTTCACTCGGCTGTATTCAGTGATTAACGCCGTCGGCAACCGGCCGCTGCATCCCATCGCGATTACTACCGCCAATGCCAACGCCTACGCGATTGATCCTGGCGGGCTGAACCAATACTCGTCGTATGACTACATTGCCTATCCTGGTCAGGGAGTAAGCGGTGGCTCGGGTGGCATCAGTCTGGGCAATATCCTGCCGAGTCTGGGCGGCAATGCGCCGTTCATCGTCGAGCAGGCCGTTCCCGGTCAGTTGGACTTCTGGCAGGTTCAGGCGACTACCAGCCCGACCAACAATCCGCCGCCAGACAAGCTGATTGGCACCTTCAATCTCGACACCAGCGGGAATCTGGTCTTTACGGCCGGACCGCGCGCAACCACCATTAACAGTGTCAGCCGGGCTGGCAATGTTAGCACACTCAGCTTCCCCACAGTGGTGGGTAACCACTATTCCGTGGTCTATACCAACCAGTTGGTCGGTGCGGTTACCAACTGGCCCGTGGATACCAGCACTACCTTGGTGGGCAATGGCTATACCGACACTATCACCCATACCAATTCCAGTGGAACCGCGGAGTTCTATCGCATCCAGACACAATAAATTCCGGCCACGTTGGCACGGCACAACGCGGCCGGCCCGGCAAAACCGGGCCGGCCGTTAAAAGTATATTCGTAGAGAGGACAACCACAGCGAATGAGATTCGAGCGGCACATTCTGATTCTGGCTGCGCTGGCGTTTTTGCCCGGCGCGCTGCCGGCGCAAATCAATGCGCCGACGTCTGGCGTGGCCGCCACCGTGCCAGCCCAAGCTGCGCCAACTTTTGAAGTGAAGGCCTATCGTTGCGAGGGCGAAACTTTTCTGCCGCCGGAAAAATTGTCAGGCACGCTGTCCAATTACACGGGCACGGTGAACCTCGCGCGCGTCCACGCAGGGCTGATCCGGCTGCAACAGGCTTACTATCAGTCCGGTTTCACCAACGTCAGCGTCACGCTGCCGCCGCAGAAGCTTGCTGACGGTATTATCCTTGTAAAAATAATTTCCCGTGCGCCCACCAACGCGACGATGGCCTTCACCAACACGGTCGCCAAACCGCCGCCGACGCTGGCGGTAAAAACCTATCGCATCGAGGGCAACACGGTTTTGCTGCCGCAGGATTTTGGCGTGCTGTCCAATTATACCGGAACCAACGTCACAGTTCCGCGCTTGCGCGAAGGCCTGGGCAAAGTGCAGTTGCGCTACCGCGAACTCGGCTTTCCCACCATCAGCGTCACGCTGCCGCAACAGCGCATCACCAACGGCCTCATCCGCGTGAGGGTGATCGAGGGTCGGCTGAGTCAAATCCGCGTCACCGGCAACGAGTATTTCAGCTCGAACAATGTCCGGCGCGCGCTGCCGAGTTTGACGACCAACATTTTGCTCAACACCAAATGGTTTCAGCCGGAGCTGGACCAGGCCAACCAAAATCGCGACCGCCAGATTTATCCCGTCATTGAGCCTGGCTTGGAACCCGGCACCAGCGACCTCACGCTCAAGGTCAAAGACCGTTTCCCGCTGCACGGACGTTTTGAAATCAATGACAAGTCCGCGCCGGGAACGCCGCTGCTCCGTTCCGACACCGCCATTCAATACGGCAACCTCTGGCAGCTCGAACACCAGATTGGCATCGACTACAATTTTTCGCCGCAGGAATACAAGTCCGCCGCCGAAGCAAACGGTTTTCCGCTGGACCGGCCGCAGGTGGCCAGCCTCAGCGGATTCTACCGGATTCCGCTCGGCGGTAGCACCGGGCTGCGCGAGGATTACGACCAGAAGCCCGTCACGTTTGGCTACGATGAAATCAGCCACAAGTTCAACCTGCCGCCGCCGTCCGGTCATCCGGACCTGACGATTTATGGCTCGCATTCCTCCTCGGACACGAGCCTGCAATATGGCCCGCTGAAAACCATTACCAACACGCCGATCGCTGACATCAGCCAGCAGGACGTGACGCATTCGCCGACCATCAATGACAACGTCGGCACCAAGCTCACCATCCCTCTGCCGCAGTTTGGCGGCATAACTTCGGCGCTGAGCTTGGGCGTGGATTGGAAACACTACAGCGCGAACACCTATTTCACCAACCTGACCTACTTCGACCTTTACGCGCTGGATGCCAATGGCAACCGCGTGCTGGTGACCAACCAGACTGTCCCGCTCGCCGCCAACAGCAGCCACGAGCTCTATTATTTTCCGCTGTCCTACGGCTGGGCCGCCCTACGCCCGGACCAGTCCGGCATTTTCCAGTTCACCTTCAGTGAGTCCGTGTTCCTTTCGGCGCTGGAGTCCGGCCGGACAAATTTCCAGCAGGTCGCCGGCAACCTGCATGCGGGCGGCGACTTTACCACCATGAACGCCGGCCTCATCCGCCAGCAAAACCTGCCCGGCCAATGGTCTATCGTCGCCAACGCCAACGGGCAGTATGCCAGCCGGCCGCTGATCAGCAACGAACAGTTCGGCCTCGGCGGCACCGCCGGCGTGCGTGGCTACCAGGAGGGCGAAGTTTATGGCGACACCGGCTGGCGCGGGCTGCTCGACCTGCGCGCGCCGCCCATGAATGTCGGCTATTTTCCGACTCCCACCGGCGACGTGCCGGCCACGCTCCGCTGCTCCTGTTTCATGGATTATGGCCGGGTCTATTTTATTGACCGGCCCGGCCAGGCGGCCATCAGCGAATGGGGCACCGGCCTCGGATTTTTCCTGACGGCAGGCGAACATTTTGACGCGCGGCTCACCATCGCCTGGGCGCTGCTCGGTGCGGCGCCGGTGGCCAGCACGGCGGCAACCTATGTCGCCGTGAAAACCCCGGCGGACACCTGTCAGGCTTATTTCTCCGTCGGCTACCAATTCTAACAACTATGAAATTATTCACCAAATTCCGCCAATCCATCTGGTTCGCCGTGCTGATGTTTCTCACCGGGCGCGCATCCCAGGCTTTCGCCAATCCCACCGGCCTCACCGTCAGCTCGGGTCACGCCACCGCACAGCAGCTTGGCGCCCAGCTCAATGTCACCGTCAGCCAGCTGGCGATTTTGAACTGGCAAAGCTTCAACATCGCCGCCGGCGAAACGACCACGTTTTTGCAGCCGTCGGCCGGTTCCATCGTCTTCAACATCATCGGCAATGGCACCAGCAACCCGTCGCAGATTTTTGGGAATCTCAACGCCAACGGCACGGTGATTCTGGCGAACGCCAGCGGATTTTATTTTGGGCCGAACTCGATGATCAAGGTCGGCGGCAGTTTCATCGCCACCACCGCGCCGTTGGCACCGGATTTCGGTTCGGGTGCGGCGTGGCAGTTCACGGGCATGCCGCCGCTGGCGAGCATTGTGAATTACGGCCAGATTGAAGTTGGCCAGGGGCGCTCGCTGTTTCTCATCGCGGAAAAAATTGAAAACCACGGCAGTCTCACCGCGCCCGCCGGCGATGTCGGGCTTTATGCCGGCGACACCGTGCTCGTTAGCGAAAGCCCCGATGGCCGCGGCCTGAGCGCCGCTGTCACCCTGCCGAACGGTTCGGTGGACAATTTCGGCCGCATCACCGCCGATGCCGGGACGATTGCACTCGAAGCCCAAGTCGTGAACCAGGACGGAATCTTGCAGGCGAACTCGGTGCAAAACCAGAACGGCATCATCGAGTTGGTCGCGTCCGACTCGGTCAACCTCGGCGCGAATTCGCAAATTCTCGCGCAGGGCGACAGTTCCGCCGGCGGCAGCGCGGGCGGAAACGTGACTATCCAGGCAGGAAATACTTTTAGCGACACGGCCGGCAGTTCGATTGTCACCGCCGGCGGCGCAAACGGCGGCAACGGCGGCAACGTGGAGATCAGCGCGCCGACCATCCAGTCGCTGGATTCGACGATGAACGCAACCGCGCAGGCCGGGTTCACCGGCGGCGAATTTTTGCTCGACCCCGTGAATATTATACTCGGCACGTCCACGGCTGGCGGCGCGATCAACGTGAACACGGCGTTCGCCGGCTTTTCGACGATCCTGTTGCAGGCTACCGGCAACATCACCATCAACGCCAGCACGACTTGGAATTTGAGCGCCACCACCGGCCAGACGACGGGGCAGCTTACCATGGAGGCCGGCGGCGACATCGTCTTCGGCGGCAAGTCTTCGATTGTGGATGCCAACAACTGGTCGGTGACCCTTGAGGCCGGATACAACGGCGGCGCGGTCCAGTCTGGCACGGGCAACATATATTTGGACGGCGGCAGCGGCCAGACCACCGCCGGTTCCATCCAACTGGCCGCCGGCTCCATCAGCCTGATTGCGGGCGAGAGCATCCTGCTCGCCTCCCAAAACAACCACGCCCAGGGAATTGTTTCCGGCTCGGTTTACACGACGGGCGGCGGCAGTATTTTTGCGGATGCGCTGGCCGGCAACATTGATGCGGGCACGTCGAATGGCGGCACTAGTGGCACCAGCCAGACGAGCGACTATTATTTCAACAGCACCGGCGCGCATCCCAACACGGTGCTCGGCGGCATTTCCACCAAGGCGGGCGGCAACGTCACGTTGATCGCCGGCAACAACATTGACAGCACGCCGAAGGTTCCTTCGGGGCAGTGGCCGGGCGCGTCCGGCGCCTACGGTTCGGGCGACGTGACCATCATTGCTGGCAACCAGATCAATGGAAATTATCTGGTGGCCAACGGCACGGGCATCATGCTGGCGGGCGTGCAGGTGTCCGCCGCGCAGGCGGGTGTGCTGCAGAATCCCGGTGCCAGCCCGTCCGCCTACGCCGCCACGCTGAACGCGCTGGAGACGGCAGTGACGCAGACGCAGAATCCCAGCGGCAACATCGGCGGCACGGAATATGCCGGCGGCCAGGATCTGGCGGTGACGTTGAGCCTGATTGCCGGTTCCTGGAACGCCTGGGCGGCGAACAACATTTTGCTCAAGGAGGTCAACAATCCGGACGGCACCTTCAGTTCGTCGCTAAATTATTTGTATAATTATGCGCCCAATGCGGCGGCCAATTTCTGGGCGGGCAACGGCATCGAACTGGCCGGCGGGGCGGTCGGCGGGCTGCTGACCCGGGTGCGGGGCGGAAACCAAAACATCATCTATGCGCCCAACCTCAGCCTCAACGCCGGCGCGGGCGGCATCCAGATTGACAATTCCATCATCATGGATCCTTCCAGCGAAGGTTCGTTGCAGATCGTCACGCGCGATGGTGGCAATCTCACCGCCTCCACGGCGTCGCCGACGACGCTGGTTGGCATCACGATGTCGGACAGCGCCTCGCCGGTTTACTCCACTTTTACTTCCGAGCAGGACGGCATTCATCTGAACGACCCGAACCCGGTGACGCTGGACATCGCCGGCAGCATCGAAAGTTTCAGCCTGACCGTGCCGACCTTCGCCAACATCGCCGTCGGCGGCAATACCTACAACTTCGGGTTCGTCGGGCAAAATCTTTCGCCGGCGCAAACCACCTCTATCAATGTGGCCGGCAACATCAGCTATCGTGGCAACCTCACTTCGCAGCCATTGGTGGATGGGTCGGGAAATCTTGACCCAATTTCCGCCAGCGCCTATAGCTCCATCGTTGCCGGCGACTCCGCGCTGGCCGGGTTGTTGAGCTATGATGTCGCCACCGGCGTTCTTTCATTTGTCGGGATCATGGCTCCGGCAACCGAACAAGCCCTGCTTAACCCGACCGACGCCAATGGCAACGCCATTTTCACCGGCGCACAATTGACGGTCTGGCAGAACAACATCACGCAGCTGTATGCGGCCAGCCAGAGCGCGTCGCTCGGCGACAATGGCTTGGCGCTCGCCGGCCCGGGCAAATTCAACATCAGCGCCAACACCATTGACCTCGGCATCTCTGGCGGCATCAGCGTCCTGGCACCCGATGCGACGTTAGCGGCCATTTCTCCCTACGGCGCGAACATCAATGTCACGACCGTCGGCAATCTGGAAATGACCTCCACCAAGATTGCGAATGAAAGCCTGCTCGGTGGCATCAGCCTCGATGTCGGTGGCGCACTCGACGTTGGTGGCCAATTGACCTTGGTGGGCAACCCGAGTGTGGCCAAGGGGATTTTCACGACCAGCGGCGGAAACATCTCGGTCACCGCCAATGGCGACGTGAACGTCAACAGCTCCCGCATCGCCGCCTACAACGGCGGGAATGTCACCGTGCTTTCGCAGACCGGCGACGTCAACGCCGGCACCGGTGCCGCCGGCTTTGTCACCGTGGCTTCCGAGCAACTGAATGCGACCACCGGCCAGCTTGTCAACCTTCCGCTCGAGAACATTCCCGGCAGCGGCATCCTGGCGACGACGCTTCCCGGTTCTGCCGCCTTGCTGGGCAACATCACCATCAACGCCCCGCAAGGCAGCGTGAACGCCAGCCTCGGCGGCGTGCTGCAAATCGCCTTCAACGGCCTGGGCAGCAAGACGGCCTTCATTGACATCAATGCCGGCAAGGACATCAACGCCTCCGGTTCCGGCATCATCGGCAGCAACATTAAATTGCAGGCCGGCGGCAACATCAATGGCGTCATCATCGGCAGCCAGGGCATCAATATCAACGCCGGGCAAAACGTCAATGTCACCGCCGTCAGCGGTGGCAACGTGAACATCAACGCCGTCGGCACCGTCGCCGGCACCATCGTTGGCGGCGGCGACGTGAGCGTCAGCGGCGACTCCATCATCGCGGCGGTGATGGGCGGTTCCGTTTCCACCAGCGGCGACACCGCCGGCGCGAGCGTCGGTATTCCGCAGTCAAATGCCTCCAAGGACGTTGCCGAAACGACCGACGCCAATGCCGCCACGCAAAGCTCATCGGGCGACGACGACGAATTGAACAAGAAGAAGAAGGGCATTTCGCTGGCGCAGAAGGTAAGCCGGGTGACGGTGATATTGCCGCCGAAGAAGCTTTCCGAAAAAACCACGGGCAACAATCCGCTGTGAAACTGTGCCGAACAAAAAACTTAAAATTAAAAACTTATGATCCAACCCATCCTGGCCAACGCGGCCGTCTATGCCATCGAGAATGCGACGACCGAGGGCAAGGTCACTGTCATCGTCCTGCTGCTGCTGTCGCTGTTCAGTTGGACGGTCATCATAACAAAGTTCCGGCAGTTGATGATCGCGCGGCGGGCGACAAAAAAATTCCTGGCCGCCTATGCCAGCACGCGCGACCCGCTGGACATCAAGAAGCGCGGCGAGGAGTTTGACGGCGCGCCGGCCTACGCGCTTTACGAACGCGGCGCGGAGGAGGTGGCCTACCAGTTGAAGAACAACCCCGTCATCGTGAAGGGCGAGAACCGCATCAGTCCCAGTTCGTTTGAAGCCGTGAAAGTGGTGTTGGAAGAGGCGGCGGCGGCGCAGGCGATGTCGTTGGAAAAGGGGATGATTGTGCTTTCGACGGCGGTGGCGGGCGGGCCGTTCATCGGTTTGCTGGGCACGGTGTGGG
>Ga0302197_10001577_pt1 | contig 21901 bp, 19 predicted proteins | sample II_Bog_N2_1_FD_193526 | JGI IMG/M metagenome (GOLD analysis project Ga0302197, IMG submission 193526) | Peat permafrost microbial communities from Stordalen Mire near Abisko, Sweden - II_Bog_N2_1 | ecosystem: Environmental > Terrestrial > Soil > Wetlands > Peat | place: Sweden: Abisko...
TTTCATGTCCCCAATAAAAATCGCCGCTAACAACATCCCTTGGTTTAAAGAAAATAAAATGTTCAGGCAGGTGTTTTGTTACATATTCCTCATCTTTAAACAAAGCATCTTGAATCCGTTTTGCATAATTAATGCTGTCGGTTATTTCCTTATGTTTTTCATGCAACTCGCCGTATGCTTCGTCTATTTTCCGCTTTTGTTCTTCAAGTAAAAGATTGGCCCTTTGTTTTAGTTTATATCCCCTAAAAATAAATCCTGCTAAGGTTAGCACTAATAGAAACCCTGCTACAACCGACCAGGTAATTATTGTTTGCCTTTTAGTTTCGCCGGCTACAATGGCATCTTTTTTATCCTGATAAGATTTTATGGAATCCTGCTGGTGTGAGAAACTATATTGCATTTGCGACTGCATGGTTTTTTTAGCCGTTTCATCATTCAATAGGCTGTCATGGTAATTCATATATTGCTTAAAATCTCTATACACGGCCCTAAAGTCGCCTTTGGAGCTGTCTAATTTTGCACGATTATAATAACCTGCTTCAATGTATTCCTTATTTCCTACCTGCAACGCCAAAGCAAGCCCTTTGTTTAAATACTCATAGGCTTGGGCAGGTTGGTGCATATTTGCATATACCTCACTAAGATTCAACAGAGTAATAGACAGCGTACTTTTATCTCCAAGCTCTTCCGCTATTTTTTTTGCCTCCGATTGGCAATTAAGCGATTCTTGAAATTTCTTCATGGCATTATATATGGTGCCCATATTGGCGTATGCTAACGCCACTCCTTGCTTATCGCCAACTTTTTTGCATAGGTTAAGCGATTGTGTTTGGCTCACTATAGCTTCATCGTATTTTTTTAATTTTTTGTAAATGATGCCCATGTTTCCATAATCGGCGGCAAGGCCTACCGTATCTTTATCTTGTTCGTCATAATGTAGCGCCATTTGCGCGTTTTTCAGGGCCTGGTCATTATTGCCCATTACCTGGTAAACATTACCGATATTTGTATAATCTATAGCAAGACCCGGTTTATTTTTTAATGCTTCGTCAATACGTAGGGCCATGTATTGGTATTTTAATGCTTCGGAATAATTTCCCAAATCTTTATAAATAGCTCCCAAATTCCCATAAGAATTACCAACACCAATAGTATCATTAATGTTTTTAAAAATGGCCAGCGCATCCAATTCATATTTTAATGCCTGGGAAAAATCACCAGTAAACCAACATATATCACCCTTGTCAGAAAGGGCAGTAGCTATACCAAGTTTATAATTTAGGCTTTGTGAAATTTGAAGAGAAAGCTTATAGATAGAATCACCGAGGACATAGTCGCCCGTGCCGGCAGCTTTAGCAAACAGGGAGTTTAACTTGGCAATTTTAAGGGTATCGTTTTTTAGTTTTTTCACCGCATTAAATAAAGAATCTTTATTTATTTGTTCTGCTATACCCGCAACTAGTGGGAACAGAAATAAAAATATTATCAGAGTATTTTTTTTCATTATCAGTGTGAACAAAGTTAAAAAAAAATGACGACTTGATAGAAGGTGGAAAAATTATAGGGACTACCTTGAGAGCAAGTAAGACCCCCAACTCGACCCTTTTAAAGAACCCATATTAATGTGGCTTTCATTGCTTCCATTTCCCTAGGTGATGCAAAAGTGAGGTGTTTTTAATAGATATCTATTTTATCAATACCATCAAGAGGTGAGTCTAACATTATATAAGGGAAACTAAAATTATCTTATATAGAAACGCCACCTTTTTTGTCCATATCAAGTAGATTCGCACCTATAACTAATTAATTCTTAAATGTAAAATAGGGTAGGGGTATATGAATAAAGTCCGACTCTTTTAAGGAAGGCTTCATAACTGCTGCCGTCTTTTAGCTATTGAGGTGTTTATTATTTTAAAAATATTTGTAATATAAGACACAGTACTAAAATTTATTCATTGTATATCAGGCATTTAAATATAAATATCTATTAAATCTATAGATATTAAGTTATTTAATCAAAATAACATTTACTTTTGCCCCCACAATATGAAAAATAACAAGCCATATTATATCTTCAAACCTTATACATCTACAAAGATGATATGTACATGCTGTATGCAAATGCGATGTAGAAGGGATATAGTTCGGCCTTATTGAAACAAGGCGTGTCCAATAAAAGCCCTTCTGCAAAACAGAGGGGCTTTTTTTATTGTTCCAAGTCAATACGTAGTAAAAAAATAATAAGCATACACATGAAAAGTTTCAGAACTGAAATAGAAAATCCATTAGTAGAAAAAGATATCATCGACCTTGAAAAAAAGATAGGCGAGTTTAAATCGGGCAGCATATCTGACCAAAAATTCCGTAGCCTAAGGCTTGCCCGTGGCATATATGGGCAGCGCCAACCAGGTGTACAAATGATTCGGATAAAATTGCCTTATGGCAGAGTAACCCCGAAACAGCTTATCGCTATTTCCAATATTAGTGATGAATATTCTACAGGCATTTTGCATCTGACAACCAGGCAGGATGTTCAAATACATTATGTAAGTCTTGACCGTACACCAGAATTATGGGCGAGGCTTGAAGAGGATGATATTACCATTCGTGAAGCTTGTGGAAATACAGTTCGTAATGTAACCGCATCTGACAAAGCCGGCATTGATCCGAATGAACCTTTTGATGTTACTCCCTATGCACATGCTGTATTCAGCTACTTTTTAAGAAAGCCTTTCGGGCAGGAATTAGGGCGTAAAATAAAGATTGCTTTCTCTAACAGTGAAGAGGATACTGCTTTCTCATACATACATGATATCGGGTTCATACCCAAAGTAAAAATGGAGAATGAGGTTGAAGAAAGAGGATTCAAAGTATTGCTAGGCGGCGGACTTGGCGCACAACCTTTTCTCGCTCAAACAGCATTTGAGTTTCTGCCCGAAAACAAAGTAATTCCTTTTATTGAAGCTGCCTTACGCGTATTTGACAGGCATGGGGAACGCATTAGCCGCCACAAAGCAAGACTTAAATTCCTCATCAATAAAATTGGACTTGCTGAATTTTTAAACTTGGTGGATGAAGAAAGCAAAGCTGTAATTCATAAGGAATATACGATCAATAGGAATATCCCTCTAACTACTGTTCCCGAAAGAAAAACATATAGCACCTTCCGGCCTTTAGATGAAGCATCGTATAGAATATGGTTGGCTACAAATACATTTCACCAAAAACAAGCCGGATTTTTAGGGGTATATGTGAAAGTGCTATTAGGAAATATCAGCACCGCTAAAGCAAGACAATTGGCTGATGTCATAAGCCTTTATGCAGCCGATGATGTCCGTATTACAATTAACCAAGGGTTTTTACTGCGCTTTGTTAGAGAAGCTGCGTTACTTCCATTATATATTGAATTATTAAAACTGCAACTGGCCGAGCCGGGTTTTAATTCCATAGCAGATATAACAGCCTGCCCTGGAACGGACACCTGCAATTTGGGCATTTCAAACAGCACACAGGTAGCCAAAGAACTGGAGCGGGTGATAGTGGAAGAATATCCTCAGCTCATTCACAATAACGATATTAAAATTAAAATCAGCGGATGCATGAACTCATGCGGGCAGCATTCTCTGGCTCAAATAGGTTTCCATGGTAGCTCATTTAAAGTGGGTGCTCATGTAGTACCAGCTTTGCAAGTGTTGCTTGGTGGTGGAACAGTTGGCAATGGTATCGGACGCATCTCTGATAAGGTGATTAAAGTGGCAAGTAAACGTGCACCAGAAGTATTACGTACACTACTTGATGACTATAAATTGAATGCCGAGAATGGTGAAAAATTTAATACTTACTATGAACGTAACGGTGAAAATTATTTCTATCAATTACTGAAAACATTGGGTAACAATAGCGATCTGATGGATGAGGAATATATTGACTGGGGTGGTATAGAGAAATTTAAAACTGCAATTGGAGTAGGGGAGTGCGCCTCCGTTATAATAGACCTTGTTGCGACCCTAATTTATGAAGCGGAAGAAAAACTGGAATGGAGTGCCGAAGCTTTTGATGCAGGAAGTTGGAATGACAGTATATACCACAGCTATTCTGCTTTAATAAGCGCAGCTAAAGCATTGCTGTTAGATAAGGAAGTACATGTAAATACACAGCATGGTATCATCAATGATTTTGATAAATACTTTATAGAAACGGGAGATGTTATACTGGAAAATTCCTTTAGGGAGTTTGCCTTGCAAATAAATCAGCGGGAGCCTTCTAAAGAATTTGCTGAAGAGTATTTCGATAGTGCAAAAGCATTTTTCGTACGTGCTAAAGAATATCGCCAACAGAAAGTAAAGCTATTAACCATTTAAATTATTTTGAAATAATGAAAACAAAAACATACCCGAAACTAACCATAGTGGGAGCCGGCCCCGGCGATGCAGACCTTATTACTGTGAAAGGAATTAAGGCGCTTGCTAAAGCGAATGTGGTGTTCTATGACGCACTTATAAATCCAGAACTATTAAAGTATGCTCCGTTGGAAGCATTAAAGGTCCATGTAGGTAAACGCAGCCACCGGCACACTTTTTCACAAGAGCAGATAAACAGTAAAATAATTGAGTATGCTTATAAATACGGTCATGTTGTTCGCCTGAAAGGGGGTGACCCTTTTGTATTTGGCCGTGGATTAGAAGAAGTGAAATATGCATCCTTGTTTGATATTGAAACTGCTGTTGTGCCTGGTATATCGAGCTCAATAGGCGTACCCGGGATGAGTGGAATACCTGTTACTCATAGAGGTGTGAGTGAAAGTTTTTGGGTCATAACAGGTACCACCAGTTCAGGTAAAATATCAAGTGATGTGGAAAAAGCTGCACAGACAGATGCAACGGTGGTAATATTAATGGGTGTGAGCAAGCTACCACAAATAGTAGAGGTATTCCAAAAGGCTGGTAAAGGCAAAACAGGCGCAGCTATTATTCAGAATGGTACACTGCCAAATGAAAGGATTGCGATAGGAAATATAAATTCAATAGTAGATGCGGCTACTGAAAAAGGAATTGGATCACCGGCGATAATTGTGGTAGGGAAAGTAGTGGAATTGCATGACAGGTTCCCGCTGCATCTTTCTAATCTTAAATATTTGGTAAACTAATACACGATAATGACAACAATAGAAAATAAATTGTTTCCTGTATTCTTGAAACTTGAAAAGTTTAAGGTGCTTATTGTGGGTGGTGGCAATGTGGCGCTTGAAAAGCTCAATGCTGTGTTGCAAAACAGTCCTGCTACCCAAATATCTTTGGTGACAATAGAAGTATTGGATGAAATTATCGGGCTCGGAGAAGAATACCGGAACCTCTCTATTACCCGTCGTGCCTTCATGGCTAATGATTTAGAAGGAAAAGATTTTGTAATAGTTGCAGTTAATAATAAACAGGTAAGTGAGTGTATACGTCAGGAGGCAGCAAAAAGGAAGATAATTACCAATGTAGCTGACACGCCTGAGCAATGTGATTTCTATCTGGGTTCTATTGTGCAAAAGGGTAATGTAAAGATTGCCATATCAACTAATGGAAAATCCCCGACTATTGCTAAGCGCATTAAAGAAACACTTAATGAAAACTTTCCGGATGAGATTGATGACGTAGTGAATAGTCTTTCAAAGGTGAGGACATACCTCGGTGGTGATTTCTCCAGAAAGGTGAAGGAGTTAAATGAAATTACCAACAGCCTTTCAACCAAAGAAGGACAGAAAAAGAAGCAGCGTTTAAAAAGGCAGCGATTTTTTTTCTCATCTCTATTCGCGTTCATCTTGCTTATAACAGGCTATCTGTTTGCTGTGTATTTGCCTCCCAAAACAATAAGCGGGCTTGTTAATCAAGTTGATGTTTCGCAATGGAAATATGCATTGGTGGGCTTTGTTGCCGAAGTTATTAATGGTACTATAGGAATGGCTTATGGTGTTACGACTATGGCATTATTGATGGCATCAGGTGTTCCTCCTGCATTTTCAATTATCATCATTCATATACTGGAAGTCTTTACCGCCGGCTCAACAGGGCTCATTCATTATAAAATGGGGAATGTAAATACTAAACTATTCCGCAAATTATTAATACCGGGCATATTGGGTGCATTAACGGGAGCATATTTATTATACTCTATCAAATCATACGGATATATTATTAAACCTGCCATATCTTTATATACACTGGCATTGGGGTTGTTAATTTTTTATAAGGCACTACGAAAAATAAAGCGCAGTATAAAAATAAGGCGCATTTTTCCATTGGGGGTTATTGCGGGCTTTCTAGATGCTATCGGTGGTGGTGGATGGGGAACAATTGTATCCACTACCTTAATTGCAGGGGGAAGAAACCCTCGCTATACGATTGGTTCGGTTATTTTATCGCGCTTTTTTATCGCGATTGCAAGTTCTGTCTCACTGATTTTTTTGGTAGGTTTTTCCAAATGGTCAATTCTTTTGTGGTTAGCTGCAGGCGGCCTTTTGGGTACACCTGTCGGTCCTTATTTGACAAAACATATTCCGGTAAAAATCAGCATGATATTCGTGGCTATTACTGTAATTATACTTAGTCTTAAACAGATATTTTTTTAACAAACAGAAATATGATAACAACAGACATATCAATTATTGGAGCTGGACCTGCAGGATTATTTGCAGTCTTTGAAGCAGGATTGCTCAAACTCCATACGCACCTAATTGACTATTTGCCGCAACCAGGCGGGCAGCTTTCCGAGGTGTATCCTAAAAAACCTATTTATGATATACCGGGTTATCCAACTGTTATAGCACAGGAGTTGGTGGATAAATTACTTAAACAGAATGAGCCTTTCAAACCGGGATATACCTTGGGTGAAAGAATAGAAGCATTAGAGAAAAGAGGCGAGCAGGATTTTGTGCTCACTACCGATAAAGGCACTCAAATAAACAGCAAGGCTGTAATTATTGCGGGCGGACTCGGCTGTTTTGAACCACGCAAGCCTGAAGTTCCGGAGTTGAATCGCTTTGAAGGTGGCAATGGAATTAACTATATGGTGCTTGATCCTGAGAAATTTCGGAATAAGAAACTGGTGCTTGCTGGCGGTGGAGATTCAGCGCTTGACTGGACAATACACCTATCACAGATTGCTGCTGAAGTGACTTTGGTTCACCGAAGTGAGTCATTCCGTGGAGCGCCTGACAGTGTAAATAAAGTATTTGAATTATCGAAACAGGGGAAAGTGAATTTGCTTCTTAATTCAAACCTTACCAAGGTAAATGGCGATAGTATTTTAAAAGAAGTTGTAGTTCAAAACAAAGCAGATGAAGATAGCAGGGCTATTGCAACCGATGAATTAATTCTCCTATTTGGATTAAGCCCGAAACTTGGCCCTATTGAAAGCTGGGGACTGAATCTTGATAAAAATGCAATTGAAGTAAATATGGAAGATTACTCCACAAATATTAGTGGCGTATATGCAATTGGCGATATAAATATTTATAAAAATAAGTTGAAGCTTATATTATGTGGTTTTCACGAGGCTGCTATTGTTAGCCATAGTATTTACAAATACATTAATCCGGGTGTTAAATACACATTAAAATATACAACTGTAAATGGCGTGAAAGCATTTTAAGAGATGGACGAGAACATTCAAATAACGGTTATAAAAAAAGGCGTTGAAAAAGATTTCGAGGTTCCCAATAATGTTGGGCTCAACCTGATGGAATTTTTGAAAGCTGCTGAGCACCCCGAAATAGAAGGTATGTGCGGGGGGATGGCTTTATGCGCTACTTGCCATATAAAAGTTCTGGATGGAAGTTCCCTGTTGGATGAATTGAACGATGATGAAGCAGCAACATTGGAAACGTTGCCCCAGGTTTTTGAAAATTCCCGCCTCTCTTGCCAGATAAAGTTGAATGAAAAAATAAAAACCCTTAAAATTGAAATAGTATAAAATTATGAATGATTTAGTTTTAATAAAAGATCTAATAAAAGACTCCGACCCTATGGAAGCTTTGAAAGCATTGGCAAAAATCTATCCGGATAAGATGGTTTATTCTACCAGCTTTAGTCACGAAGCCCAAGCTATAACACATATGATATTTTCCAATGATATACCCATTGAAGTTTTTACATTGGATACAGGAAGGTTTTTTGCTGAAACTTATTCAGTTTGGAGCAGCACACTCGACAAGTATAAGAAACCTATAAAGGCATATTACCCTGACGCAAGGGTAGTGGGTGATTTGGTGAGCACAAAAGGCCCGAATAGCTTTTATGCCTCTGTAGAGAATAGAAAAGAATGCTGCCATATACGTAAAGTAGAACCACTGAAGCGGGCATTAAGCGGCAAGAAGGTTTGGGTTACGGGCATTCGTGCAGATCAATCTGCACATCGGAGTAATTTCCAAAATGTAGAGTGGGATGAGGCAAATCAGGTTGTAAAATACCACCCACTTTTAAATTGGACGTATGATGAAGTATTGAAATATGTGTGTGATAATCACATACCATACAATCCTCTTCACGATAAAGGCTATATAAGTATCGGCTGTGCCCCATGTACACGCGCTATAAAGCCGGGGGAGGATTTACGTGCAGGACGCTGGTGGTGGGAAAGCAATACCAAAAAAGAATGCGGACTTCATATTAATTATAAAAACAAATAAACAAAATAAAAAAGGTAATTACTATCTGTATTGTGTGTGCTAAGTAGCACATTCATTTCCCCACACACAACAAAAAACAGATACTAGCCAATTGCATTAAGCAATGCAGCATACAAAAATTTATAAATACTTAAAAAAATAAAACGCAAAAAAAAACAAAAATGAAAACAAAAATCAGTATTAGAATTATACTTGGAATTGGAATGACCCTATTATTATATGGAGATGCAAATGCCCAACAAGCCAGCACAAGCTTGGCGGGAGGCAACCTATGGGGTTATGCCTTTGGTGATTATACTTATGTAAAACGCGGCGATTCCGCCGGAAGAGGAAATGGCAACCTTGAATACAAAGGTTTAGGAGCCCAGTCAAGCCCAACGCAAAATCAGAATGCATTTGAAATAAGAAGAGCCTACTTAGGTTACGATTACAGAATCAATGATGCATTTTCGGCAAGTGCATTACTTGCCTATGAAGGTGATGCAGATGCGAACGGAAACAGAACAGTCTATTTAAAGAACGCCTATTTTACCTGGTCGAATATTTTTCCAAAAAGCGACCTTATAATTGGCCAGCAACTTACAGCTTCCAGTGCTGCTGTGGAAGATTTATGGGGCTACCGGGATATTGAAAGAACCATGATGGACTTACGCAAGATTGATGGTACAACAGATATGGGCGCAACTCTACGGGGTAAGATTTGGGAGAAAAAAGTAGATTCAGGCCGAACCGGAACATCTATTGGCTATAGCTTTATGGTTGGTAATAATTCAGGAAATACACCTGTTCCCGAATTTACAAATTCCGGTACCACGCAGAATAGTACTACTGATAAAGATAAAAAATTCAGATTTAATCTTTTCCTAAAGGCTTTTAATGATAAACTAACTGTTGGTGCTTATACTGACTATATTAACTATGGCGGTGTGACCTACAAAACAAAAAAGCTATATCAAAATGCAACTCAAACATTCCGGGTTTATTCAGCCTATAATGGAAGAACATTTGGTGTTGGAGTAGAAGGTTTTATCCAGAATAACATCAATGGTGAATTGGAAACATTTGCTACCAGTGAGAAGTATCCTAACCCGAATAACGATACGGTTACTGCAACACAAATAGGGTTCTCGGTATTCGGACATGTGACTATTATTCCAAACAAGCTGAATGTATTTACCAGATATGATGGATATAATCCTGATACTAAGTATAAGTTTAACACTACGGAAACATTTACGAGCAGGCTAGTTGCCCAAAATACCTATTCGGAAACATTTGCCACTGCAGGGCTTGACTGGACACCAAGGCCTGATAAAAAGGTGCATTTCTTACCGAATATTTGGTATGATGGAATTAATAATGGATACGGGTCAGACAACCTCAAATCAGATTATTACCTAGTGTATCGCATAACTTTCCAATATACTTTCAAATAAAAGCACTAAAATAAAAAGGCGGGAAAATACCGGGTTTCAGATTTAGTAATGCTAACTGCTATCGGACCGCCTATATATTAAATACTAACTCAAAATATAAAAAAAATGCGCTCAAAGAATAGTCATCTTAATACATTGGAGTCAGAATCTATTTACATATTACGTGAAGTAGCGGCCCAGTTTGAAAAAACAGCGTTGTTGTTTTCCGGTGGTAAAGATTCTATTGTATTAAGCCATCTGGCAAGAAAAGCTTTCTGGCCGGCAAAAATTCCATTCCCTTTATTGCACATAGATACAGGGCATAATTTTCCTGAGACAATACGGTATCGCGATGATTGGGTGAAAAAAATTGATGCCCGACTGATTGTTAAATATGTACAAGACTCTATAGATAAAGGCCGCGTAAAAGAGGAAAAAGGATATAATGCAAGTCGCAATTTATTGCAGACCGTTACTTTGCTCGACGCTATTGAAGAACTGAAACTCGATGCTGCTATTGGTGGTGCCAGGCGAGATGAAGAGAAGGCTAGGGCGAAGGAAAGATTCTTTTCGCACCGTGATGAGTTTGGACAATGGAACCCAAAGGACCAGCGTCCGGAATTATGGAATTTGTTTAATGGTAGGAAAAATATAGGTGAGCATTTTCGTGTTTTTCCATTAAGTAATTGGACAGAGCTGGATGTTTGGCAATATATTAAAGAAGAGAATATTCCTATTCCTTCCATTTACTATTCGCATCCGCGTGAATGTATTAACAGAGATGGACAGCTAATCAGCATGTCAGACTTCTTACTAGCTAAGGAGACAGAAGAGATCGGAAGTTATACAGTACGCTTCCGTACCATAGGCGATATGAGTTGCACAGGTGCTGTAATATCCAATGCATCGAATATTGATGAAGTGATAGAAGAGATTTCAGTATCTCGAGTTACGGAAAGAGGTACAAGGTCTGATGATAAACGATCGGAGGCTGCAATGGAAGACCGTAAAAAGGCAGGCTATTTTTAAAATTAATTTGAAACTATAATACAAAGATTATGACAAAAGGATTATTACGTGTTTTTACCGCAGGTAGTGTAGATGATGGCAAAAGCACACTCATCGGCAGGTTGCTGTATGATACTAAATCAATATACGAAGACCAGTATGAATCTATAAAAGCAAGTAGTGAGTTGCGCGGAGAAGAAAATGTAAATTTGGCATTGCTTACGGATGGCTTGCGTGCTGAACGTGAACAAGGCATTACTATTGATGTGGCGTATCGCTATTTTTCAACTCCCCAAAGGAAATTTATTATTGCTGATACTCCAGGTCATATACAATATACGCGTAACATGGTTACAGGTTCATCTAATGCAGATCTTGCAATTATCATGGTTGATGCCCGAAATGGTATAACAGAACAAACACGCAGGCATACGCTTATTACATCGCTTATTGGAATAAAGCATATTGTGGTTTGTGTAAATAAAATGGATATAGTAGATTTTAAACGAGAAGTATTTGAAAAGATACGTCATGAATTTCAAAGTTTTTCTTCGACGTTGGAAGTAGCGAATGTGCAGTTTATCCCTGTATCTGCTCTTAGTGGTGATAATGTGGTTCATAAATCAGAAAAGATCGCTTGGTACAAAGGAGAGACTTTACTAGAATACCTTGAAAATGTAAATGCAACGAATGATGAGAACCGCCTTGATTTCCGTTTCCCGGTGCAATATGTTATCCGCCCTCAATCTAAAGAATATCATGATTACAGAGGCTATGCTGGCATAGTGGCAAGCGGTGTAATAAAAAAAGGTGATACAGTAACCGCATTGCCTTCCGGCTTCAGTAGTAAAATAAAATCTATTGAGACTTATGATGGCCCTATTGAAGGTGTTGTTTCCGGTATGTCAGTTACTATTTTGTTAGAAGATGATATTGATATAAGCCGTGGTGATATATTAGTAAGGGAGAATAATAGACCCATAACAGAACAAAATATAGATCTGATGATTTGCTGGCTCAATGAAAGGAAGCTTGCAATTGGTAGTAGGTATGCTATAAAACATACAACAAAGGATTTGAAGGGCATAGTTAAAGATGTTCAGTACAAAATAAATATCGATACGCTTCAACAGGTTGAAGATGATAAAGAAATAGGACTGAATGATGTCGGAAGAATATCCATTCGAACTACTAGTCCTCTATTTTTTGATAGTTACCTTAAAAATCGTAATACAGGCAGTTTAATACTAATTGATGAAACTACCAATGAGACAGTAGGTGCAGGGATGATAGTTTAAGTATTGACTTCAATCTTATACTATAAGGGCATTTGAAGGGTAGTGCTACACTAAAATAGATCTTATAGTAAATTCCGTGCGGGAATGTGTGCACTTTTGGAGCGCGATTTTGTTCTGTTTTGTTAAAAATATTGTTAACAATCTGAGTTAAAAGGGATGGGCGCTTTTTGCTTAATCTGGGTGACCCCCGACGTGAACCCTCTTAAAAAACCATTATTAATAGGGCCTTACTACATTCAATTTATTGAGATGAGACAAAAGTGATACAGTTTTAGAGATGAATATATTTAATTGTTTCTTGCAGTTAAATGTTGAGAAAGACACGCAATGTTTTAAGTACTGCGCTACCGCTACAATACCAAGCATTTCGATGCAAAACTAACCAAAACCATACAAAAGGAAGCAAAATTGCGCACCAAAATTGCGCACCTACCGCACACCTGTTTTTGAATCATTTTATTATTTTTTAAGGGCTATGGCAGCTTTTGTTATTTCATTTGGACTTCATCTTTATAGATGATTTTTGCAGTCAAATGAGAAACTTTGCCTTTATACTTTTTATAGGCTTTGCTTGTATCCAATTATTAGCATCCTTTGAACCTCAGGGTAAACAGAGGAAAATAACATTTGCTAATGAAAACCTTGTCGGGCATATAAAATGGGTAAAAGTAACACACTATGGTGCCGTTGTGAGAGGCGCGCCTACAAGGAATACAAAAGAATCGTGGACTTATAATGAATATGGTCATTTGATTGAAAATGACAAATACGATACAATTAGCAAACCTTGCAGAAAGACCATCTATCAATATTTTCCCAATGGAGATCTAAAGGAAACAATGGATTCAACAGCGGAAACCAACATGCAGAGAATTAGAGCTAATACGGAGCCTGTCAAATTTATATGGAGAGCTAACACTTTCAACCAGATAGCTATTCAAAAGTACACGTATCGTTATGATGCTTTGGGAAGTTTGCTCTATTCTGCTAAATGCACTTATTATAATGGAAGATACTGTGAATGTACCTATTATATTGGAAGTTCCTGGGATACGTGCCGCAACATGACTAAATATTATTACGATTCCTCCGGTAAGATACTGGAAGAACTTACATTCAATGGCGACACAATTCACCCATGTGCATCAACCTTATTCCGGTATAATAAAATGGGACAATTTACCGAGAAAGATGAATCTAAATCAACGCGGGTGGCGAATACCTGCGACTATGGAAATAACTTGGAGCCGGATGAAAATACCGTTTTGAAGCGCGATACAAAAGGCAGGGTAATTGATAAGACAACTTACTGGTTCAATATTTACTTGACACGGGACGAAAAGACAACATTCGACAATTCGGGAGATACTTTGGAAACAGTACAAGCAGATTATGCCGGAAAGGACACTGTCCATTTCTTAAAGAGAAAGGAAGTAAAGCAGTTTATAAAAAACAATCATACTTTGCAGGATGATGTTTATGATGCTAACGGAATGCTTACGGATTACACCATCTCTCATTTTGATTTGAAAAAACACTTATCAGATAAGGAACAATTTCATATAACCTATAACAACGCAGGAACAGGAGATACGGTAATGGTTTATCACATAATTAATGACAATCATTTTAATAGAATAGAGGATGATAGGTATACCAATGATGGCAAAGTTGTATATAAAGATACCTATCAATATAATTATGATAGAGTTGGAAACTGGGTTGAGCAGTTATTGGTAAATGACAGTAACCCGGAAATAATTACTGAAAGGGAAATACATTATTTGCCCAACCATAAATGAGAACTTACTTATGAAACCATTCCTTTATAGTGTTTGCGCTGCCTGTATAATGTTATTGGCTTCATTTGCACCCCCGCACAATAAAGGGAGAAGAGCAGGCACCCTGAATACCCTTGAAGGTAATATAGAATCTATTACAACGCTGACATATCTTGTCGCAAAGGATAGTAGCGGAATCATTATAAAGGGTGCGGTTATTGGTAATATACTAGAATCGTGGAAGTATGATAAGTATGGCGATGTGATTGAAGATGATTACCGGGAATTTAACAGACCAATATATACGAGTCCACAGATACGTGACAGAAGAGGCCGTATTATTAAAAATAACCGGATGCCGGCAGTATTAAATCATTATGATGATTATGATACTAAGCACGATTATCGTTATGATACTTCGGGGAATTTGACATATTCGTCGGAGCTCTTCTATCAAAATGGGAAAATAGGTCCAGCTGCCTGCAAACTGACAAGGTATTATTACAATGCATCCGGAAAAATGCTGAAGTCAGCTACATTCAATAACGACACTGTTGAGCCATGGTTATCTACCATTTTCCACTATAATGGCGAGGGGCAACTAATAGGGAACGATGAGACGTTGACCCAGAATGGTATCGGAGCGCTCAACACAAAAACGGTTTGCAAACTTGATAAAAAAGGCTGGGAAATTGAAAGGGTAACATACCGGTTTCCGGCCAATATATTGGCAACGGATGAAAAAACAACCTACAATAATTCGGGGGATACACTGGAAACAGTGGAAACAGATTATACAGGTAAAGACAGTTCCATTTGGCAAAGCATAGTAAGGCAGTTTACACATAATTACAATTGTACCACGCGGACAAATAGCTGGAGAAATGGAAAGCTGACTTACTACAACATCTTTCATTTTGATGCTGAAAAGCATGTGTTGGACAAGTCATACTATCATATCGACTATACAAATGCAGGAATAGCAGATACGGTTCTTTTGACAGGGAACCTGATTAACGACAAGCATTTTAATATCCTGCAATACGATAACAATATGGATTTTGGCGGACCGAAATATAAAGTCAACTATCAATACAAATACGACAGCCTTGGAAACTGGGTTGAACAGTTATACATACTTAATGGCAATCCGAATCAAATTATTGAAAGGGAAATACAGTATTTTCCAAACAATAATCATTAAACCTAACCAATACTTAAAACGGCATACCAGTGCCTTATGGCATAAAGAAATGGCCTTATATCCGGGATTTATATTGTGAAAATATATACCTATTATACTTGAAATGATTAAATGGGGAAAGCAACATAGAAAGGAGTTAAGGAAATCTATACAAACATTTTGAAAATGATAAATACCTCAATACCTAAAAAGACTAAGGCAGTATAAAAACCTTCGTTGATTTTTTTGAGGGATATATTTATGAAAATGGATTGTATTTCAACAAGTGCTCTTACAATTGTAACCATAATAATAGCTTGAGGGGAACCTATGGCGGCAGCAATCAATAATCCTATTCCTATAGACACGTTTCTTGATGAATATTCATATGCTGCATATCTTGCTCCTTTGCCTTGGAGGTCCACTCCCTCAGAACTATTTTCGAAGGTATGAGAAGGTTTGAAATATCCAACAATGCCATAGACTATATTAACCAAAGCAAATATCCCGGCAATAATTCTCACGTACATTGGTATTATACTAGTTTCAATCATAGTATTTTTTTTTATTTGTTTAACAATTACAACTGTTTGTTAAAGAATTCCATTCTCATGGAGGGAAATTCTATCATTGAGCCATAAACTTTCATTGAGGGGTCTTGTTTCAATGCTATAAACCAGGCGTCCATATCTTCCTTGGTTTCATAACGCAAAATTATTACCCATTCATTATTATTATCTTTATATAATTCCCTGCCCTTATAGCCCTTGGTTGTCGGGGCTATCCCATTACGGACATTTTTTTCAGCTTCGATGAATTGCTCATCGCTAATTCCTTGCTTAAGCTTGAATTTAGCTATTTCAGTGTATTCCATTTTTATGCTTTTAATTGTTTCATAGCTGTGCCCCAATCTTCCAGGTGGTGAACGGATTTTAACTGGCCGTTTTCTACTGTATGCACATCAATGGTCATTATTTTAAATGATTTTGTTCCGTCTGTTGGTAAGCCCATAAAGTCACCTTTAGGCGTACCTGTAGCAATGCTGCGCACTACAAATTTATTGCCTTCATTTACAATTTCCTGTGGTTCCCATTTAAGGTCAGGAATCAGTTTCCAGAAAAAGCCAATTTGGCCAATTAATTGTTCCTTTGTTTTTGATTCTACCGAACCGCTCGAGATAAAATTATTGGCTAATATTTTATCTAAGGCTTCAGATACATTTGTATCGGGGTTTACGGTTAAGCACTTTCCGTAGAATGTTGTGATGGCTTCCTTTGAGTTTTCCATTTTACTTTTGTTTTTAATTATTACTTATTAGGATGCAAAGGTGAACATACTTCATCTTATGCACAGGGTAACTTTCAGCCTTTAAATGATACTTTTAGGAAGTCTCTTAGGAAAGATAGCTCTCCCTGAACTCAACGGGTGTTTTATGCGTATGCTTGCGGAAGTATTTGATGAAATTTGTTGTTTCTTCAAACCCTAATTGAAAGCATATCTCCTTAATGGATTGATTGCCATGAACCAACAAGCGCTTGGCTTCCAGTAAAACCCTATCGTCAATTATTTCCTTAGGAGTTTTCCCTAAGACCTTTGATGTTGCCTGCCCCAATCTTTTCTCTGAAACAAAGAGTTTAGCTGAATAGGCCGCTACATTTTTCAAGCTTACAAAATGCTTATCGACCATATCTTTAAACGCCAGCACATAATCGCTATCGGGGCCTTTTTTGAGTTCTGAGAATCCTTGCTTGCGTTTCTCCCTGTCGGCCAGCAACAAAAAGTTATGCAGCAGGTTTTTAAGAATATCGTATTTTGATTGAGAGGCACCTGACTTTATTTCTTCTTCTATTTCCTTGCAAATATTGTTGAACCTTCTAAAAGATGACTTGCTCAATTGAATATTGGGTTTATCTACCAGGTCATTAAACAAGATAGTGCTTCGTAAAAACTTAGTATCAGCATTAGAAGTGCAGAAAAAGCTTTCTGTGAAAATCAAAACGTGCCCTTTATAATTCAACTTCTTATCAAACTGGTGAACCCTGTCTTTACTTAAAAAAAGCAAGGTATAGGGCTTGCTTTTAACTGGGCTGAAATCGACAAAATGAGTAGGAGAACAATTTTCGAATAAGAATGCATGATAAAAATCAGTGCGATGCGGTATTACTAAAAGCTCTTTATTTATCTTCGTTAAAACCTCTAGAGGAACAACTTCGAGTTGAAGCTTCGATTCATTCTTGAATTTGTAATTTTTTATATCCATAGATATTATTGAGTAAGGCATTTACCTTCTCTACAAATGTATTCTTTAAAATCGATTTTCAATTGATGCATATTGTACTATAGTTAGATTTAACTTCAAAATAAGCGATTAAATATTCAAGTTAAATCCAATCTCATTAGTTTGAGAGCTAAAGTGATATTCTTCGCATTTTATCGTGGCTTCTATCGGCTATTTATTATTCCCGTTCTGGCCTTTATTGCTATGCTTAAGCACCCTGGCTAAGCAGAAAACGCAATATAATAAGCTGTCTTGGGCCTTTGAATAGTAATTCTGCGGCACTATCCCCCATTGAAGAAATAACACCTTGATTTTTCATTTGCTCTATTACTTCCTCTTTAGGGAAAAGAAATGTATTTTTGTATATGTGCTTGCTGCCCCCGTTAAAGATATTGAAGGCGATAGAGAAATAATGGGTAAGGTTTTTGATTTAAGGCAATAAATTCATATACTTAATATTGGATAAAGCTAAAATGTGCTTTCAGGATCAATGGTAAAATAAATAATCAGTGAAGAGGCATCAAATAAAATATTTTTTACTTTTTTTATTATTGGGAATCGTGCATTGTATTTCCGTAGCACAAAGTGATCCGAATACAAGTGTAATTGACTCCCTTATAAAGGTTTTGAAAAGCCTGCCGGATGATACGAATAAGATAAAAACGCTGAATAAACTCAGTGATTTACTTAAAGCATCAGGCCGTTACGATAGTGCGGTAACATATGCGGAACATGCACTGACATTAGCTGGGAAAATAGGATTTACAAAGAATACGGCAAGTGATTTAAAAACCGTAGGGAATATTTATTTTGAACAAGGTAATTACCCTAAGTCACTGGAATATCAGCTCAAATCTCTTGCCATAAGCCAGCAAAGAAAAGATAAGGAAATTATTGTTGCAGATATGGGCAACTTGGGGAATATTTATTCAAAATTGGGCAACTATCCTTTGGCTCTGGAATATTACTTTAAGGCGTTGAACATAGCTCAACAAATTGGGAACAAAAAGAATATTGCTTCGAACCTTGACAATATTGGAATTGTTTATGAAGAACAGGGGAATTATCCTAAAGCACTGGAAAATGCTTTTAAGGCGCTAAGTATCGCACGCCAAATTGGAGATAAATATATTATTGCTAATAGCCTCGAAAGCATTGGGGTAATTTATACGGATCAGCGGGACTATCCGGATGCATTAGAATATCAATTCAAATCCCTGAAAATTAATATTGAAGAAGGCGATAAAAGCGGTACTTCCGACAATCTTATTTATGTTGGAGATATATACGCTGATCAGAATAATTATCCCCAGGCACTAGAATACTACTTTAAATCACTGAGTACGATAAAGGAGATCGGAGACAAGGATGCCGTGGCAAATTTGTACTCAAATGTAGGGAGTGTTTATACTAAATTAAAGGACTATAAAAAAGCAAAAACCTTCCTTGATTCAGCACTGATCCTTTCAAAAAATACAGGAGATAAAGAATATATAAAGAACACATATCGCAAATTGGTTGTAATGGATAGTGCCACTGGAAATTACAAAACCTCATATGAGGATTATGAAAAATATATTGTATACCGTGATAGTTTAATTAACCAGGAAAGCGTTAGGAAAATTACACAAATGGAAATAAGCTACCGGTTTGAAAAAAGAGAGGACTCCATTAAGTTGGAACAGGAAAAAGCGAATATTATTCAAACAGACAAAATCAACAGGAAAAGTATTATCATCAATAGTACTGTTGTAATATTATTACTTACGCTCATTTCGGCCATATTATTAATAAGCAGACAAAGAATAAAATATAAAAAGGATAAGATAATTTTTGAAAAGGAAAAAGAGCGCATGGAAGATGAGTTGATAAATGCTAAAGCGACACTTGGTGAGTATATAAAAACGATGTTGGAAAAAAATGAGTTGCTTGAACAATTTAAGAAGGACTTGGAAGAGATTAAAAACATAAAGGCTAGAGAAATTGATGAGAATAGGATTGAGCGACTGGATCATTTAAATAAAACTGCTATTCTTACTGAGGATGACTGGAATAAATTTAAAGAACTTTTTGAGCAAGCTTACAAGGGATTTTTTATCCGGTTAAAAGAAAAAGGTAATAACGTCCTTTAAAAATCAATCTATAATATTTTCTATTCTGAGTTAATCATATTAGAAAAAGCCTTAAATTAGTAAAATCAATACAATCAGCTATGGAAACTATCACAAAAATAGAAGATTACCGTAAATGCTTAAACGAAGTAAGAACTACTGGAAAAGCAATTACTGTTAAAAATAATATGCCAATAGAAGAAAGTGAAAAACTAACTGACGAAGATGTACAAGGTTTGGATATAGTGATTAAAGAAGAAGGAGATGAAATTATACCTTTAACAAAAGAGTACATAGAAAAATCACAAAAGGAGTTTGAAGAAAACTTTAAAATGCCATTAGATAAGTTGACATATCCGAGAGTAAAGAAAAAGTAATTATTTCTGTTCAACATAATATCCTTCGCCACCATTTGACAATACAAAATAATATACATTATAATCAGAATGCTCTTTTATTAAAATCCATTTAGATGTTTTCATTGCTTCTTATTTAAGAGTTTGGGGCTTTGAATTTTTGACCCGGTGCATCAACACCGGGTTTTCTTTTGCAAATATAGGCTTTATTTACTTGTTTTTCTCTTTATTGTGAAATTCTAATATAACTAAAAATAGATTAAAAACAAAGGAAAAATTGAAAATTATTTGACTGATTTCCAACGATTTACGTAAAATGTGTGCGAAAAACGCTTAATTTTAAAGTGAACTTAAGTTACTATATGGAAATACTAAGTTATCTATGGATAATTATTACATCTTTAACAGTTTAATTTCTTTTGCGAAAACATTTAGTGAAGAGCAAACTTGTAGGGAGTTTTTGGAATATCTGCGTTGGGAAGGAAAACCAATTTGCCCGCTTTGTGGATTTGATAAAAAGATTTACAAACTAAAAGATAATAAAACTTATAAGTGCACAAGTTGTAGTAGGAATTTCACTGTTACAGTAAATACTCTATTTCATCGTTCACATATTTCATTAGAAAAATGGTTTATTGCTATTTATCTGTTTTCTGCGCATAAGACCGGAATATCGTCATATCAAATGGCGAAACATTTGGGGATAACACAAAAGCATGCACATAGAATGCTACATCGTATTAGATACGCAATGAGTTTAGGCAAATTACAGAATAGTGAATTATCTGGGATTATAGAATGTGATGAAACTTATGTTGGTGGCAAGAATAAAAACAGGCATTGGGATAAGAAATTCAAATACAGTCAAGGTCGTTCAGTAGTTGACAAAACTCCTGTCTTTGGAATACTGCAGCGCAATGGTAATGTAATTGTGTGGACTCTTGAAAATTTAGACGGTAAACTAATGCGAGCATTAATAAGAACTAAGGTGGCAAAGAATTCTATAATTTGTACAGACGAATATCGGGTGTATAAAGGACTTGATAAAAAGAAATATTATACACATGTAGTAATAGACCATAGCAAGGGGCAGCATCAAGTAGAGGGAATTTATCATACAAATAATATTGAAGGATTCTGGAACTTCATTAAGCGGTCAATCATGGGGACATATAGAAAGGTTAGTAAGAAATACTTGAGGAGATATGCTAAAGAAGCAGCCTTTAGATACAATACAAGAAAATTAACTGATAGTGATAGATTCATAGAATTACTAAGAGAGTTCTTTGATAGGAAAGCAACAAGGAGGCAATTAAGGAAAGAAAAATAATATATTTGTTTCAGGTATAGACCTCTTGAAAGGATTTGAACCTTTATCTAATACTTTGGTAGGGTATTGCTTTATCCATTAAGCTACAAGAGGAGTGAAATAATCTCCACTCCTCTTTATAACAGCTTCTATCAAAAAGTTTTTCTTTAAACATCAATCTACTAATTTCTTAGTACAGATTAAGATAATTAGTTATATTTGCACTTGATAGCGTATAGCTATCACCTTGTGTCTGAAAAGTCGAAAATTCAAACTATGACAAGGATATATGCAGCCTACAGCGTGGGCATGTTTTATCTTTTCATAAGGTATTCGACTACCTCAGACAGAGGGTGAGGCTATAAGTCCCACGCTGTTGAGGAAGAATCACTCATTTGGGACTTATGGGTACAAAGTAATTGTATCATGGCAGTCAATGCAGGTAAATTGATTAAAGATTATGACGAGCACGTCAATCGTGATAATTTTAA
>Ga0302197_10001580_pt1 | contig 21876 bp, 30 predicted proteins | sample II_Bog_N2_1_FD_193526 | JGI IMG/M metagenome (GOLD analysis project Ga0302197, IMG submission 193526) | Peat permafrost microbial communities from Stordalen Mire near Abisko, Sweden - II_Bog_N2_1 | ecosystem: Environmental > Terrestrial > Soil > Wetlands > Peat | place: Sweden: Abisko...
GAAGAAGAAGCTATGAAAAAAGTAAAATCTATTTTTAATGAATATAGATACTTGGGAACGATTGCATCACCAGTGACAAAAAAGAAAGTATGATTATGAACGACATTACACGTAAACTAGCAAGTATCAAGAAGATTACCAATCTTCGCGTGCATCCTAATGCAGATACCCTTGAGATTGCAGAAATTCAAGGTTGGGATATTATTGTCAAGAAGGATATTCACAAGGTTGGCGACCTAGTGGTGTATTTCGAGGTCGATTCGTTTTTGCCAGTCGATCCACGTTACGAATTCCTTCGTAACGGATGTTTCAGGACAACCAGCAACCTTGGTGACGGGTTCCGTATCAAGTCAATGAAGCTCCGTGGTGAGCTTTCACAGGGACTTATTATTCCTCTAAACGAGTATCCTGATCTGGTTATTCGTGGTGAAGCACCGCTTGTATTTTATGGTGGTGCAACTCGCACTGTCGAGGAATTCGATGATGTCACAGAATGGCTTGGTGTCAAGAAGTATGAACAGCCGCTTCCATCAAATCTGACAGGACGAGTAAAGGGAAACTTTCCTCTATTCATTCCAAAGACAGATCAGGAACGTATTCAGAATATTACATATAAAGAACGTAATCTGTATGGTGATGATACATTTGAGCTAACTACAAAACTTGATGGTTCTTCAATGACTGTCTATTACAACGAAGGAAACTTTGGTGTGTGCAGTCGTAATTGGGATTTGACCGAGGAAGCCGAAAATCTTTATTGGCAAATGGCTAACAAGCTTGAGCTACGTGATTATCTTACATTAGGCCGCAACTTTGCCTTACAGGGTGAGCTTGTAGGACCGGGTGTAAACCATAATCGTGCTCAATTGAAGGAGCACCATTTTTTCATTTTTGATGTGTATCATATCGATTATAAGAGATATCTTACACCGATTGAAAGATGTGGTTTTCTTGCAACATATTGTCATGAATTGCAACATGTTCCTATTTTGGATTATAACGCAAGATATCCAGAAAAAGAAGAAGCTCTTGCATTGGCAGATAAAACCATGTATAATGGTCTTCCTGCCGAGGGAATTGTGTATAAGTCAAATCAGCACCAATTCTCTTTTAAGGCTATCAGCAATAATTACCTCTTGAAGAATGACGAGTGAAAAATGAAGTACGATACACTATATCATATTGACGAAAACTTAAATCTTCGGATTTGGTATATGGAGCAGGAAGATGATGTATATCGTACTGTTTCTGGTATTGAAAATGGGCAGTTAGTTACTTCTGAATGGAAGAAGGCTACCGGCAAGAACAAGGGAAAGAAGAACGAAACTTCCGACTCAGAACAAGCCAAGGCCGAAGTACTTGCTCTTTACGAAAAGAAGTTGGCTCGTAAGTATCATCGTAACAAGGAAGACGTTGAGCAGGGTTCAAAAATTATTGAACCTATGCTTGCTTCTTCATTCAAGGGTTGGAATGATAATTGGACAGAAGTTTTTTCTCAACCTAAGCTTGATGGTATGCGTTGTATTGCAACTGCCAATGGTCTATTTTCACGTCAGGGAAAGCCAATTGTTTCATGTCCTCATATCGAGGAAGCACTAAAGCCAATTTTTAATATTCGTCCTGATCTGATTTTAGATGGTGAGCTTTACAATCATAATTTGAAAGATAATTTTAACGAATTACTTTCTGTTGCACGTCAGACTAAGCCAACACCAAAAGATTTGGCTAAGTCCAAAGAAATGATCGAATATCATATTTATGATAATTTAGATGAAGGAATTGGCTTTGATACAAGAAGTGCTAGTATTCATGGTTACTATCCAGAAGTTTTGACTGATCCATGTATTAAATTTGTTCATACAATAGGAATTTATAATAGTACTGAACTTGATGCTGAATATGCATCATTACTTCAGGATGGTTACGAAGGTCAAATCATTAGAATTTCAGGATCACTATATGAAAATAAGCGTTCTAAGGGTCTGATTAAGCGTAAAGAATTCATCGACGAGGAATTCGAAGTTCTAGAAATCCTTGAAGGTCAGGGAAATTGGGCCGGTTATGCCAAGTCAGTCTCTTGCAAGTCAAAGGCTGGTGTAGTATTCTCTGCTGGTATCAAGGGTAATCAGCAGTTTGCTAGAGAGCTTTTTAACCGTACTAGTCCTCCTAAGACAGCTACAATTCGTTATCAGAATGTAACTCCTGATGGTTCATATAGGTTTCCAATTGCAGTAGCCTTTTATGAAGGTGATCGAGACGTATAAATAATCAAAAAAGGAAACATATGATTAACGTATACACAAAAGATAATTGTGTCTTTTGCACAAGAGCAAAGACACTTTTAGCAAATCGAAAGATCACTTTTAATGAATATATTCTAAATGTCGATATTTCACTAGAAGAAATCAGACGATCCTTTCCTACAATGAAAACATTTCCTATAATTGTTATTGACAATGAAGTCATTGGAGGATATACTGAACTCGTTGAAAAGATATCTGATGAATTTTTTGGTCAAAAGCTTTTAAACGGTTAATATTTAAGCACCTAATCTATATTGCAACCCGCAGCTATTAAAAAAGCTGCGGGTTTTTTTGTTTTAAAAAATATTTAATTAATAAATATAAAAAAATATTTAAAAGGAATCAAAAATGCAATATTTACAAGAAATTCTATTAGAAATCAAACAAAAGATTGAATCAGGCGAATCAGATGCTTGGCATAAGCAAAATCCTGTTCATTTTAAAAATATTGTAAATCATTACGATCAGTCAAATGAAAATGAACGTACTGCTGGTATGAATTGGTATTCAGAAGCTCACAACGTCGCCAAGTCTTTGTCCAGTACTTATAAAGTTCCGCACCATGTTATGTCTGGCTTGATAGCCAATTATTCCCCTCAAACGCATTGGGCTCAGAACCTTCTAACAGCCTCTACAGTGGCAAGAACTAAAATCCCTCTAGGTGGTCCACGTAGCGGTGTCTTCGCCTCCAATCTTCAAAAGGGGAACGCTGATCGCATGTTAAAAGGTGAGCACTACGACAACATTCTCAAAGGAAATAAGATTCGTACTTTCGGTCATCTTATCGAGCATGGTGGTGACGCCGATCCTAAGAATCCGAGAGTATGTGTTGACCGTCATGCCTTCTCTGTAGCTGCTGGAAAAAGAGCACCAGACCATGCTTATGCATCTTCCGGATTAAAAGGAAAGAAAAGATATAACGAATTATCTACTGCCTATAAGCAAGCTGCCGAACATGTTTCTAAGAGAGATAAAGTCGATATTAAACCTCATCAGATACAGGCTATTACATGGTTGACACGCCAACGTCTTAATGAAAATGAAGCCAAAAACTTATCAGTCAATATGAAATCTAAAGTAGGTTCACATGCCGAAACAGCACACCATAAGTGGTCAGAATATATTGGTGAGCACCATCCAGAAGCTTTGCATCAGGCTCCTAAAACTGGTTATGGATTTGAACATCATCCAGACGATCATGTAGATGAATTCTAAGAAGATCAAATAATAAATAAAAATAAAAGGTGCATCTATGATCGACGAAGGAAGAATGAATTTAGACGCTAATGGTCTTAAAAAGGAACTATCCAAGAGAGGATGGAAACTTAAAAGACAAGGAACCGAGCATGATCTATATTCACATGAAAAATCCGATAAAGTTATAGCTGTTCCTAGACATAAAGGAGCAATTCCTATGGGAACTGTACATTCTATTCTTTCTAAGTCTGCATCTATTCGCGAATCAAAAGAAACTATTACACCTAGTAAATTGTTTTCTATACTTGAAGATATCGATAAAAAAGAAAAGATGAAAAAAATTGTTCTAAACAAAAACAAATCTAAAGTAATAATTCATCCTCCTTTAAAAGAAGGTGAAGAATATGTTTTAACTGCTACAGAAAGAATGAAGGCAGTATACTTTCCTGAAGGGATTATTGCCGATCCAAATGCACGACCAGAGCTTAAAGATTATGCATTTGCAATCCTTCAATTAAGAAAAGAAGACTATTAATAAATAATAGAAACAATTAGAAAAGGATTACAAAAATGCCATTATGGGGAGCTAACGGTGCAGCCGTTTCAAATACACCAAAGTTTACAGTACTTGTAAACCATGTCTCAAATTCATCAGTAAATACTACTGCCAATCTTTATGTTAATACTACTCCTAGTGCTTTCATAAACAATACTGTAGTTGGAATTTATGGTGTAACACCTACCGAATTAGCTGTAGCCGAAGCTGCTAATGTTAAAAATGTATCTTCTCCGGGTTGGGTATTAAGAAAGTCTGGTATGGGTCCAGTCATTAATATCACGATGAGCAATACAGGTACAGGATATTCAAATCTTGACGTCGTACATATCAAAGGGTCTGCTGGTTGTGTAAATAGTTCTGCTGTAGTCACAACAAATTCTACTGGTGGCATTATTTCATTAACAGGCTTCAGTAATAATGGTGGTTTGTTCCCTAATGTTGCTTACGCTGCTGTAACAATTTCTAATACTACTGGTGGAGCAGCTAATGGTTCTAACTTTGCTGCTACTGCTGTATTAGGCGGTCGTGCAGGACGAGTACAAAATGAAGTTCTTGTATCTTACGGATCAATGACTGGTAATTCTTCCCAGAATACTGCTGCTTTCCCTAATCACTCATAATTATAAATAAAAATAAAAGGAGAATTAAATGTCAACAGCAGGCGTAACAAATACTTATACACAAACAGCAAATAACCTTCTACAACCTATTTCATTACTTAATCTAGGTGTTACGGTTCTAGGTTCACAGAATACATCAGGAAATAGTTTCGTTTTGGCTCCTAGTGCCGATCTAAACGACAATATTGGTCTTACAACTTCTAGATTCGCCAACGTATTTACTTATGGTATTTCTCTTGGAAATACAACTATTAATTCATACGGTAATTCTACAGTTAATTCATCTTCAGCTAATGGTTATACAGTAGTTTCTGGTGGCGTTATTCTTCAATGGGGAACAGGTGTAGCAAATACAACTGGAAATACAGTACAATTTGCTGTACCATTTCCTACAGCATGTTATTCATTTACTGTCTTAGGTCAAGCAAATATTATCTCAGGTTCATCAAATACTACAAAGGGTGTTGTAACTTCTAGTGCCGGGACACCAACATTTACCTATACAGCTATTGGTCGATAAGACCTTATCATTTCATTTAAAATATAAATACTCTTGTAAGAATTTACAAGAGTATTTTTTTATCTAAGAAAGGTAAACCATTGGCTGGCAATTCATCAATAAGAATAAACAATATTCAATTAAAACTAATACCAGATAATACTGATCAGGTTGTAGTATGGTCAAATACTACTGGAAATACTGTTCTTGTTCCAATTGCCAATTTGTATGTAAATACTACACTTAATATTACAGATTTGGTAATAGGTGATATAACTACGCCAGCAAATAGTACTCAGAATACTACTGTAGGTAAGATATGGTCTGATGGAACGTATATCTATGTTGGAGTAGCTAATAATCAGATCAAAAGAATTACATTATCATCCTTTTAATATTGTGTATAAATAAATCTATAGATAACTTGTAGGTTTAAACATTAATGATACTAGAAAATTTAACAGAAGATAATTTTTTACTTGAATGTGCGAAGCATTACCGTAACAAACATTGTCAGAGTACGGACGAGTTTATGTCTGACTTGCAACATATAAAATATATTAAAAAATTGTTGACGAGATACTTAAAAAAAGACATACTTTTTGAAAGATTGATTTTAAATCATATTATTATTCTCAATAATGTATTCGGCCCACAATTTTTATGTAGAATAATATTTTTAAAATTGTATCCTCAGATCACGCACATCAAACCATTCCTACTTTATCTTAATTTACTTCCTGAAAAAGTCTTTGCTATAAATGGAAAAGACTATGACACGATTTCGATAGAACTTGATTGGAAAATAGTAGAAAAACTACGTTTGATTGATAATAATTCAAAAGATTAAAAATGCCTCTATTTTATAAATATATAAAAAGAGGACATCATGAATAATATTACAAAAAAGATTTTAGACAGATTTTTAAAAGAAGAAGCCCCTACAAATGCTATGGGAACATCTTCATCTACATCAGGAACAGGGCCTATCGATACCTTTGATCCTATACTATCTCTGAAAAAGAAGATAATGGCAAGAGGAAAACCTCAGGTAATTTCTTTGAAAGATAAGAATTCTTCAAAGTATACTGATTCAAATTCTTAAGGATATATACCTGATGGATTCAACAATAGCTTTTCTTAAAATTATCTTTGGGGTAATTACTTATTTTTTTGCTTCTATTGTTTATTCAATAGAACCTTCTGTAGGTGTATGGATTGTGTCTATTAGCGGTTCATTACTTACTATCAGTTTTGGTAAGGATTATAGTGTTGGAGTTGTAATTGTACATATTTTAATAGGATTAGGATGGGGAATATTCGGATCACAATTAGTACATGCTGAGTATATAAGTCTACCTCAATTGCCTACAAGTTTCTTTGCTGCAATGTTCGGCGTCGAATTAACTTGGTTTTTCATTAGAAACCTACAAATCACTTCTTTTTCATCTATAATAGAATCAACAATCGATACTATTATGTCAAAATTTGGCAAGAAGAAGGATTAATTTTTTATGAATACACAATTTATTAATGAATTCAATACTCTTCTAAGTCCATTATATACAAATCATGTATGGGCTTATATAGAATTTTTCTCTGCAATATCAATTTTCATTTTTTCAATCTGGCAGAGAGCCTATCTTGCGACATCATTAACTGAAAATAGATCAGATTCATTTGGTGTCGTCATAAATCAGTTATCTCTCTATTTACATATCGTAATTTCCATGTTAATGATAGCAGATGTTTTAGAAAATTATGATGTTCCTTATGACATATCATCTGCCAGACTTTTACTTGCATGTTTTGCATGTGCTGTAGCTCTAAGAAAAATTGGAGTTTTCATAACCTTTCAAAAAATTCCGTCATCTTTTATACAAAACGATTGACAGACCTTATAAATAAGGCTATATTCACATTCTAATTTGCTCCGTGGGCCAGATGGGACGGCTTCTCGTTTACACCGAGATATTGACAGTGTTCGATTCACTGACGGAGTACATAAGCACTCCCGTTCGATAAATAGCATAATAAGACTTTTATCGAACGGGAGGTTTAGCAATTTTTTACACTATATATAAAATCACAAATAATATCAATGGTAAATTTTACATTGGTAAGCATCAAACTAAAAATCTTGATGATGGTTATTTTGGTTCGGGAAAATGGCTTAAGAGAGCTATCAAAAAATACGGAATTCAAAATTTTACTAAAGAAATTATAGAGATATATGATACAGAAGACAAGATGAATCTTGCCGAGAAGATACTAGTAATTGAAGATAAAATTGTATCATACAATCTTTGTTCTGGTGGACAAGGTGGATTTGGTTATATTAATAAACATCGCGACCATAAAGCACATGCTAAAAAAGCTGCTGCAAACCGTAATAATGACTATCTAAGAGTACCGAATCATAGGCTTATAGCCAGCGTAATAAAAGCTCATAAAAACGGAATACATAAGAACATTTATTTTAAAAATAATTCACAGTCTCTTTCAAAAGAAGTTTTCGAAAAACGAAAAATGACTTATGAAAAAATTCAACATCAACAAGGCAACAAAAATTCACAATTTGGAACATGTTGGGTGACAAATGGTCAAGATAGTAAAAAAATAAAAAAAGAATGCCTTGACGAGTGGATAAATAAAGGATATATTAAAGGTAGAAAATAATTTCTTTGGAGTTCATTATGAATTTAGTAAAAGCATTTTTTGTTGGGTTTTTTACAAGAATTTCAGGGTTAGTAACAGTTATAAGTTGGATAGCTATCAATGTTTTTGGATTTCTAGTGTTATCCGATGCGTTAGATAACATTAATCATACAGATTATGCAAGAGTCTCAACAATAATGGGAATACTCTTAGTATTATTCTTTACAAATTTTGTAATGACGATTAATAATTAATACTCTGGTAGCTCAATGGTAGAGCAAGCGACCGATAATCGCTAGACAAAGGTTCGAATCCTTTTCGGAGTACCATTTTATAATGGAGACATGGCTGAGTGGACGAAAGCGGCGGTTTGCTAAACCGTTGGGGGCCTAAAAAGCCTCCCGTAGGTTCGAATCCTACTGTCTCCGCCATTTAAGGAATGTAAATGAATTTTGGAAATTTATATCAGTCTGACTTAAATATGTCAAGTATAAATTCGCATACTGCGTTATTTTTGTCTATTGGAAATCGATCTTATAACACACCAAAAGGTGAATGGCTAATTGTTCTTAATGATGTTGTAGCTATTGACAGACAAGGTAAAGTAGTTTATCTAGGAGATTATACTCCTGATGAAGCTGCTAAAGAATTTTGGACTGCTATTACAAAAAACTTTCCAAATTTTATTAAATAAGAATTAACATTCGAACTTATATAAATACTCCAAAGAAAGATGGAGGTTCGAATGTATTGTGAATATTGTAGTAAGCCACATGATGGCGTATATGGGTCTGGAAGATTTTGTTCTAGATCATGTGCTAATGGTTTTTCTACTAGAAATAAAAGAAAAGAAATAAATAATAGAGTTAGTGAAAATTTAACTGGTCGTAAGTTAACAGAAGAACATACTCAAAAAATTGTAGATTCTTGGAAAGATGACTTAGTAAGAAAATCTCGATCTAAGAAAAAGAATATTGTTAAATTTAAAATTAATCAATCTAGAAATAATGGATCGATTAAAAATAAATTGATTAGTGAAAATATTAAAAAATACGAATGTGAAGATTGTGGTATAGGTCCATTTTGGAATGGTAAATTATTAAATATACAGTTACATCATAAGAATGGTAATAACCGAGATAATCGTCTTGATAACTTACAATTTTTATGTCCTAATTGCCATAGTCAAACAGATACGTATGCAAAAAAATTAACGTCTCGTAGCTCAACTGGACCAGAGCACTCCGCTACGAACGGAGAGGTTGATAGTTCGAATCTTTCCGAGACGACCATTTAATATTTGACTTTATGCTAGTAGTGTTGTAGAAGTTCTGCATGTCTGGCTGTGAACCAGACGGTGAAGGAGCATTACCTTCCGCTAGTGCCATTTTCTGACTGGTTGACAGAGTAGTAATGTGACGATCTGCAAAATCGTTTATAAGGGTGCGTTTCCCTTACCAGTCTCCATTTCGAGGTTATCATGAGAGTTACAGATACACATATTTACTTTTGGGGTTCATTTCTAAGTAATTTTGTTTGGGCTCCATTTAAAACAACTGTTCTAGGTGAAGAATTAGAATTTCATACATCAGAACAGTACTTTATGCTTCATAAGGCCCTTGTCTTCAAGGATGTAGTTTCATACCACAAAATTTTGAATGCTCCTGACGCTAGGGCTGCAAAGGCTCTAGGAAAGAAGGTTAAAGACTTCGATCCTGAAATTTGGAATAAAGTCTGTAATAAAGTCATGTTTGATGCATGTTATTTAAAATTTTCACAAAATCTTGACTTCAAGCACAATTTGCTTGACACAAGAGATAAAATTCTGGTAGAAGCTAGTCCTATTGATAAGATTTGGGGTGTTGGTTTAGCCGAGGATGATGACCGTATTCTTGATGAAAAGAATTGGTTAGGTCAAAATCGACTAGGAATTATTCTAGGTCTTGTGAGATTAGAATTATCTCTAAAAGAATCATTTAAGGAATAAATTTTGTTATCAGATGATCAGTCTAAAGCATGGTCCAGTCTCAATGACTGGATCAAAAATTCCCATGAAAAGTATTACATTCTAGCCGGTTTCGCTGGTACAGGAAAGTCCTATCTTTTAGGAATGCTTGCAAAGAGCGATTACTCTAATCTGTTCTTTACTGCCACAACGAACAAGGCTACAAAGGTCTTGTCTGCTACGATGGACAGAACTACCAAAACAATTTACAGCCTTCTAGGGCTTCGTATGACCGAAGAAGAAGATAAGCTCATTCTTACGCCTTCAGGTCGTGAACCTTACTTTCCAAAAAATTCAATTATCATTATCGACGAGGCTTCCATGATTGGAAGCGACTTGCTAAAGAATATTTTGAATGCTGTAGCACGATATCACACTTTACGTATTATCTTTGTAGGTGATCCTGCACAGTTACCTCCTGTCGGTGAAGTCGTTAGTCCAGTATGGTCTTTAACCAAAGATGAAAAGTGTGTTTCTGTTCTGAAGAAAGTAATGAGAAACGACAATGAGCTTCTTAATCTTGCAACAAAGTTAAGGGCTTGTATATTTAATAAAGACTTTCTTTCTCCTATCGAACATGATATTAATAGTGAAGGTGAAGGTGTACACTTATTTCCATCACATGAAGATTTTGTTCAAAACATTCTAAAAAATGTGATGGATATAAACTTTCAGGAAACCAAAGTTATTGCATGGCGAAATAAAACAATCGCCGAATATAATAGACTGATCCGAAGTTCTTTAGGATATTCCACACCTTATAATGAAGGCGAGATTATTCTTATTGCTGCTCCGGTAGAAAGAGACGAGGTAATCGTCTCTAACGTCGATGATGAATACATTATTGAAAAGCGAAGTGAAAGTCGAGTCAAAGTAGACGGTCGTTATGTAAATACGTGGAATCTTGAAGTTAGTGGTGAAAGCAAAATCATATTGCAGATTGCTCAGGATGAAGCCGAGTTGAATGCTGCTCTTTCTGACAAGGCTACCATAGCCAAGATGGCTAAAACTCCGGGTGCTCGTCGATCTGCATGGGCCGAATTTTGGAAGACAAAGAAAAGCTTTGATTATATTCGATATGGCTACGCTTTGACTGCACACCGAGCACAAGGTTCAACATTGAAGAATTGTTATATAGATCAGCAGGACATTCTTGCTAACCATAAGGATCGTGAAGCATTCCAGTGTCTTTACGTCGCCGCAACTCGTCCTACACACAACATATTTACATTTTAAATTTACAATTCTCCCCATGCCATCGTTTAATATTACCTATAGTTGTAAGTTATGGATTATCTAGAAGAAAAATATTTGTCTTTTGTCTCAGGTAGATTAAGAAATTTTAAACGTAAGAGTAGTAATCTTTACAATTTTTCTTGCCCATTTTGTAATGATTCTAATAAATCTGCTAAAAAGGCTAGAGCCTATATTATAAGTAAAAATAATACAAGTTTTTTTTATTGTCATAAATGTAATGCTCCTGTAGGTAACTTCACTAATTTCTTAAAGCAAATCGATTATTCTCTCTTTCTCGAATTTCTACAGGAAAAATTTGGTAAAGAAAAGAAGTCAGATTTCGAAGTTGTAACTCCTACGTTTAAAAGTTATAACGCTGATCGTTTGAATGATCTTTTTCCTGTGACTGAACTATCAGACTTCGATGCTATGAAGATTTATGTAAAGTCAAGAAAAATTCCTGAAGAATATCATTCTAGAATTTATTCTTGTCCAAATTTCAAGAAGTTTACTAATTCTATTATACCGAATAAGTTCGAGACTCTTGAGTATGACGAGGATCGATTACTTATTCCTTTCTTTGATGAAAATAAGAAGATGTTTGCATATACTGGTAGATCAATAAAAGCAAATTCTAAATTGAGATATGTGAATATTGTGCTCGACGAAAGCAAACCGAAGATTTTTGGTCTTGACAAATGGAACAAAAACGAACATACTAATGTCGTTGAAGGCCCCATAGATAGTATGTTCTTACCTAATTGTATAGCAACATCTGGTGGTTCTCTTATATCAAACTTCAGAAAGTTTGATAAAGAACAATTTACCATTATCTATGACAACGAGCCCGACTCACTTACTACAAAAGAAAAGATAAAGAAAGCCATTGCAGAAGGATTTCCTGTCTGTGTATGGCCTAAGACTGTACGTCAAAAGGACATAAACAGTATGGTTCTGTCTGGAATGACATCAGAAAAAATAATTGAAATAATAAAAGATAATACCTTCAAAGGGTTAGAAGCTTTTCTAAAAATATCTTTTTAAATTATTATAGTATTTTCTTAAGTTATTGATTTTGTTGATGATTTTGTTTTTTAGAAAATCAGCCTAACTTATAAATAAAACTCATATCAGGAGAATTTGAATTGAATAGCGCAAAAATTATTGCCATTACACAGCCATTAATTGATGTAAATGGCGCATTACCTAACAATGATCGTGATAGATTAACAGTAGACGAATTCGTAGCCTACGTAGCAAGAGTATCAAATCCTACAAATCAGGGTAATAAACTTACTGCAAAGAAACTTCTTAAGTATCTAATCAAGAATAAGCATTGGAGTCCATTCGAAATGGTTCATGCTGTTGGCGACGTTAATACCACAAGAGATATCGGTCGTCAAATTCTACGTCATCGTTCATTTTCTTTTCAAGAATTCAGCCAGCGTTATGCTGATCCTACTAAGATGGAATTTGTGCTACGTGAAGCTCGTCTTCAGGACAAGACAAATCGTCAGGCCAGTATTAAAATTGACAATAAAGAATTACATACAGAATGGAATTTTATTCAAAAAGAACTAATTGAAAAAGCAAAAGAAGCCTATGATTGGGCCATTGAAAATGGTATCGCCAAGGAACAGGCTCGTGCAGCCCTGCCAGAAGGTTTGACTCCTACCCATATCTACATGGCCGGTAGCCTACGTTCATGGGTCCACTGGTGCGCTCTAAGGGGTTGGGGACACTCTGTTGATCCTGTAACAGGCGAAAAGAAGCTAAGCACACAACAAGAACATATTGACCTAGCAAGAGAAGCATGGGAAAATCTAGTCGATCACTTTCCTTCACTTTCAGACATTGATATGGAAACTGTTTAATGATCGCCGAAGAAACTTCCATTTTTATCTCAAAATTTGAGATAAAAATGGGATGTGTACTATTTTTTACACTAAAGATGGGATAAGTTATCAACAAACGAGTGCTTATCCAGTATGCAATGGAAAAAGAATTAAGCTTGACGACTCATATTTTTATGAACTATACTTTGAAGTTGTTAGACTAGATAGCAACGAGCCAATACAACAATAATGTTAATATATAAGATAACCAATACTATTAACGGAAAAATTTATATAGGTCAGACAAAAAAATCTATTGATGTTAGATTTAAGACACATATCTATAAGTCTACTTATAATAGTGGTTATAATACTAAATTTTACAATGCTTTAAAAAAATATAATGAAAAATGTTGGAATATAGAAATTATTGAAGAAAATATTTCAAATGATTTAATAGATGAAAGAGAAGTGTATTGGATTTTATATTATAATTCTTTTAACGAAGGATATAATTCAACTGTAGGTGGTAAAAATGCATATATTGTATCAAATACAGTAAAGAAAAGAATTGTAAATAATCATAGAAAAAATCAGACAGAAGAATGTAAAGAAAAAATAAGAAATAAGAAAATAGGTATTCCAAGATCAAAAGAATGTAAAAGAAAGATTAGCGAATCTCAAATTGGTAAAATTTTATCAAATGAACATAAAATAAAACTTTCTAAAACTTTTTCGAATATGATTTGGATCAATAATGGAATAGAAGAAAAAAGAATTAATAATAATTCTTCTATTTTAGAAAATTGGATTGTAGGAAGATTAAAGAAAGGAAACTAATGTTCGTTGACTCATTATATTCACAATTTATATATAAAAGTCGTTATTCTAGATATATTGAAAAGGAAAAGCGTAGAGAAAGCTGGCCGGAAACTGTTAAGAGATATTTCGATTTTATTGAAGAATCTCTTAAGGAAAAAAACAACTTTGATATTACTCCTTATCGTCCAGAATTAGAACTTGCTGTTCTAAATCATGACATTATGCCGTCTATGCGTGCATTGATGACTGCTGGCCCTGCTGCTAAAAAGAACAACGTTGCTATCTATAATTGTGCTTATCTTCCAATGGACGATATTAAGTCCTTTGATGAAGAAATGGCAATTCTTATGTCTGGAACTGGTGTAGGATATTCTGTAGAGTCAGCATATATCAAGAATTTACCAGAATTACCAGATGAATTTTTTCCTTCCGAAACTATTATCATATTCGACGACTCACGTCTAGGTTGGGCCAAGGGCTTTAGAGAGTTCATGAGCCTGCTTCTTATTGGACAGGTGCCGAAGTACGATGTAAGTCAGTTGCGTGCTGCTGGTGCTCGTCTAAAGACTATGGGTGGCCGTTGTCTTTCAGGCGATACTATTGTTTACAAGGATCGAAAAGTTGATAGAGGATATAATGAAATAACTCTTGCAAAATTATTTGATCTTCAGATCAATTTTCCACATCGATTTGAACAAATGAAATTACGTTCACTTGATGAAGATACTGGTGAATTTTTTAGAAATAAAATAAAATCAGTAATCTATAACGGTAATCGTATGACTTATAATTTAGTAACTTCTAAAGGTTACAGAATTAAGGCCACCGAAAATCACCGATTTATGAATGAATTAGGAGAATATCAGTTTCTTTCAGATTTTGATATTGGTGATAAAATTGCTGTTAATGGAAGTACAGAAAGAAAAACTGGAATTTGTATTGATTGTGGTGATAACATTTCTAGACGAGCAATTCGTTGTAAAGAATGTAATAGAGTTTCACAATTTAAGGATGATTGTCTTGACACAACTTCACGTCAAAGATTAGAAGTGAAAAGATACAAGGCAGGGGTTCTTTTTTGTGAAATTTGTGGATTAGAAAATGTGGAATTTGAATGTCATCATGTTGATGGCGATCCTTGGAATAATAATGAAAATAATCTACAAAATCTTTGTATCTCATGTCATCGTGCAGAAGATATGAAACGAATTTATTTTGGTAATCCATATGCATGTAAATATATGATGTATGATGAAATTATTGAAATTACAGAAGCAGGAGAAGAAGAAGTTTATGATTTAGAAATGGAAGGACCAAATCATAATTTTATTGCCAATGGATTTGTTTCACATAATTCTTCTGGTCCAGAGCCTCTTGTAGACCTATTAGAATTTACAAAGAACCTTTTCATTCGTGCTGCTGGTCGAAAGATCACAACTCTAGAAGCACATGATCTTGCATGTAAGATTGCTGACATTGTTGTTGTCGGTGGTGTTCGTCGTTCTGCCTTAATTTCTCTTTCTGATCTTACCGACGAAAGAATGAGAGACGCCAAGTCAGGTAACTGGTGGATGACGCATCCTTATCGTCGTCTTGCAAACAATTCTGCCGTCTATGATGAAAAGCCAGAAATTGGCGTCTTCATGAGAGAATGGGTTTCTCTTTATGAGTCAAAGTCTGGTGAAAGAGGAATTATTTCTAGACAGGCAATCAAAAACGTTATTGCAAATGCTAATGAATTTCGTCGTCAGATTTATGGCAAGGAAGATGTAAGATATCGTGATGTAAATCATAATTTTGGAACAAATCCTTGTTCTGAAATTATCCTACGTCCATATGAATTCTGTAATCTTACCGAAGTAGTAATATACGAAGACGATACACCAGAAACCATTAGAAACAAGATTAGATTAGCCACAATTCTAGGTACATTTCAATCTTGTTTCACAAACTTCAAGTATATCAATAAGAAATGGCAAAAAAATTGTGAAGATGAACGTCTTCTAGGTGTATCACTTACAGGTATTTACGATAATATCTATACAAATGGTTATAATGAAACTGGTCTTGATAATTTCTTAAGTGATCTGAAGGCTATTTCAATTCATACAAATATTGATCTAGCAGCATTAATAGGTATTAATTCCTCTGTTGCTATTACTTGTGTTAAGCCTTCAGGAACTTCTTCTGCATTGAACGGTACGTCTTCAGGAATTCATCCTGCTCACTCTCCATTCTATGTTCGTTATGTAAGAAACGATAAGAAAGACCCATTGACTGCATTTATGATCGATGCAGGCTTTCCATATGAAAAGGATGCTTACGATCCAAATAATGTAGTATGCTTCAAGTTTCCTATCAAGTCTTCAAAGGATGCAGTATTCAAGAAGAATTTGACTGCAATCGAACATCTAGAACTTTGGCTTGTATATCAGAAGTATTTTTGTGAACATAAGCCTTCTATTACCGTTTCTGTCAAAGAAAGTGAATGGTTAGAGGTCGGCGCATGGGTTTACAAGAACTTTGATCTTGTATCTGGTATTTCATTTTTGCCTGCTGAAGAAGGTTCTACCGTCTATAAACAGGCTCCATTTACCACATGCACCGAAGATGATTATAATAAGTTGAACGAAGTCATGCCAGTAAATGTAGACTGGTCAAAGCTTACAGAATATGAATTAGAAGATTCTACAACAAATGCACAAGAATTGGCTTGTGTTGCTGGAAATTGTGAAATCCCTTAATAAATATAATATAATCAGTGGAGAAAATATGAAAGCCGAATTATTACACGTTGTCACTTGTGTTTCTAATCCATTAAGATGGAAATCAAGAATTGACTGTGCCAGAAAAGCTATTACGGAATGGGTAGCAGACGGAACTAACGTTTATGTAGTTGAATGTGCTTTCGGTGAAAGAGATTGGGAATTAACTGATATTCCCGGTATCACTCATATTCCCGTAAGAGCCTATTCTATGGCATGGAATAAAGAAAATTTAATGAATATTGGAATTTCTAGACTTCCTCATGATGCTAAGTACATTATGGTCGCAGACGCAGATATTCATTTTAGAAAGAGAAATTGGCCTGCTGAAGTTGTTCACGCATTGCAGGCCCATCCAGTTATTCAGCCTTGGCATACTGCATTAGATTTAGGGCCAAATGATGAAACAATTCAGATGCATCGTTCATTCTGCTCTCTTTATCATGAAGAAAAGCCTGTAATTCCTAATGGAAATAAGTTTTGGAAGTTTAATGGTGGTCCGTATGACTATAGTCATCCGGGTTATGTTTGGGCCTATACAAGAAAGTTTTTAGAAGAAACGGGTGGTCTAATAGATTTCTGTGGAATGGGTAGTGGTGATCATCATATGGCGTATGCTCTTATTGGTGAAGTAGATACCACTATTCCTCAAGGAACAACTGAATCCTATACAAAATTATTGAAGATGTGGGAAGACAGAGCCGTAAGATCAGCTAATTATAATATTGGTTTCGTCTCACAGACTATTGAACACTACTTTCATGGTAGAAAGCAAGATAGAGGTTATACAACTCGATGGGATATGTTCTTAAATCACCAATTCGATCCTGCAACAGATTTAAAAAAGAATACTTATGGTGTTGTAGAATTTTCTGGTAACAAACCCGATCTTATTAGAAGTTGGGATAATTATATGAGAGAAAGACGAGAAGACGTTTCAAGTCTTTAATAAATAAAACCGGGAATAGTCCCGGTTAAGTCTCTGGCAGTCATAAGTCCATAGCAGTAAGGAGAAAAAACATGATGGAACGTAATGCTAATTACTCATTTTCAGTAAGAGTAAAAGGTAATAATACAAAAGAATATCAACATTTAAACGATGTTTATATAGAAGGCCGTAGAGGATCAACTTACGAGCTTTATTTTCAAAATACAACACGCACAAGAGTAAAGGTAATATTTTCCGTAGACGGTCTTTGTGTCGCAGACGGTAAGCCTGCATCACATAAATCACAAGGTTATATTGTTGATGCCTATTCTAGTATTACAATTCCCGGTAGGACAATTAACAATAATGTAGCAGCAAAATTCAAGTTTCGTCCTCAAGGCGACAAGGAAGATTCTACCTATGTAGAAGTCCTTAAGAAGGAAGGATTTGCTGTTGATGTCGGTAATCAAGGTGTAATAGGATGTATGGTCTTTAAGGAAAAATATATTCCTGTTGCACGTACACCTTTTCCTAAATATCAGTATCATAATGGTCTTACGCCAGCATCTACAATAGATTATCCATTCGATAATAATTTTGATGGTACGCCTTTTGTTGGTATGGCTCAAAATTATGCTTGTGCAATTGGTGAGCCTGTGTATGCATCAGGATATAATAGTATGAACAATTATACAGCATCAGCACCTATGGTAGCATCTTCTTACAGTGGTAATGCTTCCGTTCCTGTTACAAGATCATCAAAATTTAGATCAGTCGAACAACCTAAAGAAAAGAGTCTAGGTACAGGATTTGGTGAAGACGTATCATTCAAGACAACTAGCGTAACTTTCAATGGTGAAGATGCTCCGTCATGGATTGGTGTCATTAATTATGATACTATTTCAAACCTTCGTAAGAAAGGTATTGTGGTCGATGAAAAGCCTGTGAAGTCAGCTTTTCCGGGTTATAATCCTAATGGATGTTATATTCCAAAATCAAGAGTTTAATCTTGACAAAAGCATCCTATTGCGGTAGGATGCTTTTTTTAAAAGGGTGATGTCATTAATAACGAAAAATTAATAATTAGTAATCTTGTGTGCAATGAGCAATACACAAGAAAAGTTCTTCCGTATCTAAAGTTAGAATACTTTTCTGATCCGGTGAACAAGGAATTGTTCAATCTTGTAACAGCTTATGTTTCAAAGTACAACACTACACCTTCAAAGGAAGCATTACTTATTGATGCTAATAATTCTAATGTAAATGGTGAAACAAAAGCTCAGTTAGAAGAAACAATTCTTAATCTCTCAGTAGACGATAAGACTTCTTACGATTGGTTACTTGATACAACCGAAGATTTTTGTAAAAAGCAGGCTATTCAAATTGCTCTTATGAAATCTATCAAGATTGTTAGTGGTGAAGATAAGGAATTTACAGATAACGCTATTCCGGGCATTCTGAACGAAGCTCTATCAATTAGTTTTGATCAAAGTATTGGTCATGATTACTTTGATGATGCTGAAAAGCGTTATGATTACTATCATAGAACAGAAATAAAAGTTCCTTTCGGAATTGATATCCTCAATAAGATTACCAAGGGTGGTGTTTCAAGAAAGACACTAACAATTCTTATGGGTGGCGTCAATGTGGGTAAAACCATGTTGATGTGTTCTATGGCTGCAAATAATTTAAAAGAAGGTAAAAACGTTCTCTATATTTCAATGGAAATGTCAGAGGAAATGATTGGTCAGCGTATAGACGCCCACCTGATCGACATTAACATGGATGATGTTACAAAGTTAGAAAGACAAGCGTATCTTAACAGTATTAACATTATCAAAAGCCATACTGTTGGTCGTCTTAAGACTAAAGAATATCCAACAAGTCAAGCTGGTTCTGCAAATTTTCGATATCTATTAAATGATCTAAAACTTAAGTCTAATTTTGTTCCAGATATTATCTATATTGATTATCTTAATATTTGTAGTTCATCTAGACTTAGTAAAGGTAGGTCTAATCTTTATGAATATGTTTTATCTATTAGTCAAGAACTTCGTGGTCTTGCTGTAGAATTCGATATTCCTATTATTACGGCTACTCAATTTAATCGAGCAGGATTTAGTTCAACGGACCCCGGCATGGAAGACACTTCAGAATCCTTTGGTACGAATGCAACAGCCGATCTAATTCTTTCTGTCGTTCGTACACAAGAATTAGATGCAATAAATCAATTGCTTATAACTCAGTTAAAGACTCGATATTCAGATATTCGAGAGGATAGAAGATTTACTCTAGGAATCGATATTAAAAAAATGAAGTTGTATAATATAGAAGATGTTGAAAATATAAACAATATTAGGAAATCTGATTTTGCTAAGAGTATGAATACAATGAACAATGATGCTTTTACTAATATGTTTAAGGATTTCCAATGAATAAAGAAATAGTGATCGATGATTTACATAAGGTACTTTTCATTCTTATCGATGAAAATAAGTGGTGTAAAAGAGCCTTGGCTCGTGATGAAGATGATAATCAATTGTTTGATCCTAGAGATTTAAAGGCTTGTAAATGGTGCATCTATGGTGTACTATATGGAACCGACTGCTCACAAGACACAATTAATTATCTAAAGAATTTTGCTAAAATGTGGGGAAGCTGGCCTGATTTGGATAGACTGAATGATCTTAATGAGCATTTTTATGTTGTTCAATTTCTTCAGTCTGCCTTGTACAGTGCCGGTGGAACATTCCGACTGAAATATCCCTTACTATTTTCAAAAGGAAAGAAAAAATGAAAACATTTGTAATCTCCGATACTCACTACGGACATGCTAATATCATCAAGTTCTGTAACCGTTCTTTCGCTTCTGTCGAGGAAATGGACGTCAAGATGGTTGAGGCTTGGAATTCCGTGGTGAGTCCTAACGATCTGGTCATCCACAACGGCGATTTCTCTTTCTACAAGCAGGATACCGGCATCTTCGCTCAACTGAAGGGCCGTAAGATTCTGATCAGAGGAAATCATGATCATACAGTAAATCGTAATCTTGGTTGGGAAACTGTGAAGGATTATCATGAATTCAACCATAACGGTCGATTTGTGGTAATGATGCATTATCCCATCGAAAGTTGGAATAAGAAGTTTCATAACTCCGTGCATCTGTACGGTCATGTTCATGATACTCATATGCCAAAGATTGCAAATCGACACAATATCTGTGTTGAGGCAATTGGTTACGCTCCTGTCGAAATCGAAGAGTTTACAACACTCTTTGAAGAAACGAGTGTAACTTGAAAGTTAAAAATCAACTAAAAAAGGCTTACGACCAACTTGTCAAGGATGGTCGTAAGCCACCATTTTATGTGGTTAATATCATGCCAATACGTTGTCTTATGCCATGCGGAAGTGGAAGTTGTATATGTATATCCACAATTGAGAATGGTCTATGTTTAGTAGATTCATCAGGTAAAGAAAGCTATGAATCTTGGAAAAAAATTCAAGATGAATTTTTCAATAACGAATTAGAAAAACTATATAAGGAAAATAATGTCTAATCCAATTTCAACACATTCAATGAGTCAAGTTATTAATTATCTTCGTGATGAAGTTCATGAAAATGCTGTAGCATCCGGCTGGCACAAAATTGACGACACTGTCAAGGAAGTTCTCCTACTGGCAAGAAAACCAGAGCTAGTCACATACTTCGAAAAGATTCGAGAGGCTTCTATGGTTGCCCTAGAGCATTCTGAGCTATCAGAATCATTAGAAGGTACTCGCAAGAATCTTATGGATGATCACCTTAAGGATCGTCCAATGGTAGAAGTCGAAATTGCTGATGCCATCATCCGCCTTCTAGATCGTGCTGGCAAGTATAATTATGATATCGGTGGTGCCATCATCGAAAAAATTGCTTATAATAAACAACGAGCAGACCATAAGCCAGAAGCTCGTGAAGGTACAAACGGAAAGAAATTTTGATACTATTCGATGATTCATGGATAAATTTTTATAAGAATCAAACTATATTGGTTAATTTACATAAGGATAAAAAGATGGGACATTATGATGAATGTTATGATTTTATTAATAACTATAAACCAGAACCAAAAAAATATCAAGAAAAAATCAAAATTAATCCTGACAAGGCTTTTAAGCCTATAAATAAAAGTACACCATCTAAAATCAGTGATGAAGTTATTTACGATGTACAAGAAGAAATTCTTCAAAGAAGAGATTTCAGCGTATTTGAAATAGATGGCGGGCTCCCTTATGCCGTTCTAAATGAAGAAAGTAAGGTAATCGCAAGAACACATACTAAATCAACAGCAGAAATATTAGTAAATACTACTACTATTAAAGGTTGGAGAGTAGTGAAAATTAAGGAGTAGTTTTTTAAATTGCAAATTTCAATTAGTCAAGAAGAATTAAGTAAGCGTAAGTTATTTC
>Ga0302197_10001582_pt1 | contig 21868 bp, 9 predicted proteins | sample II_Bog_N2_1_FD_193526 | JGI IMG/M metagenome (GOLD analysis project Ga0302197, IMG submission 193526) | Peat permafrost microbial communities from Stordalen Mire near Abisko, Sweden - II_Bog_N2_1 | ecosystem: Environmental > Terrestrial > Soil > Wetlands > Peat | place: Sweden: Abisko, Stordalen...
CAATCGATATAACAGTGCCAGATATATTCTTTTTAGCATGCGAGGATATCGACGATATCGATGAGTTGCTGGAGGAAGAACTCGAGTCGCCTCCACTGCTTATCTCTAATTCTTATCTCTTAAAAACCTTTTTATGTTTGGGTTGACTCGGCACTTTTTTCTCCTTGTTTAAACGTTTTAGCTTAATTTCCTAAGCGTACTGCAACTTGTATATCTTCATAGCTTAATGATATTTAATCTGTTCCTCTTCTGATCTCTTAATATACTTGGCCTTGTCCGCTTCTCCTAACTTTTTCCACTCCTCAGAGGCAGCGCGAGTGATATCGCTAATGGAGCTTAATCCCAATTTAGAAGCTATTTCTTGCTTGGAATCATGAAAAAATAACAGATATGAGGAAGTCGGCGCTTTGGGTTTGTGGCTTACTATCTGAGCTTTATTGCGAGGGCGTCCTTTCTTTTTCTTCTATTCCCCCTTTTCGGTTGAAGGCCTATCATCACTGCTTTTTTCAATATCAGTTTGTTTTGGCTCAGGCTGAGCTTCCAGTCCGTTTATCGTAGGACTTTTTATAGTTATATTGGATGGAAGTATCGAAATTTAATGTCCAGACTTGATAATTTTTCCATTAAGTTCATTCAGGCATACTTCAGTTATAGAGTTAAAAAATTTAGCTATTTGACCCGAGAGAGTGGCCATCTACATAAAATGAATTTTACAAAACTAAGATGAAAGGTAGATGGTCGCTATTCCATGACAAATGTTCTTCATTTTTAGCATTCAGGTATCTGGTTGGTTGCTATTTCTATAAAGAGCTCAACTTATTTTAACTAAAGCCAGCCTCAATCCCTAGGCATTTCTTTAGAGGAATATTCCCATTGCTGATGGGATTCGACATGCAGTGAATGCAATGTAGTGAAGTTAGAAATTATTAATTAATATTCAATAGCTAAAAATAACAAACTATACACCAAATATTGAAGTTTAAATGAGGCAGTCAGTTGGGGCTGTGTTCAGTAATACCACGGTGTCCTAATATCCTCTGCAAGTTTCGACGACGCTTATCCTGTGCAATTTCCCACTCACCCAGTATTTCCTTTCTTTTCAGACTCAGAGCCTACCGATTGCCGAGCCAATCATACTCACTATATTTATTTTGCATCATTCTGCTCTGTATATCTGAAACTCGATTCTTTGTTATATTTTGCTAATTAACCCAGTTATCATAGTGCAGCTGTAGCTTATGGTGAGACTCATTAATTGATCTATTTCCCCCACGCACTCGAAACAGACAACATTTTTATCTTTTTATTAGATTTTGAGTTTGATTAGTAAAGTTGAAGAAATCAACTCCGCTGCCCCTACGTTTGATGTCTTTGCTGCTGAAGTTTTCTTTTTGCTTTTATAAATCTTATGCCGTCTTCATTCGATTCAGTTCAGCAGGTAGCTGTCTCAGGAAGGTAATACCAAGCTCACTAACTTTGATGCGATTTACTAAAATAACTTATTTTTCTTCCATAATAGAAATTATAATTAGAAATGTTTCACATAACAATTTTTTGTTTGATTTGTCCTCGTTTTAAAAGGAAAAAATATTATGGAAGGTCATATACGTGAGAAATAGATGGTGACTATTTGCTAATTCATTTATTAACGAAGGCATAAATAAATGTCGTTGCTGAGTTATTGTTGAGCCATTAATTCTCTTCCAGCAAAGAGACCTTTAAGCTATATTTGATGCCATTTGACAATTTAATGATCTAGCTATAATGATCACATTCATACTGTTACAACATTAAATTCCACTTGGATTTTGTTAGTTATTTATTTAGTTCGGCAAATTTCAATAAAATTAAAGGTTTTAAGCGCTCTTCTTCATTTATTGCCCCATATGTCAAATCGATAGTTAATTGAAAAATTGGAGGTTTTACAATAATTCGATAATAATGCACATCACTTTAGAATAAAACAGTTTTTTCAAAGGTAGGCCGTAGTTCATCAAAATTGGCTCTGCCCTCAACCATCTCCATTTAGCGTTCGTAGAAGAGTAAATAAATGATTAGAATTCACTAGAAGAGGATGGAAAAATGGCAGGAACTTCTTCCATCATGGTCCCAGAAGAGAACCGAAAATTTAAAACATAAGTCAAAAGAAAGAACAAAACAGGAAACAAAGATGGTGAAAAGCATGTGGCCTGGTTTACTAAAATTCCTTTTTTTCCCTATACAATTCAAGCGTGATTTAAAGGTTAACATTGATTTCAATGAATTAATATTGTGAAATGGCCATGCAATAAATAAATTGCTATAACTAAACTGTAATATTAATTAAAACCATCGTTCAACAGCTATTTTAAGATCAAAATTAGCCAACTTCAATAAATAATATCCCTTATAAATTCATCAATATTTCAGGCATAAATATAAAAATACAGAAGTGAGAATAAATGAGGGTTTGGCCCCTATATTTGTAGGCTGCATACAGCATCATTCATTTCAATTTAAAAACAATATAATTAAAAAACGTCTCCAGCAGGATTCGAACCTGCGCGGGTTACCCCAACAGATTTCTAGTCTGTCGCCTTAACCACTCGGCCATAGAGACTTGATCAAACAACTCACTTCGGCTATCTCTAAATGCCCAAAAGGATCAAGCAATGTTTAGCAACATCTTCAGTATTATAAAAATTTATGATTGAACTGAAGCCAAAAATATCGAGCTGTCATGCTCAATTTACTCTATCATGAAATAGTGCCGATAATTAATGAGTTGATTATTGTGATTTATGCATGTGTCAATCATAAGCGTGCTGATCAAGTTTGTTGATGACTTAATTAAAGGTGTCACTCTTTTCCTAAATGAATAGAGGAGTACCTTCAAACTTTTTAACACCTTGAAAGCTATTGTTTTATATCTTTCTCCAATTTAATTATCCTCCTGCTCGAAATATGATTCAATTTTAACTGCAATTTACTTGGCTTGATTTTATATTTATGGGTGGCCTTTCAAAAACTTTTACAGCTTTACAATAGTCTTCTTTCGAATTTACTGCTCTTCAATTTTGTTTTAGCAGACATCTTCCTCTTTCTCTTTGCTGTACTCATTCTTCTCCCCATTGAAAACAACAAATATCTTTTTGGACAACTGTATGTACTTCTTCTTATGCTTGAGGTCGTCCGGGAAATATTTGTAGAGTAACGCGGCTTTCATCATCTAGAGAAGCTCAATTATCCTTTGGGTAATTATTCCATCCTGCAGGATGTTCGATACGTCCAAGTCCAGTATCTCTTTAACATTATCGACTGTTATTTGAATTGAACTGAGGTAATCGATTAAATCATCACGATTATTGCAGAGGTTCCGGATGGTTTATATCAGTTCGGAGTTCGATCGAGTCAACGAAGCGAATTGAATGCCCATTTCTGAAGAGACATCCCTATCGACTTTGCGAATTATCTTTCTCTTCAATCTTTGGATTCTCCTCTGGGTATGAATTTTGACTGATGGCAATTACTCGACATTGTTCTGAATAGATGAGCAATTACAAATATCTTTTTTGGTCTTCCTCTCTTCCTTGGAACTTTATTGAATCGCTAATCGTTTGATTTTCGCTTTGGAATGATTTTTCTTCTGTTTTGGTTGGCAATTTAGTCTTCTGATGGCTACTCTTCAATGGATTACGATCCCTCTGACTCTACTTTAATTTTAGGTTAAGACTCAGCTATCATTTTTTAAACTGGCAATTCTTTTACTAACTCCACCAGCTTGACTTATACTTTGGGAGGTTATTATATTATTTTGTGGAATTCTTATTGTTTTTTTGGTCTGTTTTACTGTTACAAACCTGGAGATGACTATTTTTTACTTTTGTTGTCAAACTCACTCTCCTTTTATTATATATTCAGAACAGCATTGTCACTGCTATTTGAAATCTCAATCTTTGTGTCCTTGGTTTTTTCCTTTTTTATCGACAAATCTTCACAAATTGAATTTGTTGAATTGTTAGGGCAGCCTTAAGTTTTAGATTTCACTCAATACAACTATAAGTACTTAAATTTGGCAGTTAAATTCGCTGCTCTGACAAGTCATGCTCGCTCTTTCGAGAATCACTTCTGTTGAGAGATTTGCCCCCCTTCGGCTTGGCCTTTATGAAATTTCGCAGGGCCTCGAAAATTTAAATATTCTGATCATTTTGAGCAAGTTTTTCTTCTGCCATCTGAATGGAGGCCATAAGTTTGCGGTGCGGGCGTGCTTTGAGATAGAACTCGATATAATGCTAATAAAATTTTCTGAGTTTCGAAGCGCCCAGTTTGGAACTAACTTTTTGTTAACATATTACAATACTTGGTGTTGTCGCCAAAGAAAAAGACGGTATACTACGCCTCTTGTCCCTTGATGATGGGATGAACCTTATCAACCTGAATGAGCTGAAACGTACGAATGCCGGCCACCAAGGATACCCTCGGATTTTGGCCCAAAGAACCTCTTCCTCCTAAAAAAGAGCCTAGGTGTCGTCCTCTTCACTTGCCATTTGTATTCGAGATATAAATGAAATATATATCACAAGAATAATTCAAATTAAATATTCAATGCCTCCATTAATATTCATTTTATAATTAACGATTCACTTGTAACAGTAAATTGGCAAAAACTGCTAAGTAATGCTATTTACGCAATATTTAAAAAAGAGTTTTATGATCATCTTAAAACACTTTATAATGCATCTTTTCCAATAATAAAATTGTTGATTTATTCAATGATGCACAGCAACGTTTCTCCTCAAGCTCAACAGTTCGTGAATCAACACGTGGGAGTTATCAATCAAGCATTTGGAACAGGCAATCATGCCTACCACGTCGCTACTGAAACAGTCCTACAGGGAAATGGAAGCCATCATTTTTTACATATTGTCGGCCAAAATGACGGTCGGCAGTATACTATCACTGTCTTTGTTCCTTTCAATGGAATGCCCTCAATTGTGGAGTTTGGGCAAGGCCATCTTCCACATCAGCATGGATATGGAAACTCAGGGCATAGCCATCACGAGCAGGGCCATCATGGGCATCATGGTGGACACCACGGCCACCACCATTGATGAATGAACCAATCAATCTATATGACTTTTAATGTTATTTCTTTAGCCATTAATGGGTATAAATAAAAATAATTCTAATTTTATTGGCTATTTTTAATACTGTAAAATATTTGATCGTTGATATTAATTGTAAAATGTAAATTTGATTATTTCAAGTGTCTGACTTATGAATTAATTATCTATTTCTTACAGCTAAATGGACTTGGCAGTTATCCTTTGTATGTGGCAATGAATTCATATTTTTATAAGAGTTTTTATTGGCATATTTTCTAAATCTTGTCTTGCAAGTTCAACTTATTCACTATAATTTCTGAATAGTATTCGGAGATTGTTTTGGGACTTCTCAAAAGCTACAATGTGCATGATGCTCTCATTGATAATGATATTGTTGAATTTAGTATATTAGTATTTGGTACAGATATAAAATCATGAAATTAATCTTGAATTTTTAATTAATTTGTTTCAACTATTTGCTTCGCATGACCACAACACAAAAAATCGCTGAAATTTAAGCGGAAATGGAAAGGACGCAAAAGAACAAAGCAACTTCTTATCATTTAGGCCTTCTCAAAGCTAAGCTGGCCAAACTCAAACGATAAATTATTGATCCATCAGGCGGAAAAAAGGCAGTTGCAGGCTAGGGATTTTAGGTGTCAAAATCAGGCGATGCTCGAGTAGGCATGATAGGCTTTCCTTCAGTAGGAAAATCTACTCTTCTAACAAAACTTACAGGTACATATTTTGAGATAAAGGAACTTTCTCGAAAATTGCAGCATACGAATTTACCACTCTAACATGCATTCCTGGTGTGCTCAAGTTTAAAGGAGCCAAGATACAGCTTCTCGATCTTCCAGGTATCATCGAAGGAGCCAAGGATGGAAAAGGTAGAGGTAAGCAAGTCATTGCAGTAGCAAGAACATGCAATTTAATCATTATAGTGCTTGATGCAACCCGCCCAATGCAGCACAAGAAGGTGCTCTAGCATTAACTCGAAGGTTTTGGTATTAGACTCAACGGAAGTCCACCAGATATTGAATTTAAAAGAAAAGATAAGGGAGGAATAACAATTTCAAGGATGGTAGATACAGACAGAGTCAGTGACGAATGCATCAAGGCAATTCTAAAAGAATATCGAGTGAACAATGCCGATATCCTGCTAAAATGTGATGCAACATAAGACGATATTATTGACGTTATCGAAGGTAATAGAAAATACATACCTTGTTTGTACGCTCTGAATAAAATCGATGCCATAACTCTCGATTAATTAAATATTTTGGATCAAATTCCTCATTATGTGCCTATTGCTGGAGATCTAGGATGGAATCTTGATGAACTTATTGAGAGGATGTGGGAGTATTTGGATTTGATTCGAGTTTATACGAAGCCCAAGGGAAAGGATCCAGATTATGAACAACCTGTCATTATTCAGAGGATTAGATCCACTGTTGAGGATTTTTGTAATAAAATCCACAGGAATATGGTAAAAGACTTCCGATATGCAATGGTTTGGGGTACTTCAGTGAAGTTTAATCCTCAGAAGGTGGGAAAATAGCATCAGCTCTACGATGAAGACGTGGTTCAAATTATTAAAAAGATATGATGTTCCAATCTTATGATTTATAAAATATATCACTCAATATGCGTTTGGTAGTGCTATTGCTCACTATTTGCTGGATTTAATAAGATTCATCAGTATTTCTATTTTTTATTCCAGTCTTCCCATCCTCTGCTCAAACAGGCTCATTTTTTATAGAGCCACAGTCAGAATATTTTTGATGTCCTTTCGCTATTTGTTTTTTTATCGGCTGCATTCACTTACTTTTTATTTAATTGTTGACGATATTTTATCTTGCAATAAATTGCTAAGATTATGTTTCCAGTGCTCAATTTATTTCTGATCCACACTCAATTATTTTATTAAATCAGTAATTTTATCGATTAGATCTTCATAGGATTTAGCGACTTGGCAAAATTCAATTTTTTCCTCTTGAGAGTGAATCCCTGGCTTCGGCTTTAGCTTTTTTTATTGATTCTAAGAAGGAAAAATTTATTCCATAATAAGTAATATTAACAAACGACATTCTTGTCTAATCTAATGATAAGCTATCAAATATTATCCATGCTTAGATTAATGTTTATTGTAATTTTACTGGTTAGTCAAATAGTAACAGGTTTATGATTAATTTAGATAATAATTATATACTATTGACTATAGCTATTAAATGAATTCTGAGGTGACAGTGAAAGGTGAAGAACTGGTAAATTAAATCCAATAAAATGACTCCAACCTGACCGAACTGTTTGAAGTTCATTTTTAAAAAATAGCAGATCGACAATAAAATTTGCTTCTCAATTAAATAAAGGATAGAGAAAACAAGCTCCTTCTGACCAATTACCTGAAGAAACCATAAAATAGTTCATTTTTTAAGTAAAAATTAAGGAAAGATACATTTATTGAGGAGGTATATTCTAGGGTATTTTAGTACCTAAATTGCTATTAAAAAGAGTATAATAAGAAAAAGAGCGTCGAGGATATATATGAGGAGTTGCTAAGAGCAATGCACAAAAAATAATCGAGTAAAACTGAACCTCTGACTTGCTATGTATGAATATGACTGATTCAGAAAGAATATGTCGACTTGTCTCAAAAGATACAAAAATCCTTTATATTGAAAAAGGATGCTGTAAACTAAAAGGCTACTGAGGACAACTAAAAGGGAAAGTGCGGATTCAAAATGAAAACGAGAGAGCGCTGTCTTCCGTAAATGTGCAACTTTTGTCATAACAATTTTCAAAACACTGCAGGCCTAAATTCGCACCTTTTAAATTGCGTAAAATATATGATTATTTAGAAGCTCAAATATGATAAAATAGTCAAGACCAAAAGAATCACGAGAAATGGAAATAAATTAAAAGATAAAGTGATCTGCAAATAAGAAGATATTGAATGATCTGTCTAATTGGCAATGGTTAAACCTCTTACTTAAGAAATGGCTATGTCTTTGTTGTTTACTCCCTGTAATGGTGGATTGACTAATAACTGATAATTATAATTTTGATAACTCAAATATTTATTTAGATTTCTAACTTAGTTGTAATAATTTCGAATGTCGCAGTCACGATTAGACAAAAGCAAACGTAAACTAATTCAAAATATATCAGCGACGGACCTGCTTCATCAGGGTCTCAAGAGGAGAATTACTGAAGCAGAATATACAAAAATTTATCCGAAAACGAAGTTAAGCCTCAAAAACAGGCCGAACACCATTGCTATTCTTAAGAATTAGTATAGTGAGGAGGATATGCATCATAAAATATACAAAATGAAGGAATAAAACAAAATGTTGGAGGAAGAAAATCATGATATACTCACCAAAATAAGAAAATAAAGCAAGCTAAATGATATCTTCGAGAAAAAGCTGGAACAGGGCAACGTTGAGGAAATGGAATTTTAAAAATTGCTGGAAATTAAGTTACTGCTTGAAGTCGAAGATTTGGAGGAGGAGTTTAGCAAAAAATAAAACTAGTTTACGTAACTCATCAAAAATACTAAAAGAAGAAGAGAATAAACAAGTCGTTTTACGATTGACACTCAGATATAAGTTTTGGCTATTTTGTCTGAATCATCCGAGCAGGTTCAGAAGATGAAAGAGTTGAAGCAGCAGAAGATCAGGTAAATTCATGAAAAGAGAGTAAGTTTAGAGGAGAAAATGCATAAAATGAAGCAGACAAGTAAGCAGAAAGTCGATTAAATTAAAAAATTAACAATTATGATCGAAAGATAAAAATCAAACTTACCAAACAAAAGCGAGTGGGCTTTGGAGAGCAATGACAGTGGCATTCACAATCTGCAAAATAAGAATAAAAGCATGGAATAATTATAGAAATAGATAGTAAGGAGTCGGGAGGAATTCAAATCGTACTAAATAAAGATCCAAGAGGCCATTGATAAAAAAGTGGCAGAGAAGATCCTCATTTACAAATAAATTGAGGAGATAAAGAGTGAGGCTGAGACATACGAGAAGAAGCAGTTGAATAAATCTAAAAACATTCTATGGTGAGCAATGATTAATTATTTTTACTTAAAATTGCAGCAATGCTTATTTACAAATTATTCATCAACTACAGTAATAACTATTAGTTTATATTCATCATCAATTATGGTGATTATAGTTTTGGCACTTATTGATGAATTTAAGCGCCAAAATAAGCACGTTTAAGGGCTCATAATGAAAGGGTCTGTCAGTGTATTTATCAGACTCAATGGGGAATCTCAGCTTAAAAATCTTGTTTAGGTATTAAGCGGGCAATTTAGTGAATCCAATAACTGAACCTAAGAGGCCACCTACGATACAGGCGTTGGTATCTGTATCTCCAGCCCGAGATATCACCCATTTAATTTAATTTTTATAGAAATCGCTTCCCAAATCATTGATATTAATTTTTTCATCTTACATGCCAAGAGTCCTTAGAATTCTCATACCATACGTCCATGCAATCTTAGCCCATCCCATGCTAACATTCCCGGGCATGGAGGATTATTTAGGTTAATTTTAATATCCATACCATCCATTAGTGTGCAATAATTCACTTTAAGGCAAATGTTAAACTTCTTCCCATATCTTTGCGAAATGTTAAGTGCTATTGCCTGTTCGATTAATTGCCAAGCTCAAAGCATTAACCCAAACTGTTCCAGCTGCTTTCAAAACAGGATTTGGATGCATTAAGCCGATTTAATCTTCATATAACAAAGAATACTTTGAATAAACTCGACATGATCAGCAGGATTTTAGTTGATCATTGACAAGAAGATAGCCATAGGTTCAATTCTCATGAGTGAACCATTGCTTTAACTTTTGAAGTTACGCTTCAATATCTGCTTGAAAATGACTTCCCAGTTTATTTATTTGCCACTTTATATCTCTTTGTCGTGGTCCCAAAGGACATTTATACCGTTGGAACATGTTATACCAACATCAAAAGGTCCACTTCCATCCCATTTTAAATATTCAGAGGCAATTGACTTTAAAAGCTAAGGTTATTGATCTTTTAAAGATTTTTCCCCATTAAAAGTATTTAAAGCTGTGAGCAAGTGAAAAGCTAGCTAAGAATCATCAGTGTACTGACCTATTCGAAGGTTAAAAGTTCCTCCTCCAGGCATGGTCATGGCTACATAACTATGTTAATACTTTGCTATAGTAGTTAAGGCTATATTGCATGCATGAATTCGCAAAAAGCACCCAATGCATCTCCTATCAAGCATCCAAATAAGCACCCCAAAGCTCTATTGGTCTTTTAATCAGCAATATATTTTTTAAAAAGCTCGATTATTTCAGAACGTTCATCATAGATGTGTTCATATGCCTCCAGCTGTACAATAATTAACTTCATTTCTTCTGATAACTGGACTGGAACCAAAAGACCGGGAATCTAAGCTGTTTGATCTATAACCTTAATACCTCCCGCTTATTATTCAATGTCCATTAATAGTATAAGCTTATTTATACCTTGTGCTGATAAATATCAAATTTATATCAACAAAAGAATAATACCAGAAATGAAAAAGTTTAGTGAATTAATATTTAAAACGTTCGCATATTTTTTATATGAAAGTTTAATCGCAGTGCGTTTATCCATTTAATATTATTGATTTTAATTTATTGCCTCTCTTGATAGACTTCTTCACGTATGAATTGGGCTATTGTTTCTTGTCCAGACTCGATTATATACCACATGCTTATTTATAATTAACGATCGAAATTTTAATGGTAATTTCAAAGAATAAAATATTCCATATAAATAAAAAGCAACAAACTACCAATAAAATTAATCAAATAAATGTTTTTAATACGAGTTAATTCTGAATTGGTGCTTTTGCCCTTCTCTACCCATTTATTTTCTTTTTGTGATAAGTTGGGTAGCTTAATATAAACTCCAAAAAGAAAGTAATAGCATCAGTAAAATAAGAGGCTTCCAACCTTATAGATATTTTATTTTAGAAAATATTTCAAAATAATGGGCTTAACTGTTTAATTTTCCTGACAGAAACAGCGAAGATGAGTCCAACCTTTCTCTAATGCCTATTTTTCGCTGATTATATAATTTAAATAGTAGGGATATTATGAAATTTCCATAGGAATTTAAAACGAGAAAGGGCAAAAAATCAAAGGTCAGGGTTCATGTATCACACTAGACTGATTTCTCACGCCCCCAACATTTTTTTAAAAAATCAAATAAAATCTAATATTAGGGACTCCAAAGGGCCTAGTCATCATCTCGGGTAAATGTATGATAATAAAGGAAAACAGCCATTACTAAGACAATGACTCCACCAGTTTGTAGTATAAAATGACTGAACAGCATTAGGCTTTTTTATTTCATTATTTGGGAATTCTTGAATAAAAGCTAGAGTTATATTAATAGTTTTAATTAAAAAATCAATGCCAATATATCCCTCTCGCCTACTGTCTGAAAAGTTACCTGCTAAATGAACCTTCCTTAATTCCAATCTATCATATTGATCCTTTTCTCAAGCTCCTAGAAGGTAAGTCTTCTCTTTATAAATTTTTGGAGATGGTCATTGACTCTGCTCCTAAGTTGTTTATGGACTAACTTATCCTTGTTGCTTATAAGGTTATATTCTCTTACTGCCCATTGATTCGCTATCACTTCGATGAGAAACAGTTATAGATCCTCTCTCATGATCCTATCTTTACATGGAATGTCTACTCAGATTGGAGACTTTCTGTATTTTCGTACGATAAGATTGGAGGCATTAATAGAAATCAGCCTGAAATTGCTAGTTTTATGAGCTTATACGCTCTAACTATTCTGCTGATCTTATAAAACTATGCTGTCAACCCTACATTTTAGGAGATTAAGTATATTGTAAAAGAATAGTCGGCTCTGCAAAGATTGACTCTGGGCTGAGGTGCTGCGTCCGAATTATTAAAATCCACGCGCGGGATTTGCGCTTATTGATCTTTCATGGATAAAATTATTTACCTCTATAAGAATGTAAGTTTTCTTGTTATATTAAGCTGTCTTTTTAATTTTATTAAACTGCTTGATTTTTACATTGACTGAAACTCTGCTGATTATGAACTTCTTGCTTGCTATAAATTCATTTTTTAATATTTATACTATTTGTAATTATAATTGACTAATTTATATATCAAATGGTGAAGTTGCCATAAAATAATTATTTAATGTAGACCCTTGAGTCTGTTCAATCATGTTGACACCATCCCATATGATTATAATTATCGCTATCGAATCTTGAGTTCTACAAGATCAATACAAAAAAGGGCATTGTAAAATAGTAAAAATGAAAAGAAATGTTTAATGGCTGATGTTGATTACTAATTTTACATAAACTCCAATTAAGATTCTCAAAGATACACAAAAATATCGAAATCATATAACAAGGAGTCAATTAAATAAAATAAGTTTCATTGAGTTTTATCTCGATTATCCATCATTCATCTCTTTGAATGTTTTTAATTCTAGAGCCAATTTAAATAAAATCAATTATAATTCTAAGACAAATGTAATTGGAATCAATCTTAGAGAAGTACCATACGCCACCGCCAAACTACTCACTCTCAGAACACGTCATCAATGGATTTTCAGGCTGCCCATCAATTGCCCAAATTGCTTCGTACTTGGTAATCTCCTTATCTATTGCCGTTTATTTTTCGTGTATCGTATCCATACACTTCAATGTCGTTCTATTGATATTGTATGTCATTCTGGGAGTAATACTCGTTGTTACAAGTCTTCTCGCAACAGTTTGCGATCCCACCGATCGCGTCGTCTATTACTACAAATGGTCTCGCCATGATAAAAAAATTATTTTTGCTCCTGATTACAGCAAAGTGCTCTTCTGCTAATTCTGCGATAGTTATTGCTTGTCCACAAGCAAACACTGTCGCTCTTGCAATCGTTGCGTTAACAATTTCGACCACCACTGTATGTGGTTTAATAATTGTGTAGGAGAGAGTAACTATAAATATTTCTTGGCTAGCATCATATCCAGCTTCGCTTATCTCATTGTAATTATTATTCATGTTGCTATTAGTAGCGCATATGTTGATTACGGGAGTATGACTGAATTGACTAAAATTATATTGTCGTGGGTAACCGGGTCTCTGCTAGGAATATTTGCTTTTTTATTGTTCAACTTGATTCTCTTGCACCTATATTTGTTGGCCAGCAATCAAACAACTTTCATGTTTTTGCAGAGGAAGAAGAAGGAGGAAGAGAAGTAAAAATAATAGAGATAAAAATTAAACATCTCAAAAGCTTCGATAATTCCAATAAAAATTCGCCACTAAATCCAGTAATAGGAGATCGTAAGCAAATAGAATATAGTCATTATCGGAAAGGAATCGCAGCAAATGAGTTCGATTACTCATCCAGGGAGAAAGGTATCAAACTAGTTTTTTTCATAGATAACCGAGATGAGAAAAGATGTCAAGGAATAGAAATCACAGGAAGAGCAATGGGAAAGTAATAAAAGCATCAATAAAAAATCAATACCTTCTTCCTCCAGCTAGTTTGGCAACAATGATGCCACTTTAATCAGAGAAAGTTCAAATTAGTTTCAGTTAAATTCCGAAAATGGGTAAGCCAAACTGCCTTCATTTCTGAGTAAAAATCGGAGTCTAAGGCTGTTGCTGTCGTCAAGCTAAATTGAAACTCCATCCAAGCGGCGATTATAAACAATCCACTGATATTCTCTATTTTTATTTTTTAATCAGTCGTATGAGGAAAGATATATTTTCTTGATTTTATTGATATTAAATTTATACAGAGATGGGTGTTTATCTGTCCGAACCAGTGACTGACAAGAATATGAAGGAAGGCAAAGGTACAGGATTTACGTACTGCATGGCAGAAATGCAAGGTAAAGGTTGACATATGCAGGCTGGCGAAAAAATATGGAGGATGCATCATTATATGAAGTTGAATTAAATGGAGGCAACTCACTCTTCGCAGTTTTCGATGGGCATGGAGGTAATCATGAAATGATTTAGGACACGAAGTCAGCAAGTATGTCGAGGCCAAGTTTATTGAACTTCTTATCAAAGAGCCCGCCTATTAACAAAAGAAATATGCAATCGCACTGGATGAAGCATTTCGCAAGATGGATGAACTCATCATCAGTGAGAATGGCACCAAATGGCTTAATGGTCAGCGGAATGTGCACGAATCAGACCCTATTTCTTCCCACACGGGATGCACTGCCAACGTAGTGCTGATAACTCCTAGCCAGTACATCATAGCAAATGCTGGAGATTCAAGAAGTGTGCTTTGTCGTAGAGGAAAAGCAATAAATCTGTCATTTGATCACAAGCCCGAGAGCTCGACTGAGGAAACTCGTATCAGAAAGGCAGGAGGAGTAATTCAGATGGGACGAGTCAACGGTGGGCTGAATTTAACACGTTCATTTGGCGATTTTGATTACAAAAAAAACTAAAAATTAGGCTGGCATGAACAGATGATAACCTGCAAGCCAGACATCCAATAGATAGCTCGTTAGAAGGAGGACGAGTTCATAGTCGTTGGTTGCGATGGAATATGGTAGAGGTACGTAGATAACAGCCAGGGGCTAATAGATTTGGTAAAGGATAAACTGGCCAAAAAGAAAGAGAACAAAGTCATTATGCAGGAGCTGTTGGATGAACTCATAGCTAAAGATACGATGTCAGGTCTAGGTTGCGACAACATGACATCCATCCTGATTAAATTTAACTGAGAATATCTCATCAAACAAGCATTCAGTTGTTAAGGATAATATTTAACGTCGGTGAGCAATAACAGACTGGATTGGTAATGACCATTTGAAGTGATCACAAATATAAAAGGCTGATAATGTTTCATCAAGGAAGAGGGATAATCAATGATGGCAGCAACGCTTACCATCTATGAAATATCACATTAGTGAAGTCTCACTCTTGGCTAGTTGGTGCATGAATATCTCTTGTTTGCAGAGGGGGCAGATTCGCTCTTTTAATAACCACTCACGGATGCATTCTACATGGTAAATGTGACTGCAAGGTAACCGGTTAATTTGTTCATCCTCTTTGATGTTGTTGTAGCAGATAGAGCAGAGCTCGCCCTCCAATCCTTTAGCAGCTATTCTCTAAATGCGTGTTATCTGCTATTAGGTGATTCCTTTGGACACACAGCCCATCTTCTCCTCGAGTTCCAATAATTGCTAGTAACTCATGTTATCAGTGTCGATCTCCACTCCGTTCTGATATCTCATGGCCAGAATCATATTTCTCAGGTACTCCATATTGACCATGCGAATCTATTCATCTGAATTAATAATTTGATACTCCTCTGCGCCTGTTATTGTCTCATTGCTTCGTTTTTTTATCGGAGCTACTCGATCTTGGTTTTAAGCTCGTCCCTCCTTTGCTGTAGTTTGGTTCTTTCCGACTCCAATCGCTCTCTTTCCGTTTTGTACTTGTCAAGTTCCTCATCGCGACCTTTTAATGCCTATAAAATCATAGCACAGAGTGATACCTGCAATCGTCGTTCCTTTTATTAAGCGAACTCATCCCTGAGAGTCTGATATTTGCGACTCAATTCCTTATAAGCTGTTGAGGAAATTGCCAGAGGAAGATACTCTCCCTTTTTTGGTGGAACTATGTGACATTATAACTACCAGAAGATGGTTGATGAGACTGCTACTTCTTTTGAAAGGGAGAATAATGTGCTTTAAAATCTGAGTGAGGAAGTGCTACATTTTTCGTTGTCGAATTGCTTGTAGGGCAGCTTGCGAATGTTGAATATCTTGTCTGTATGTCAAAAAGCGTACCTCTGCGGTTGGTGGAGAACATCTGCTTCTCGAAGGGAGAGGACTACATGCAATAATATTAACAAGTCAATCAAAATCTATGCTAGCTTAGAAATTAATATCAAAAAGGGGAAAAAAAGAAAATATGAGCAATTTATTTAAAGCTTATTTTTACAATATTGATTACACCAAGAGAAGGGAAATTGGTTAAAACTGACCCAAAGAGCAAAATCATCCATGAAAACAGTAGCCGCCGCATTATAAGACAGATCACATTGGGCCACTTAGTAGTATTATTGTATTACTACAGAACAGTAACCAATAAAATATAAGATATTATGATGATCAACAACTTATGCAAGCGCTTGCCAATCTTCAACTGTCAGCCAAAATATAGCTTCGCCTCGGGAGCCACCTTCCTTAAGATGGTTGAAAGCTTCTTTGACCGCGCTGCAGTTCACACTGGCATTAGAACAGATAGACTCAACTTCTATAAAAAGGCAGAAAATATTGTCAAGTGCAGTATCCCACTTGTGAGAGGTAGCCTATCCCTAATTTAGACAGTGGCGTAATCGAAACTATTTCAGCTTACCGCTGCCAGCACAAGACCCACAAACTTCCCACCAAGGGCGGAACACGTTTTGCTGAGAATGTTGACATCGAAGAAGTGGAAGCCTTAGCTTGTCTAATGACTGTCAAATGCTCAATCGTCAATCTTCCTTATGGTGGAGCCAAGGGTGGCATCTGCATCAACCCCAGAAAATACTCAGCCAGAGAAATTGAGAGTTTGACCAGGCAGTACGCTATTCGCCTCGCAAAGAAAAACTCGATTGGTGCTTCAGTGGATGTACCGGGACCAGATGTGGGCACCAGTGAACGTGAAATGAGTTGGATGAAGTCAACCTATCAAGCTTACTATGGGCAAAATGATATCAACGCTGATGCTGTAACAACAGGAAAATACCTCAACCAAGGTGGAATTAGTGGAAGACCTGAATCGACCGGTTTAGGTGTGTTCACTTGCGCCAAACAGCTACTCAATCATCCCGTTATTGCAAAAAATTTAAAAGTAGTGCCTGGACTGCAAGGAAAGACAATTATTATCCAAGGTTTCGGTAATGTTGGCTATTGGGCCAGTAAATACTTTACAGAAGAAGGAGCTAAACTAGTTGGAGTGGCTTAAATAGATGGCAGTATCTATAATCCCGAGGGAATCGATTACCAAGAATTGAAGAACTACATTGCCGAGAATAAGGGAGTTAAAGGATTTCCAAATGCTGAGTATCACGAGAGAGAGGATGTTATCTACAAGCCTTGGTAATAAATTATTAATGTAGTGATATTTTCATCCCAGCAGCTTTGGAAATGGCCATTAACGGTAACAATGCGCATCTGTTCGAATGTAAAGTCATCGTCGAAGCTGCCAATGGACCCACCACTATTTAAGGCTAAAAGATTTGCCAAGCAAAGGGCATCAAGTTCCTACCCGATGTACTCTGTAACGCAGGAGGTGTCGCAGTCAGCTATTTTGAATGGCTTAAAAACTTGGAGCATGTCAAGCCAGGACGTATGCAGCGAAAGTGGGAAGAAAAGACCAAGCACAATCTCCTGGAGGTCATTTCGAATGCAACAGGAATCAAAATTGACGAGGCTGAAGTGTTGAAAGGCGCGACTGAAAAGGATATCGTGCATGCAGGTATTGAGTAGGTCATGACTCAAGCTACCAACGAAGTGATAAAAACATCATTGGAGCGAAAGGTGGATTTAAGAACAGCTGCCTACATCAACGGCATTAATAAGTTGCACGAGTTCTACCTGATGTCAGGCATTCCAGGGTGTGAGTGATCGTTGAGAAATATCACACATATTTCATTAAATATCGTAATTGATTTATTGGACTGGTCATAAGCTTATTTTTACATTTTATTTTGCGAGTGAATCGATCAGTGATGAAAAAAGGAGTGCAGCTGCTGTAGATTGCGGCTTCCCTAACTTAAAATTTTGCAGAATCACCTGAGGAATCGCTCCAGCTTATCAGCATTAACAACTCGGAAGAGAGGATTGCTGAAAAACCAACCATCAAGAAACCATTTTATCATTTGACACTTCATAAAAAGGAGTCGTTTTTAATCAATGGATGGAATCAGCCAAATACTCGAGAGTTGAAAGCAGAAAAGACAGGAAAAAGAGGCAAATCTCACTCATATTTTGGTGTTAATACCATAACTACAGTAGATCCACAGTAAAGCTCTTCTAGATCAAAAAAATATACGCATCGGAGTTTATCAGTTAAAAAAGGTGACCTTTTCAGTGAAACCAACTTCAACTTTGGCACAGTATCTAACCCAAGGCAACGCTCCAAAACAAGTCGAATAGGATATTCACGTCCACTGAAGGAAGAGGTTTACAATGGCTAAAAGCTAAATCTGATAAAATTTTACCAAAATTAACGCTAAAAGCGTCGACTAATGAATGAAAGCCTGTTAGTATCTTCATAAGTGGGAGTGATAGAGTATCCGATTATGGGCGTGAATCCTCGCTCGAAGCGCGGAGCAAATAAGAATAAAGCTGAGCTTTGCAAAAGATATCTCTCTTGATATATATTTTTTTGAACAAAGAAACGCAAATAATTCTGTAACTTGTGAGGAATAAACAACATTAAAGTATTCCAAATATTAGGCCTTCATGCTAATTTTTGAAACTAGCTCATGAATAATGAAAATATGGTAAATCAATGCAATATCTATTATCAATGGAAACCGCTTGCCAGCAGACCTTGACCCGATAGAATTAGAGACACGGGATTGTTGTCTTTTATTTTGCCGTTTATCTCGTACACTCCTCCCAAAATTGATACGGACTTGCGAATTGTTTCGTCGTTGTTTCGGTATCGGAAGAATAACAGGAACAAGAGAACCTATATCAACTAAAAATTACTTTTGCTAACATGAGAATGATGACGAACAGGTACATAAATCTGAGGAATGGTGTTTGAATTGTGGAGTGATGCGTCGGTGGACTCGGACTCCAGAAGGGCTGAATAACTTAATGCTTACCGAAGCCTGCAGAATAATCCAGAGGAAGTCGAACACAACCGACAGTAACAAATTTATGAGAACAAATTTCATATAGTATTTGTCAAAGTATCCCATCACGATTATCGCGAATATGGAGATGTAAACCAAAGCATTGTAGAAATGATCTTTGTGAAACATTATGATCAGTTCCACAGTGAACATTATCACAGTTAGGATAAATGAAAATTTTAACCAAGTGCTGTTCTCACGAGCAGAAGGAACGTCCGAAAAAATACCACTCGCACGGGATAATCCACTAGCTTACATGTTACTTTGATTATTCGAATTTTGTGGATTTTGGGAAGCCCTGCTTCTTTAAATACTGGCCTGCAAGTAGCGGGACTATTGCTGCGTCTGAATTTGGAAAGGGAGTGTCAACAGCTTGAGATCTTCGCTGTATTGTATAATTCCCTCCTCTAACTATGCTTTTCTGTCTTCATTAATGTTCCCCGATTCGAGTTCCTTTTAACTTTTTGTAATGTTGTCTTTGAGTATGCTATGTGCTCTGGAAATTATGTTGATATAGTTTCGCAGGGTGACGGTGTTATCTGGATTTTTCTCGCATTCCGACCATAGTTCCTCCGCAACCTCAGCATTAAACTCCCTAATGTTAGCGTTTCTCTGGCAAATTTAGTTAAGAATTTTCTTAAGATTGGTCTCAGTAACAGTGGAGTTTTCGTTGTAGCCTCCCTTCTGAAACTGTGAAAGAATCTTGTTGTAGTTAGACATGATACTTGAAATATAATTTAAATGAATCCAATATTGATTATATGAATCGAATCATTGTTGGAAGTAGAGTTTAACTTTTAATCAGTATTTCATAATGAGGACTTAATCCATGTAATAGTGGTTTTAGACCAATCTTTTGACCATAGATCAAAGTATTTTTATATAATACATTCGATTATTTATCCCATATCTTCGACAGGATAAAAATTAATTAACAATGCTCACCGTAAGCAGTCAATCTAATCCCTTTCCTAGTTTTACAAACAATATCCTAGATAAATGTTCACGTATTTAAATTAATTATAGATGCCTGTTGATTTCTCATGCTTTTATTCACCAACAGTCCCTGCTAAACGATAGCGAAGGACTGACAGTAAAATCAAAATGAATTTCGTATTTATCAGTATTCTCAACGACACGACATCATGGCTTTAAATTCAAAATATGTAAATTTTATTAATTTATAATTATTGTATCAACGTTATAATTTTTCTGTAATAATGAAGATAATCTTTTGCCTTGCTATATATTCTCTTTTTGTTCATTTCTCAATGCAAACCATTACGCTTTAGCAACTCTCTAAAATTACAGCAGCAGAACTTAACAAAGGTTTTTTGGTGGAGGTAACTGAAACTAGTGAATCTGCCTCTTTTGACCAATTAGGGCGTTAATACTATGTCATGAAAGTTGTGCATAAAGAGAAAAGCAAAGCGTACAATCACATGAAGCAGCTTTACAAGCGCGCAGCCAATCTTTTGATCAAAAATAAAGTGATTCCCGATGAGTAAAGACTCGTCAAATCGAAGATAAAACCACAATTCCTGAACAAAAAGAGAAGATGGTCATTTTCAATAGTTTTTGTCATTTACGGCAGTCCTCAGGAGCTGGAAAAATGTTATGAAGGACTAACGAAGCTAGGAATCCACCGCCTTGACACTGAGCCCACAATTAACTTCCTAAATGAGAAGATTATAACTTTGGAGGTGTTTAACAGAGCTAAGTCCAAACTTGCCAAATAACTATAGCGTTTCCCTGGCTTTGAGATAGATGATGTCGAAGAGATATAAATAAAATGTGTGGGAGTCGAAAATTCAGATCTGTTGTAGGAATTACTCGCAGAAGATTTCAATCACTCGGAGGAAATCATCGAAGAGGAAGAAATTATCTAAAATGTTAATGAGGCGGCTAGTGGGCCTATGGAAATGAAGATACTTTTTAAGATAGGATTCATTGATGAAGAAGAATCCACTTCATAGGATTGGGATGATGACTACAAAGAAATATTTGATGATACAGAGGAATCATCAGATGAATCATCAGAGGCTCTTTGATTTTGATAGAAATAATTATGTTCTACTCATTTCAGGCTATTTAAAACTGAAGGCAGCGCTCCTCTTGGCGCTTTGAGCTTACTAGTTTTGGTCGCCTTTCAATATAAGGTAGATTTTTTACAAGAAAAATCATTCATAACCGAATGTATAAATCAATAGTTCAAATGAGCACACTCCTCCTCGCAGGATCTTTTGACTATAAAGCATTATTCATCATATCGTTCATGATGGCCTTGTTCTCCCAATCGTTGATTTCCTCGTTCTCCTATTCGTAGCATTCACATTCGGAATAGATTGACCGATTGCTCATGGTTTTTCTTTTTTGAATTCTATTCTCCAGTGTCTTGTTCTGTTAATTCAGGCTGTTGCTGATGGCCTCCTTACTAAATGTACAATTTTTATCGAAGTTGCCCATCAATTTGACGAACTCACTTCTCGATTTCTTCCGCTCTATGTTCAGCATCTTCTTCACTTGACTTTTTTTGGACACCAGTCTCGGAGGTTTTCCTTTTAGAATCTCTTCAATGATGGGTTTTTTCAAGAACTGCTCCATCCGTTTCTTGTATATTTTGTACTTGCTGTTGTTCATCTATTAATAGAACTCGACAGCTTCCTGCTTTAAAGGATTGGTACTGTGTAGAGCTATATGAGATGATAAATTTTCTATTTGGAGACAGTCTACTATTCACATTGGAACTCGAGATCCAGAATTTTACCCGAAAGATTGTTGGGCAACATAACACTAGACTCGGGGACGAGAGTATTTTTGATGGTCTAAAAAGCAGAATAGCTCTTATTGAAGGTTGACCCAATCCAACTGAACATCAA
>Ga0302197_10001586_pt1 | contig 21828 bp, 23 predicted proteins | sample II_Bog_N2_1_FD_193526 | JGI IMG/M metagenome (GOLD analysis project Ga0302197, IMG submission 193526) | Peat permafrost microbial communities from Stordalen Mire near Abisko, Sweden - II_Bog_N2_1 | ecosystem: Environmental > Terrestrial > Soil > Wetlands > Peat | place: Sweden: Abisko...
AAATACAGCCAGCAAAATAGCCAGCACAAGGTTGATCTGGCCAAAATTATATTTATCAAGCCCTATTGATAAAACATAAAATATACCGAAGCCAAATACCTGGTTAACAATAAGCTGAGTGGCATTTGCGGAAAGATTTTTTACCAGTCGGCTTTTCATTATTAATAAAGAGATAAGATTGAAAGATATTAATATTCTATAGCAAAGGTGTCTTTATATATATCCCTTTTTTGCTTTATACTTTGCATTTGGTTTAGTAAATGGTATTTATATCTGGTGTTTTTAAGCGTGATTTTAGCTATTTCCCACCCTGCACGTCCATCTAGAAAGCCTAAGTAGCAGAAGTAGTTTTTTAAGAAGCCAAAAACAGGAGAGATATACAGTTTAACAAACCCTGCTTTTTTACCATTATTAAAATATTTTATGGCGCTGAGTTTGGCGTATAAACTGTTTTTGATATTGTATTCAACCGCATCCTTTACAGAATAGTGGTGCATATACCCATTTACATTTTCTACCTGCACATTTGGGGGTAGCACGAGTGTTTCATGTACCGTGGTATCTAACCAATACACTACATTCCGGTTAAATAGCCTGATATGATGATCTCTTCCCCAGCTACCAAAGCGCACCATCTTATCACCAAAATAAGTGCGGAACCTTATATCGTATACAACGGCCGGATTAACATAATCCAGCTGGTGTATTGCTGTAATTAATTCACCGTCAGGAACTTCATCCGCATCAATACTTAAAATCCAATCATACTTAGCAACTGCAATTCCTTTATTTTTGTTCGCCCCGTAGCCGTCCCAGCTTTTTTTGAAAATCCTGCAGCCCTCAGCATAAATATTATTCCGGTTGTCAATATTGCCATTATCTATAATAACAATATCATCAGTTATTAGCTTTGCTTTGTCAACGCATTCGGCAAGTATTTCAGCCTGATTTTTAGTGATTATAACAATAGAAACCGCAACCATATCAATAATTTATTGGGCCTTAATAGCAGAATGTAATTAATATATCGCAGGATGCAGGTAAAGGGTTGCCTGCATCAATATTTTTTGTAAATTTCCTTATCTGGAAATGTTAAGGACTTATATTTACTGAATATCCTTGATGGATTAATTTATTGATAGTAAGCTATTTATAAAATATTCCCGTTTTGTTGCTTCTAACAGGCAACCTTTATTTATTTATTAACGTGATACAACTATATAGGTAGAAGTTTTAAAGGAATAGGTAACAACCCATATGGGAGACGAAGACTTACATGAACTGATTAAGGGCTGTATAAAGCAGGATAGTAAATGCCAGAAATTGCTGTATAAAGCTTTCTATGGTTTTGCTATGGGGATATGCCTGCGCTATACCAATGATCGTGACGAAGCTTCCGGAGTTATGAACCAAGGATTTTTTAAGGTATTTACACATATTGATAGTTTTGATACGGCAAGGCCCTTTAAAGCGTGGCTTGGCAGGATAATGATGAATGCTTCGATTGATCATTACAGGTCGAACCTGAAAATGGCTTATACCGATGATCTGGATAAAGCCGAGAATTTAAGTGATGGAGAATTACCTGACAAGAATTTGAATTACAATGATTTGTTAGCAATGGTACAGCAACTGCCGCCGGCATATAGAACCGTATTTAATCTATTTGCAATTGAAGGGTATTCGCACGAGGAGATTGCTGTGATGTTAAATATAAACACAGGCACATCCAAATCAAACTTACATAAGGCCAGGCTTAAACTTAAAAAAATGATATTACAGGCAGATTTGCCCGATATACATACTAATTATAACTTAAGAACAGATTATATACCCATTGTAGCATTAAACGCCATTAATATTCAGGGTGTATTTTTAAACAGGGGTATCAGAGGATGAAAAACGAGCAGGATAAGAAGTTAGACGATCTATTTAAGAAGAGATTAGAAAATCCGGATCAACAATTCGGGTACAGGGAGGAGGATTGGGATGCTTTGGAGGGTATGCTGAATAAGCGTAAAAGAAGGAAAGGTATTGTTTATTTATTACCGATATTAAGCAGTGCCGCCGCGTTACTATTGATATTTTTTGGGTGGTGGTTTTTTCAACAAAAGACCGACCATGTTAATCATCAACAAAAATCACAACTAACTAAAATTGCTGCACCTAAAATTGATAACAGCAGACCATATAATAGCAACCCTAAAAATAATGAAGGCCAGTTACCTAAACCGCAAATAGCGCAGCCAACTACTTATACAGCTAAAATTAAACAGGGTAAAGCGATTAGCAGCGGTGCTGTTATAAGTAAAACAAACATTAACACTATTAAAAACGATAGTTTAAACAGTCAAGGTTCGATGTTTGCAACATCAGCGCACAACATAAATAAAAGTAAGGATTCTGTTTTTGAGCAAAGTTACGCCAAGAACCATCCACTTTATAAAGGCCCAGTGCTTATTCCTCAAACTAATAATAGTAATAGCTGGGTTAAGAATGAGCAAATAGTCACTTTAAATCATGTTACTAGTCCCGTTAATAAAGCGGGTAGCCCGGTAATTTTAAATAACAATAACATTAGTAACAATCTCGCATCGGTTTTAATGCCTCATGCGGCATTTAGCCTTCCGGCTACCACAAATACCAATGCAGTGCAAAAACAGCCTGCTGGTAATGGAAAAATAGCTGACCAGCCAATGACTGCTGCTGAAAAATCAAATGCAGCGATGATGAAGTTATTAGAGAGCACATCGCCGCAGAACAATAATAAGCTCAGCGCAAAAACACAGGCATCATTTAAACCACGGTTTATTGGTAGCGTAATAGGCGCGCAGGATATTAACGGAGCCGGATCATTTAAACAAGGTAAAGTTGGCAGTAAAGCAGGGTTAGTATTTGCGGCGGGAGTATCTCAAAAGCTAACCATTAGTACGGGGGCTGTTTATTCGTCAACACCTTATTCAGCAGGATATGATAGTTTTACTTTGCCATATCAACCTAAGGTAAGCCCGGTGAGTTTATCAGCAAATTGCCAAATGTTGGATATCCCAATAAACATAGGATACCAAGTTTATAACCAAGGAAAAAATATGATTTCCGTGGGTACCGGGTTATCATCATATATCATGTTACAGCAGGACTATAATTTTGTTTACTCAAGTTCATCCGGTATAGCGCCCAGAGATTACTCTGTACCAAACACCAGTAGTTATCTTTTTAAAATATTAAATCTTAATGCAACTTATGAACGACAAATTAGTTCAAAGGCCGGCATAACCATTCAGCCATATCTGAAACTCCCTTTAGCAGATATAGGATACAGCCAGGTAAAGTTACAAACTACCGGCATAGCTGTTGGACTTAGCTGGAACCTCGATTCGTCACAACCTTAGAAAAAAATGAAATATATCAGTATTATTTTACTTGCCTGGATGAGCATCAACCAGGCGGGACAGGATCTCTATGTGTCAAAAAATACCAGGATCAGCTTGTATTCAAGTGCGCCAATTGAGGATATTAAAGCCGCGACTTCTTCGGGAGCTTCGGTTTATAATCCTTCTTCGGGGGAGCTGGATTTTAGCGTAAATATTAAATCTTTTACGTTTCAAAAGGAGCTTATGCAGGAACATTTTAACTCCGATTACATGGAAAGTGATAAGTTTCCTAAGGCCACTTTTAAAGGGAAGGTTCAAGAGCCTATAGATGTAACTAAAGACGGCACTTATCCAATTACTGTTGCGGGCGACCTTGCTGTACATGGCGTAACTCAAAAAAGGATTATCCCGGGAATGCTTATTGTAAAAAGCGGGGTGATCAGCATGACATCGGAGTTCATTGTTAAATGTGCCGATCATGATATCAGTATTCCTCGAATTGTATTTCACAACATAGCCGAAACTATAAAAATAGATGTTTCGGCCACTTACACACCTTATAAATCCCAAACTAAATAACCCCCCTACCATGAAGAAATATTTAATTTTATTAGTTCTGCTTGCAGCAAGCAACTTTTTAATTGCCCAAACAACCGATACCGCTAAAAACGTGAAAAAAGTAAGCTCGATGGATGCCTTGCTTGATACGGTAAGTACTGATAATAAAGTTGATAATGTAGTTGTATTTAAGGCAACCAGGCTCGTACTATCACAAAGTACAGAAATGACGAAAAAGAAAAACCTCAACTTCCTGGTCATTCACCGTTTTGGTGATATTGGTGGAGCAAATGGTGGCGGCAAGCTTTATTATGGACTTGACGATGTGGCTGATGTTTACATTGGTTTTGAATATGGCATTAGTGATAATTTTAATATTGATATTGGCAGAACCACTATTGGCGGCCTGGCCGACCTGGAATTAAAGTATGCCCTTTTACATCAGAAAAGTGATAACAGCTCACCAATTGCTATAACATTAATTGGCGAAGGAGGGGTAAGGCCCTACGGTTTTGTAACCTATCCAACATTTGGCGATAGGCTATCCTATTTTGGTCAGGCGATATTTGCCCGTAAATTCTCATCAGATTTTTCATTACAGATAGCACCATCGTATGTCCGCGATAACTTGCCAATGCCAACCATTGCGGGCAACGAGCATCAATTTTTCTCCCTGTCAGGCACAGGCGTTTTAAAATTATCCAATCATATGGGTATAATTGTTGACTACGCGCACCCTTTCTCATCGTTCAGGCAGCATAATAGCAATTTTTCAGATCCTTTAGGTTTTGGCTTTCAGATGGAAACAGGCGGTCACGTATTTACCATTAACTTTACAAATGCCCGTGCAATTGACGAGATCAATTACTTAAGTGATACGGAATCGAAATACTCGAAAGGGCAATTCCGAATCGGATTTACAATATCAAGAGTATTTGATTTTAATTATAGTAAATAGTTTGAATAATGCTTAAAGGGCTAATGGTGCTCTTATTGAAAGGAAATAAAAGATTAGCCATTCCTATGCCTTAATTGCAGACGCCATTGAAACCGCTGCAGATGTATTGAGTTCAACTTTACAATGGCAGGACTAAACTCGAACCGCTTGGCAGAAAGTATGCGAATTTTATCTGCAATTATTTGATTGATTCGAGCCCAGTCAGGGACAACCGTGATATAAAAATGGCATGGTGTTTAAAAATTAAATTATAATTATCCTATAGCTTAAAGTCAATCCTTATGTATTTCAAATCGAGGCGCAATGATAAAAAGCCTGCGTTTGAAAAAAAATTAAATACAAAAAAACTGTACAAGAAACTATTGCTCAAGGCAGGGTGAGATTTAATTGAAATTTAACTTGCAAATCCTATGGGCAGGAGATTTACGCGGATTCCATTAATGATACGTGATTAAAGAAAAGAAGATTATTGCTCATCTATACAAGCGAAAAACTGAAGGATTGTTTCGTATTATAATTTGAGCTATAATTTGATTATGCTGAGGTTAGCAGAAAATCAGAACGGGCTGATGATACAGCCCGTTCTAATCTAATTCTAAAAAAATTATTTTAACGCTATCTGGCGGCTTGCCATTTTCGCTTCTTCTTTTTTGGCGATATCCACTTTCAGGATACCATCTTCATAAGATGCTTCTATCCGGTTATGATCGGCCTGTTCAGGCAAAGTAAACGAACGGACAAATGATGAATAGCTAAACTCACGTTTAGCATAACGTTTGTTTTCTTCGCTGTTTTCGGCTTGGTTTTCCACAGTGATATTTAATACATTGCGGTCAAGGCTGATCTTGAAGTCCTGTTTTTTCAGCCCAGGTGCGGCCAAATCTACGTGAAAATGGTCTGTAGATTCGCTGATGTTAACGGCAGGTACGCGGGTTACCATGCGGTCATTAAAAAATGTGTCATTAAAGATCGATTCAAAAACGTCATTAAAGCCTGGCAGTAATGCGTTCGCTCCTTTGTTGTTGTTAAATTTAACCAGTGTCATGGCTTTCTTTTTTTAATGTTATAAATTAATATGCAACTAAACATGCTATTACAAGTTGAATACCAATGCGACAAACCCGTAAAAATTTCAGTTTTCTGCTGAAATTATTTCAGCCACGATGTCATTTTTTCAGAGGCTGAAATTTTTAAATAGGTCTCTTGTAATGATGCGTACATTATAAGCGATATCATCTAATGTGCAATGCATTATTCTTACCGGCAATGGGATCCCATTCTTTACTTCGCTGAAGTCCATATACAAAATGGAATGTTCTGATAACTCATCGGTGCCTTTAAACTGTTCAACAATGGCCATAGCTTGCTCCCGGTCTGATCCAATATCAAAGTTGCCGTAGGTTTCAAATCCGGCCGGAGTTTTAATATGCAGTGAAATTTGAAATTTGGTTTCCATGTTCTCGACTTTCCAGACATTTCGCAATTTTCGTTCCATCCAGCTAATTGTTTAAATCATCTGTTGGCTATCGCCACTATTTTTTACTTTTGTTGGTAATTTTATAAATATCTAATCTTCTGTCTTTTAGGTTCCTAACCGCTCCGAAGTTATGAAGCTCCTTTAACAAATCTACGTCCACATCGGCTATCAAGGTTGTTTCGGTATTAGGGGTAGCTTCCGCTTTTATACCATTACTTGGGAAAGAAAAATCAGAAGGCGTAAAAACTGCTGACTGGGCATATTGTATATCCATGTTATGAACTTTGGGTAAATTACCAACACTTCCGGCTATAGCTACATAGCACTCATTTTCAATAGCCCTGGCCTGCGCGCAGCTTCTAACCCGTGTATAGCCATTTTGAGTGTCGGTCATAAACGGCACAAAAAGAATTTGCATGCCCTGTTCTGCCAAAAGGCGGGGGAGTTCCGGAAATTCCACATCATAACAAATCAATATCCCTATCTTACCGCAATCTGTATCATAGGTAGATATTTGATCCCCGCCCACCATTCCCCAGGCACTTTGTTCCGCCGGGGTTAGGTGAATTTTACGGTACATTTCATAGGACCCATCCCTGCGGCAAAGATATCCTACATTTTGCAACACCCCGTTTTCCATGTAGGGCATACTGCCCGTTATAATGTTGATGTTATAACTGATCGCGTACTCTATAAATTTGTCGCGCAATGGAATTGTGAAATTTGCTATTTCACGCATCGCATTGGCCCCGCTTAAATGATTGTACGCCGTCATTAACGGTGCATTGAACAATTCCGGGAACAGTACAAAATCACTTTGGTAGTCACTTATCACATCCACAAAAAATTCTATCTGCTCACACAGCGATTCTATATTCTCAAATGGCCGCATTTGCCATTGCACCAATCCTAACCGGATAATGGATTTTTTGGAGTTAATATGTGCAGCTTCCTCGTTATAGTAAATATTATTCCACTCCAATAATGATGCGTATTCAAGCGATTGCGTATCTCCGGGTAAGTACCCTTTTAAAATTTTCCTTACGTGGAAATCGTTAGCCAACTGAAATGATAAAGTTGGATCATGTATCTCTTTACCTTTCACTTTCTCCAGGTATGCTTTAGGCGTAAGCTTATCAGCATAGTCTTTATACTTGGGGATACGTCCACCTGCGATAATCGCCCTAAGATTATGCCTTTCACATATTTCTTTTCTCGCATCATATAATCTTCTCCCGATGCGCATGCCCCGATGGTCTGGATGAACAAAAAAGTCAATGCCGTACAATACATCTCCGTCTTTATCATGTGTTGAAAATGTATAATTGCCGGTTATTTGTGCATAGGTATGGTTGTCGCCAAATTTGTCATAATCCACGATCAGCGAGAGCGCACAGCCAGCGATTGATCCGTTGACTAATATGCAGATCTGGCCTTCAGGAAATATTTTAACAAGTTCAGTGATATGTGGTTCTCCCCAATAGGAGGCGCCTTCCCATTCGGAGTATGCTTCGATCATCGAGGCCTTTAAGCCTAAGTAATCATCTTTGGTAAGTGTTCTTAGTTCTATTTTAAGGTCTTCGTTCTTCAATTCTTTTTCCATTTTCATGATTAACCCTCTCTGCAACGTGAATATATAGTGCAGATCGGAATTTAAAAGTAAAAAAAAAGCATCCTCCTGTTAAGGAGGATGCCGACAATAATATTTATAGGTGTTAAGCTACTGTTACATTTACTGCGTTAGGACCTTTACGGCCTTCCTCTACATCAAAACTAACCACGTTATTCTCACGAATGTTGTCAATTAAGCCTGTAGAGTGAACAAAAATCTCGCTTCCACCATTGTTTGGTGTGATAAATCCGAATCCTTTTGTCTCATTAAAAAATTTTACTGTTCCTTGTTGCATTATATTGTTTATTAAATAAGTTTCCAAAGTAAGCATAATTAACGGTATATTTTCTTTTTTGATAAAATATTTAACAGAAATTAAATTCGGGCTAATTTAAAAAATGAAAAAACAAAATATTTTTTTTGCGGTTTAGTTGCCGAAGTTCTGATTTAACGGGACGATATTGTGAAAAAAACTTTTATATTATTTGAACTATGAAAAATCCATTTAAAAAAAGTGACCACACCGTACTCATCGCCGGGATAGCAATCGCCAGTGTTGCTGCAGGCGCTTTAGCCTATCTTTTTCTGTCCGAAAGCGGTGACGAAACCAGGAAAAGCCTCAAAAAGAAAATTAAAGAAATCGCTAAGGATGCCGCAACCGACATCATCCAAAAAAAAGCTAAACTTTCTAAGAAAGTAAGTGAGGCCGTAGCTGACGAAGCCGTCAAATAGCTTTTCAAATCATAAAAGACTGTCTCATAAACTAGTTATGGGACAGCCTTTTTTTATTTCGTTGTACAAAGACCGAAATCTATAGAAGGACCGGCGTGTTATTGTTCTTAGTTAGCAGCTAAAGTAGAATTTAAACTGGAAAGAATGTTCGCCTTTTGTTGTGCCAGGTCAGCTAAAACAGCTTGTTTCTTAGCTATTTTTTCATTAATGTCGTTTATGTTTTTTACGTTGCTCGCCTCGTTGTTTTTAGCGCCACGGGCATCATTGGCATCGTTATTTGCTTTTCTGGCTTGTTTCATCGCTGCTTTTGCATCTGATAAATTGCCGTCGGTAGCGGTAGAGGCAGTTTCTTTGCTATTTTGCGCAGCGGTAACGGCATCACTTGCAGTTGAAGTAGCTTTGGACTGATACCCAGCTGTCTTATTTTGCTGCTCAATCAGGTTAGTATTTAATTTGGCAATGTCTAAGGTTACTTCGCCGTATTCTTTATTGAGCTTTACGGTGTCGGCTGAAGTTTTATATTTTTGAGCAAATACAGTTTGTGTTAAAAGAATGGCGCTAAACGTAAAAGTTAGCGCAAGCGATTTGATTGTGTTGAATTTTTTCATGATTGAATTGTGAGACCATTGTAGGTACATAATATTATAGACAACAACCGGGCCACGATTTATTTGTGCTGAAAAGCAACTCATTGTATGTCAATGAATTAAAAATCGTACTGTTTATAGGAGCAACTGTACTATCTACGCAAATAATGGATGATAAATAGTCGACCTCAGAGAAATGTGCTTATTGATAATAGTCCGTCTGAGAACGATGAGTTGTTAAGAATATCATAGAAGCCTTTAAGCTGTACGGTTCTAAAGAGCACTGCTCCCCATCAGAATGCAGACCTGTGCAAAATTTAACCAGCTCGCCAAAGGCCGTCTTTAACGATAATAATGCAATAATCAACCGGGCCAATGTTAGTTTGACCAAGCATTTTAAATGATAAAAAAATGATTATTATTACGGTGAATTAAAATTTTAAAAATGTCGGTAAACATTACTCAATCTTTAAAAAATAAAAAAGCAGAGATCCTTGAATTGTGGATGAAAAACCAATTAACGGATGTCGGCCTTCGCGATGACCTCATCAGTAACGAAGATTTAAGGACACAATCAGCAGAATTAATAGGCGCGCTTGTAAATAATCTGAACGATCAAAATATTAATAATGCGGAATCAGCAGACTTCGATCAGCTGATCGAAATATTGGGCGGTATTTCTATTTCACGTGCACGTCGAGGGTTCAGCCCCCGCGAGACTGGTAATTTTCTTTTAAGCTTAAAGGAAGCATTGCTTGAAATTCTAAAAAAAGAATCTAACGACATTAACGAACTTTTTGAAGCGTCGCTGAAACTTAGCCGCTTAATGGACAGTTTCACTATTATCACTTTTGAGACATTTATTAAAGGCAGGGAAGAAGTTATACTTCGGCAAACTGATGAAATTACTGATATTTCTACGCCGGTAATAAAGGTATGGGACGGCATCCTTGCCTTACCCATTATTGGTACGCTTGACAGCGCAAGGACACAAGTAGTTATGGAAAACTTATTGCAAGCAATTGTAGATACGGAAAGCAGCATAGCTATTCTGGATATTTCAGGCGTTCCCACAGTCGATTCGTTAGTAGCTCAGCATTTATTAAAAGCGGTGAGCGCAACCCGGTTGATGGGCGCTGACTGCATTATTAGTGGCATCCGTCCGGAAATAGCGCAAACTATTGTCCACCTGGGGATCGATCTTTCGCAAATCATTACAAAAGCGTCCTTGGCAAGTGCCCTACAATATGCTTTCAAATCACTAAAACTTGAAGTAAGGAAAGCCGTTCAGAATAAATTAGTTATCCAATAGTCAACATGGAGAGAATACCTATATTAAAAATGGGATGGTTTCTTTTGGTAACTATTCAGATTGATCTTTATGACCGTCTTGCGCTCGATCTGGAGGCTGACCTGGTTAAAATGGTGCAAAAAACAGGTGCAAAAGGCGTGTTGATTGATATTTCGGCTGTAAGTATCGTCGATTCATTTATGGGCCGCATACTAGGAAATATTGCCGGTATGTCAAAACTTCTGGAGGCTGAAACTGTAGTAGTAGGCATGCAGCCTGCTGTTGCGATTACATTAGTTGAATTAGGGCTGCCATTAAAGGGTGTATTTACCGCTTTAAATGTTGAGAAGGGGATGGAACTTCTCAATTCCATTATAGTCATCGACCATGATAACTCAGAAGACGATGATATTGACACTGACTAAAGACCTGATGCAGGTATCGCGTGAACAGGATGTTGTTCCATTTCGTAACCGTGTAAAAGAATGTGCTGTTAAAATTAAAATGGGCCTCGTTAACCAAACTAAATTGTTAACCGCTGCAAGTGAGCTGACCAGGAATATGCTGCGTTATGGCAATGGCGGGGTTGCCCTGATTGAAATTATTTCCCGCGGTCGCGACAATGGCGTTCGTTTAACGTTTAGCGATAAAGGCCCGGGAATCGCAGATATACCTAAAGCGATGCAGGACGGTTATTCGACAGGAAAAAGCCTCGGATTGGGTCTGCCCGGTGCGAGACGGTTGGTAAATGAATTCGAAATCAAAAGTGAAACCGGTGTTGGTACAACCATTACCATTATAAAATGGGCTAATGGTTGACGCTACACATATCCGCTTTCAGGCAAGCGACAGAAGTTACTTTTCAATCATCAAAAAAGATATACATCAACAGGCTGAAGTTGCTGGTTTTGATGCAAAAAAATTAGGTGATCTTGACTTGGTAGTGTCTGAAATGACTTCCAATTTGCACAAATATGCAAAGGGCGGGGAGATTCTGGCCGGGCTTTTTGAGGAGGCTGACAATACCTGCATAGAAATTATAAGTATAGACACCGGCCCTGGAATGATTGATCCCACAAAGATGATGGTTGACGGAACTTCATCGTCTAAGACCATGGGAATGGGTTTGGGAAGTATTAAAAGACTTTCGGACGTTTTCGATATCTATTCATTGAAGGATTGGGGTACAATAGTATTAAGCCGCATTTATAAAAAGCCATATAAAAATCGGCTAACAGATGGATTTAGGGTAGAGGTCAGACCTTTGGTAATTACCATGCCCGGACAGCAAAAATGCGGTGATGGTACCTTTTATAAATGTACGGATCACTATTTAAAAATGCTTGTTGCCGATGGCCTTGGACATGGACCTGAGGCGAATCTCGCCGTGAACGAAGCTGTAAATTCATTTAAAATATGTCCTTATAATACTCCATCGGAAATAATCAAAGATATCCATCAATCCTCAAGGAAAACGAGAGGATTAGTAGGAACAGTAGTTGTGTTTGATTTTAAAACTCAAAAATGGAGCGTCGCAGGCGTTGGAAATATAGCTACCAGAATGTCCAATTTTTTTGAGTTTAAAAATAGCATGTCTTATAACGGAATAATCGGTAATAATATTCCTAATACGATTAATAACATGGAATCATCATTGTCTGATTTTCACCAGGTCACTTTGTGTTCCGATGGTATCAAATCTCGTTGGGAACTGAGTAAACTGGCAGGAATTAACCGCTGCGACCTTTCCATTCAGGCTGCGGCAATATATAAGGATTATGGCAGGCAAACCGACGATATGTCTGTCGTGATAGTGAAGATTTTAAAAAGATGATGCAATTAATAAAGATTCCGGTAGAAAACGAGATGGACCTCACCTTAGCCTATAGAAAAACAATTAAGGCTTGTGATTTACTTGGTCTCTCTTTATCCACCAGGACAGCTTTCGCTACCGCGGTATCCGAAGTTTGCCGGGAGGTGATCGACAAAACCGAAAATGGTACTGTCAGCATTGAGGTGGAGGGTTTAAGAGAACCTTTTCAATTGGCCGCGATTATCACCTTTCTCGAAGATAAGGAAATGGGTAGCCTGGAACAGGGTTTACAATATGCCCGTAAGCTTGTGCCATACTTTCAATTTTCTACCGCTGGTAATCAGGGCACAGTAGAATTAAAATGGAGTATTCCACGTACTGCAAAAATTACTAAAGTAAAGTTATTGGATGTAAAGGGTTATTTTGAATCGGTAGAACCCACGACACCTTATGAAGAAATAAGGCAGCGTAACGCGGAGCTTTACCTGATTAACGAACAATCGGAAATGGCGTTGTTGCAATCAGAATACCTAAATCAGGAGAAATCTGAATTTCTATCAGTTGCCAGCCACGAGCTTAAAACACCACTGACAATTTTAAAGGCGTTCACCCAACTGGCGCTGCGTGAAGGGTCACCTGAACAAACGCTGTCGCATTTAAAGAAAATAGATCTGCAGGCACGAAAAATGCAGACGCTCATTCAACAACTTTTAGATATTGCGAAAGTTGAAAACGCACAGGTTCATTATAACAACGAACAGGTGGATTTTAATGCCTATTTTTCAGATATGGCCGAGCTTATAAAGCAATTGGTACCAACTCACCAATTGGTTATCGAATTGGGTGAAACCCGCCTGTTATTTATTGATAAACTAAGGATTGAACAGGTGATTATGAATATAGCCGGAAACGCTGCCAAATATTCGGCTCCCGGAACGTGCATTAATATTTCAACCAGCATTTCTGAAAACGGGGATTTAATCATTGCTGTTAAGGACGAAGGTATCGGCATGTCTGCCGATGAATTGCAAAAAGTCTTTGATAAATTTTATCGTGTAGAAAGTGTAGTAAAAAAATATAATGGTTTTGGAATGGGGCTTTATATCTCCTCTAAAATTATAAATGATCATGGCGGGGAATTGTGGGCTGAAAGCACAGGATCATCAGGCTCAACATTTAAGATTCGGTTGCCGGTAATTAATTAGCCGGGAATACTTTCACCGATAATATACTGCCGGAAAACTTAAAATTATGCGAACTGTTCCTTTTACTTGTCTTATAGAAACATACCGCGCCTGCTTAAGCCGCATTCTTCGGCCCCCAATAATTTAAGTGTTCCGCTTAAATTCCTTTTTATGAAGCAAAAAATTACACAGCCTATTGTAATAGAAAGCCGAAGCTTTCTTCATAAACAACTTTACGCGCAAATTCCGCACAATAAAAAACAAAAACCCCCTCTAAAGTAACTTAGAGAGGGCTTGAAGTGATCCCAACAGGCCGATTTTCGAACCAATTATTAAAAGAATTGACCCAAATCGCAGACTTAGTTTATTAGGGGTTCGAGTCTCATTCGGAATCGAACTAAGTTCAATATTATGAGTTGGATCATCATAAAAAATCACCGTCGTCGGTGTGAAATCGAAATAACAATATGAATCTTTTCCAGTCATATTGTGGTCAATATTATTTCCTTTACTGCCTTGTTATCGGCAGCTCGCATAATTTAAATACATATTGCTCTTAAAATCGTCGCTATCTTCTTCAATTTTTGTTTTCTCTGTTATGCTTTTTATAATTTCATCCAGCTCATTGGCAGACAGCATTAAATAATTAAGCATTTTTTCCTTTTCACATTCATTTGCCGCTGTATCGCAGATTATGTTAACCAAACCTAATATACGGGCTAGCGGTGCTCTTACCAGGTGTGATTGCACCCATGATATTTCTCTCAGTTTTTCGTTTTGCGCTTCAATTGCTTTGATATAATTTAATTGTTCAGTTACATCCGTTGCGATGGTCACCTTAGCATCTTTTCCTTTATAGTCAATAAAATTGCTTTGAATATCAACATGGATAATATCTCCGTTTTTCTTTAAATGTTTGTGTATGCCCAAATTGCCTTTTTTGTACTCTTTACTATCACTTAAAAGCCCGGCTTCAAATACGGCAATTTCTTCAGGTGGCCTGATCGCCCTCGTAGTCATCAAAAAAATCTCTTGCCGTGTATAGCCATATTGTTTTATAAATGCCTTATTAACATCCAGGAATTTTAGGGATTCTAATTCAAAAACATACATCGGTTGCGGACTTAAATGAAATAGCTCGCTATATTGTTTTTCAGATATTTCAAGCGCAACGGTTGATTTTTTACGTTCTGAACTATATACGATGCTTTTATAAAGCATGGCGGGAGTCAGATCGTCTTTTAACAGGTAATCCGTTATGCCTTCTGCAAGTGATCTTACACTGAAAGAAATGTCTGTGTACCCTGTTAAAACGATGATCGGAGTATTAAAACTCAATGGTACTATTTCCCTTATCAACGGCAACCCGGTCTTATCAGGCAATGAAAGATCTAAAAGAATAGCATCGAATTGAGGTGCGCATTGTGATAGGATTTCTTGTGCCGCCGCAAAACTTTTGGCCTGTACTAAGACAAAAGTATCCACCTGTTCAGCTAAAAATTCTTTTACCAGCACAAAATCTCCCGGGTTGTCTTCCACAACTAAAATGTTATATATTTTGCTTGAGGCCGACATTATTTTATCCGTTAACATTACGCCATTCTTTTATTTCTTTGAGATGGAGCTTTTTATCGATAAGAACCGGAACAGGCATTTTCCTGTTGGCCTTTTCCAATAAAAAAGGCCTCTCGGTAAAGCTATAACAATAGCAAGTCAGGAAAATAAAATAGAAAAAGAGGTCGAGCGATGTATTCATGGTTCTTATGACTTAAATTAGTTTAGTCTGTAATTGGAATAATTTGCTTCTAAAACCAAATGTTCAATCTCAACATCCAATGCTGAAACTAATGGCATGGTACAGCACTCACATAAGTGTGTTGCAACAAGGTTATGGGCATTTAACGGCATCCTTAACGCCAAATTGAAGTGGTATAAAGAGACTTCGCATTGCGTATTTCTGCAATACAAATAATAAAGTGGGAACGACTTTTTCATGTTCAGGTTATTTAATAATACAAAGTTGTTAAATAGCTCCATCATGAAATATAGACCCGATTATGAAAGACTTGTAGTTGTTTGGTTTACAAAAGAGCCGGCTTATACAAGCTTTTGCGTAATAGCATAAGTAGTCAGTGCTGCATTATTCTTCATCTTCATTTTTTCAAGTATCCGGGCACGGTAAGTGCTAATTGTAGGTGTGCTTAAACAAAGTATCCCGGCAATTTCAGAAACCGTTTTTCCTGATGCTATAAGCAATAAGGTTTGGTATTCGCGATCGGATAAAAGTTCATGGGGTTCTTTGTTGGATTTATCATCAAGTAACGAAAGCAGTTTTTCCGACAAGGACTGGGAAATATATTTTTTACCCTTGATAATCTGATTAATAGCTTTTACTAGCTCCAAATCGGCTGCATCTTTTGAAAGATAGCCCGCTGCACCAAGCTTCATTGCCCTTAGGGCAATTTGTTCTTCGCTGTGAAAACTGAACATTAGAACCGGTATTTTTAATTTTTCAGCCTTTATTTGTGTTAAAATATCCAATCCGTTCCTCCCTGGCAGGTCAATGTCCAATATCAGAATATCCCAGTCGTGTTCTTTTAACCGCTGAAAAACTTCGGCATAGTTGACTGCTTCGCCAAACTTCACAAAAGGAAACTCGGTAGAACAAATTTGCTTAACACCAACCCTAATTGCTGAGTGATCGTCCGCTATTAATATTTTTGTTTCCATTTATATTTAAGGTGAATTCGATAATAGTACCCGTTTGAAGTGAACTGCTTATATTTAATTCCGCACCGATCAGGTTGGCACGCTGCTTCATGTTTAACAGCCCCATTGACATAGGATCGTGTAAAGCACTGGCTTTGATGCCGCAACCATTATCAATAATTTTGATTAATAATTGGTGAGATGTATTTTCGATCTGAATTTTTACGAGTGAAGCTTTGGCGTGTTTGCCTATGTTGGTTAAAGCTTCCTGGCAAATACGAAAGATATTTATTTCAAGTGTTTTGTTAATAGCGGGTTGATTTACATCCGCATAAAGATAACTGGTAATACCAGTCTTTTTTTCAAATTCATTAACCAGCCACTCTAACGCAGCAAATAAGCCGAGCTTATCAAGCAGTACCGGGCGCAATTCATTGGCTATTTGCCTAACCGACGCTATGCTGATGTTTACATCATCAATCAATGCATTCATTAGCGTTTCCATATTAATATCAATGTCGTTAGCTTTCTTTAATGATGATAGTGACATTTTAAGTCCCGACAATTGCTGCCCGAATTCATCGTGTATCTCGCGTGCAATGCGTGAACGCTCCTCCTCTAAAGCATTGTTCAATTGATTTGCAAAACTCCTCACACGTCTTTCAGAGGCTTTAAGAGCTGACATTATTTTTTTGCGCTCAGTACTGTACACAATGCTTTTATAAAGCGACAAGGAAGTTAGATCATCTTTTAAAAGATAGTCAGCTACACCCATTGAAAGTGATTTTACACCAAAGGCAAAGTCGCTATAACCTGTTAGGACAACTACCGGAATATTTCCACACAATTCAACAATTTCGTGTATTAATGGTTCTCCGGTATGGTCCGGCAGCGAAAGGTCTAAAAGGATAACATTATATTTATGCCCATTATTTGTTAGGATTCCTTTCGCTTCTTTAAATGTCTTTGCCTGAACAATGATGGGTGCATTGATCCATTCGAGTATAAAATCCTCAACCAGTATAAAGTCGCCGGGGTTATCCTCTACAACTAAAATGTGATATCCACCATTTTCTTTGATCATCACTCATTCTTTAGGAATAGTTACAATATTGATCCAAAAATCCTTGATTTTTGCGATAGCATTCATAAACTCCGAAACATCGATGGGTTTGGTAATATAACAATTGGCATAGTGTTTATAAGCTGAGAGGATATCCCGCTCCGAGGACGATGTGGTCAACATAATCACTGGGAGCTGATTATACCTTTCGCTCTTTTTAATATACTGCAATACTTCATGCCCGCTTTTTCTGGGTAAATTAATGTCAAGTAATACTAAGTCGGGTATCTCATTTTTGTCTGTTGTCGTTTCGAAAAAGTCAATAGCCGCCTTTCCATCCCTTATCACACTTATCCTGTTTGTTATCCGGCTGTCTTCCAGGCCTTCAAGCGTTAATAAAATATCGCCTTCATTATCTTCAACAAGTAAAATGTGTATCGATTTCATATCTGTTATTTTTTAATTGTAAAATAAAAGGTACTGCCCTTCTCTTCTTCTGAACTCAACCATATTTTTCCGCCCAGGTTCTCAATAATTTTTTTTGTTACGGCCAGTCCCATGCCCGTGCCTGAATATTCATCCTTATTATGCAACCGCTGGAAAATGATAAATATTTTGTCGAAATATTCCGGATCGATGCCTATGCCATTGTCTTTAACCCAGAATTCGTAATGTGCGGGCTCTTCTTTACACCCTATGCTGATTTCTGGGTAAACGCCTGATTTGACATATTTTAAGGCATTACTGAGGAGGTTTTGAAAAACCTGCCTGATAGGCACTTTGTATGTTTGTAAAATCGGAAGCGCTGCGAGCGTTATGATGGCTTTTCGTTCTTCGATCTGTTTACGGTAAAGGGGAAGAATGTCGTTGACCAATTTATTAAGATCTACTTCCTCAGGGGTGTCCCCGGCCCTGCCAACCCTGGAAAATTCCAGCAAGTCCAGTATTATCTGTCGCATACGCTTGGCACCATCGACAGCAAAATGTATGTATTTTCTGCCTTTTTCATCGATTAAGTCTCCGTACTTTTGTTCGATCTGGGTTAAGAAGCTGGTCACCATCCGGAGCGGTTCTTGAAGATCATGTGAAGCCACGTAAGCAAACTGCTCCAGTTCTGCATTGGAAATGGCAAGTTCCTTGGCATGTTTCCTAAGATTTTCATTTAATTCTTTTAAATGGCTGTCAAATACTTTGCGTTCGGTAACGTCTTTAAAATAAACCGATAAGCCTTTTCCTGTTGGATAGGCACTTATTTCATACCACTTATTTAAGGGGGGGTAGTGATCTTCAAAATGTACGGCTTGCTGAGTTCGCACAGCCTGATGATATTTTGTGTAAGATTTCGAGGCAATGGAGTCTGAGAATATTTCCCATAAATTATGATCAATCATTTCTGCTCTTGCTTTTCCCAAAACTTTTTCAGCTGTTTTGTTCCAATAAGTTACCATCCAATTTTTATCAACAGCAAAAAAGGCATCATCAATACTTTCAAGTATGGTGTTTTTTTCTTCAAGAGCATTTTTTGCGGCTATTTCAGCCTTTTTGCGGGCATCAATTTCCTGGAAACTGCCAACTATACGAACGCATTTACCAGTTAAAAGTTCAGCTTCTCCAATTACCCGCACCCACTTGGTGTTTCCTTTGGCAGTAACGATTTGCAATTCTACATCCCAAGACTTACCTTTAGCAATAGCTTCTTCTATAACCTGGTTCATCAACAATCTGCTTTCGCCCTCCTTATAAAAGTTGATGCCTTTTTCGATATCCGGCTCAAATATCGGAGGCACTTCATGAATTTCTTTTGTCATTGCTGACCAGTAAACAGTACCTTTAATCATGTCGATGTCCCATGCGCCGATTCGGGCAAGGTCTGTCGCTTTGTGAAGCAATACTTCAAGTTCTTTTTTATCAGTAATATCTTTGGCTGAGCAATATAACGTTCCCTGTTCGGAAGCGCCAGTGGTCGTCCATGCCAGCCATTTAATTTTTCCTGATTTGGTGACGTAGCGGTTCTCGATATAGTATGTTGGACTACCATTAATAATGTTTTGCAATTCGGAAGCTGTATTTTCTTTATCAGTTAAAAAAACAAACTCCATAAATGGCCTTGATAATAGCTCTTCTTCACTATATTCAAGTAAAATAGACATGGCTGGGTTTACTTTCTTAAAATAGCCGTCGGTATTAGCGATGCAAAGAATGTCTGGGGTAAAATTAAACACCTGGTTTAGCTCTTGTTCCAGTTGTTTGCGCCTAATCTCAGCACCCAGCTGTATACTTATACCTTCCGGCAACCAGGTAAGCGCATCGCTCTGTTTTTCATTTACAGGTAAACCAAATATCAAAACGCCGATCATTTCGGTATGATAAAATAGAGGTATGCCGCAAGCTGATTTTAATCCTGTCTTTTTAGCTGCGTTCCTCCGGATGAAATTGTTTTCTGTGTCAATGTTTTGCCAGAACTGTGTGGTTTGGGTTTCCCAGGTAATGCCCGGCAAGCCTACACCTTTTGCAAAAGTTTTTATTCCAAGGCTTTCTTCATAGAAAGTTTGCATTTTCGTCGTTTTTGCGAATTTAGCCACCAGGTCGATCCCGTTCTTATCTTCACTGATCAGCCATATCTCTGTCATGCTGAAATCGCTAAAATCAGCCAGCCGTTCTAATACCTTGCGTAGCGTTTCATTTAATCCCGTGGATTCATTAAAGACCAGGCGTATATCGGCTAAGAGGGCCTTTTGCATTTCTTCGTGTTTACGTTGTGTTACGTCACGCTGAATAGCGATCATATGCGTATGGCGGCCATTTTCGTCGGTAACGGGGCTGACGGCAAAATTGATCCAGAACTCGTTACCATTTTTATGATAATTAACCGTCGTAATTTCACAAGGCTGAAATTTTCGCATCGCCGCGCTTAGGCGTTTCAACTCCCGCTGATCGGATTTTGGACCTTGTAAGATACGCGGTGTTTTGCCAATAACATCTTTGGCCGTGTATCCGGTCATTTTGGTGAAAGCCTCATTTACATATAGGATGCGTGGACCGGGTTCATCAAAAAGCTCCGCTTCTGTAATTAATACAGCATCTGTTGTATTGATAATAACAGATTCCAGTAGTTTTAATCGTTGTTCCTCCTCTTTTCGTTGTGTAATGTCTGATCGAATGGCGATGTATTGATAGGGCTTGCCCTGATCATTTAAAAAAGGGACTATCGTGGTATCTACCCAATAATAGCTACCATCTTTAGCTTTATTTTTGAGTTCGCCTTTCCATATGCTTCCATTAGCAATAGTTACCCATAGGTCCTTAATAAAGATTTTAGGGTGATAGGACGAATTTATAATACGATGATCCTGGCCTATTAATTCGTCCCGGCTATATTTTGATATTTTACAAAAATTATCATTTACATAAGTAATTGTTCCTTTTTGGTCTGTAATGGCAACGATGGCCGACTCATCAAGCGCATGTTTATAATCAGCATTTTCTTTGAGCGTAAGGTTCAGCTGCTCAGTAATAACGCTTTCGGTTTGGCGATGCAATCGTTCGACCTCGTCACTAAGATTTTTTTGCCTGGTCATATCGCGGGTTATCTTTGCAAAACCGCGTAGTTGGCCTTCGTCTGTAAACAATGCAGTAATAACCATATCGCCCCAAAACACTGAACCATCTTTTCGGACCCGAAAACCTGATTTGGAAAAGCTGCCATTTGACCTGGCCAGGTTCAAGTTATTTTTTGGTTCACCTTTTTTTATATCATCAGGGGAATAGAATATGGAAAAATGCTTACCGATAGCTTCTTTAGCCGTATAACCCTTTATGTTTTCTGCTCCTTTGTTCCAACTGGTTATGTTGCCTTTAGTATCCAGCATAATGATGGCATAATCCTGTACGCTGTTAATAAGCAATAACAGGTCATCGTAGCTCAGGCTATTCTCGGTCAGCTGTGGTTTTAGGTTCATTTGCTAGGGGGTAGGAATAATAAACTAAAGGTATCATTAAATACCACAATAGGAAATTAAATTAATGTCGTCGTATAAGATAGCTTAATTGAATATTCAGCAAAGCTGTAATTTGAGTTGTTCTAATAGGGCTATGATCTCAATAGGATTGTGTAACTACAATTAGGTAAACAACTTTCCCAAAAGGTCAGACTTTGTTATTTTTGGCAAAGTTAATGGTTGGAAATCCAGAAAGTTATGATCGCGCTACGCTGAACTGTACTCATATTAGGTTCATCAAAATCTCCAGATCTGTTAATCGGAATAATATTCAGATAAAATAGTCAACAATCAAAGTTAATATCAAAAACGCTATTTTACGAGGGTTAGGATATATTCAATGGCTATGGGCGACAATATAGTGTAAAAAGAATTTGTAAAATTTGTATCCCTTTGAGAGGCTTTTAATTTGCCCATTAGGTGACCTGAAATTAACAGAAAGCATTTCAAATGAATATCCTTAGTTCCATTT
>Ga0302197_10001592_pt1 | contig 21760 bp, 21 predicted proteins | sample II_Bog_N2_1_FD_193526 | JGI IMG/M metagenome (GOLD analysis project Ga0302197, IMG submission 193526) | Peat permafrost microbial communities from Stordalen Mire near Abisko, Sweden - II_Bog_N2_1 | ecosystem: Environmental > Terrestrial > Soil > Wetlands > Peat | place: Sweden: Abisko...
AGCGGCAGCGGAACACCACGTAGAAGCGCTGGATCTGGCGGGATTGACGAAGATGTACGACTTCACCGGGAAGTCGGTCGCGATTACGGGCGGCGCGGGGATCCTGGGCAGCGAGATCGCCGGCGCGTTGGCGGGCTGCGGGGCGCAGGTGGCGATTCTCGACGTGAATCCCGATGCGGGCAAGGCTGCGGTGGATCGCATGGGCGAGCACGGCAAGCAGGTCACGGTCTTCCAGTGCGACGTGCTGAACCGCGACAGCATTCTGAAGACGGCCGAGGACGTGGCCGCGCGCTTTGGCAAGCTGGATTGCCTGGTGAACGGCGCGGGCGGCAACAAGCCTACGGCCACGACGAATCCCGATCTGAAGTTTTTCGATTTGCCTGCCGATGCGCTGCGCTGGGTCTTCGAGCTGAATATTCTGGGAACGATTTTGCCCAGCCAGGCCTTTGGAAAAATCATGGCGGCGCAGGGCTATGGCGCCATCCTGAACATTTCGTCGATGAACGCATTCCGGCCGCTCACGCGCATCCCGGCTTACTCGGCTGCGAAGGCAGCGGTGAGCAACTTTACGCAGTGGCTGGCCGTGCACATGGCGCAGGAGTACTCGCCCAAGATCCGCGTGAACGCGGTGGCGCCGGGATTCTTCCTGACCAACCAGAACCGCTTCCTGCTGACCGATAAGGAGACCGGGGAGCTGACGGCGCGCGGCAAATCGATTATTGCGCACACGCCGATGGCGCGCTTCGGCGAGCCGCGCGATTTGTTCGGATCGGTGCTGTGGTTGCTTTCGCCGGCATCGGAGTTTGTTACCGGCATCGTGGTGCCTGTTGACGGAGGCTTCTCGGCCTACAGCGGCGTGTAACTGCGTCGCGCGGTTCGCAGCGTCTTGATCGCGAAAAGCAAAAGCGTCTTGATCACATAAAGCAAACCCCAGCCCAATTGAGCTGGGGTTTCACGCGCAGATTTCCGTCCGCCAGTGAGCGGGTATGCGGTGCGGTCGCAGGCGATAGCGAATCAGGAACATCACGCTGCGGACGGCCAGCGCACCCGTCAGGATCAAAGTCAGCATGATCGCTCCCTCTTCGCGGGACGGAGCCGATTGCGCATTCCGCGAAGCACGGGGACCAGCAGAAGGTAGAGCAACCCAGTGGCGATGCTTGCCAACAGGAGCCACGCAGCAAGGGCGTGGATGGTGACTGTCCAGAGCGTCGCGGCGGCGCGGAAGACGTCGGTGCGGATGAGCGCGAGGATGTGAACCACGGATAGCTCGGACGGCGGAGTTCTGAAAACCCATCCGCCGATACGGTAGAAAGGAATCAGCAGGGCGAGTTGAAACGGGTAAACCAGCCAATTGACAAGCTGAATCGCCGCCAGGTTGAGCCGAAACGCAAATGCCGCCAGCGAGCACAGCAGCATGGTGGAACCCAGGACCGGCGTCACTCCCAGGGCGATTCCCAGCGCGATGGTGAAGGCGAGTTTTTCCGGCGTGAGACCCTGGCGCAGAAGGTCAACAACAGGCCGCACAACTTTACGGCGCCAAAGTGTCTGGCTCATATGGATTGCCTCCGCAAAATGGACGCGGCCGGCTCTTCAGGCTTGAGCCGGAAGAGTTGAATGAAAACATAGAAGAACATATCGATGTTGCCCAGCCCTATGATAAGCAGGAACCACAAGACCCGCGTACCCACGATTCTGCCTGCTTCAGCGCTCTCTCGAATCACTTCCCGTGAGTTTATCCGGGTGCGCCAAATTGCGTGCGCAGGACATTTTGGCAAGGCACAGCTTCAGAAGGCCTGTATCCATTTGCTCAGATAGCCGGCCACTGAAGATGGGACAATCATGCCAGCCGTACGGCAGGGGCTTCGGAATCGATGAAGCGCACCATCACAGGCAGCCAGTTCGGCGGCAGCGATAACAAGGGCATTGCCGCCTTGGACGACGCGGTTAGAGCAGAGCAAATTCGCATGCTCATGCACAGGCGCGTCGACCTGCCGATGAACCTGCTCCTTGCTGCAATTGTGTGGGTCACGCTCCAGCATCTCTATCCTGGCTGGATAGCGCTGTCATGGCTTGGATTGTTTTGCCTTGTCATTCTGGCTCGCCTGGTTTTGAGACGTGCCTACGGAAAAGACATTTCTGCTGCCGTAATCACTCTAACCTGGGGACGGGCTTTCGCCCTCAGTGCATTTGCGACTGCTCTTCTGTGGGGCCTCACAGGTTCGGCGATCCTGATGACGCCGAATCCTGTCTATCACGTGTTTATCGTGTTCGTGCTTGGCGGCTTGACGGCGGCGGGGATTGTCAGCAACTCCGCATATTTACCGGCGATGTGGTCGTTCATCCTGCCGACAGCCCTGCCCGTCATCTTCATTTTTTCCGCTCGTCATGATATTAGCCACATCGAGTTGGCAGTCATGATGGTCATGTTCGCCCTCGTGCTCATTGCTTCCGGCCGCAACATCAACCGATCGATCGCAGAGAATTTTCGATTGCGCATCGAGCAGGATATGTTATCGAAACAACTGAGCGCCAGCGAAACGGCGATGCGCGAAGCCCAGGAAATTGCACAGGTTGGAAGTTGGGAGATCGACCTTGTTCAGAAGAGCTATTTCTGCTCATCGGAAGCCCTTCGTGTATTCGGCTTCGACCCGGAAAAGGACAGACCCTCACTCGACACCATGTTGGCGCGCGTTCACCCTGAAGATAGGTGGATGGTCGACAAACATATTTCGGAAGCTATGGCTTCCGAGAGGGGGCGAGGCATCGATCATCGGCTAGTGATGGACGATGGCACAACCAAGTACGTCCATGAACTTGCCCGAGTCACACGTGACGCTGAGGGGCGTGCGCTGCGAATGATCGGGACTGTGCAGGACATCACGGAACGCAAGATCGCGGAAAACAAGCTGCAATTCACCAACATTCTACTGAAGACAGAGACGGAGGCATCCCCCAACGGCATCCTTGTTTTAGACGTGCATAGAAAGGTCATTTCTTTCAATCATCGGTATGCAGATATTTGGAGAATCCCGGTCGCGGATTTAACGATGGCAGACGATGCGGTGCTCTTGTCGAAGGTCACATCTCAGCAAAAGGATCCGCAGGGGTTCCGCGCGCGAGTGAAATACTTCGACGATCACCCCGACGAGAGTGGCCGCGACGCGTTGGAGACGATCGACGGAAGATTCGTCGATCGTGAAACCGTGCCACTGACGACTTCGGCCAACGAGTATCTGGGGCGTGTTTGGTTTTTTCGCGATGTTACAGAGCAACGGAAAGCTGCCGACGCTCTAATCTACCGTGACCGTCTTCTGCGCGCATTGACGGTTGGTACGGGCATCCTGATCAATGCTGAATCGATCGATCAAGGTATGCCGGAAGCGCTTCATGTGATTGGGGAGGCGATGGCAGTTGACCGGGTTCTCGTTGTGAAGAACTCGTCGGATGGAACACTGACTCTGCCGGCCGCCGCCTATCGTTGGGAATCGCCCGGCGCTGCGGTGACCTTCAATTTGTCGACGCCTGAAATCGAAGCCTTGAAACTCAATGCGGATGAAATGGTTGCCTGGCTGGCGCCTCTCAAGACAGGTAAGCCGTTGATCGCCCAGTTGAAAACCAGCACGGGGTCAGTCCGCTCCATGTTAGAGGCCTTTCACAACAAATCCCTGCTGATGGTGAGTATCAATGTGGGTGGTGAGTACTGGGGCACTCTCGGCATTGACGCTTGCACTACGGCGCGCGAATGGACAGCGAGCGAGATTTACGCCCTTGAAACTCTCGCCAGCTCCATTGGCACCCTGATCCAACGCAACAGAACGCGTCTCCTGCTGGAGAGCAGCGAGGAGCGCTTCAGGGTGCTGAATGCCACGGCAGAGGACGCCATCTTCCTTATCGACGGGGCCGGCCGGATCAGTTCCTGGAATCGGGCAGCGGAACGCATACTGGGGTACAGCGCCGAGGATGCGATCGGTAGAGTCGCACATGAATTCCTGGCTCCGGGGAACCTCCCAGGCAACCCGGACGCGGTATTGAAAACTTTTATAACGACAGGCACTGGTGACCTTTCTGGCAAGACCAGCGAAGTGACCGTGGTTCGAAAGGACGGGGCTGAGATTGCCGTCGAGCTTTCGCTGGCAGGTGCAAAGATCAATGACCAATGGGAGGCGATCGGAATCTTGCGCGATGTGACCGCGCGTAAGGCGGCAGAAGAGAACCTCCGCTTTGCAAACATCCTCCTAACCACTGAAACGGAGGCATCTCCCGACGGCATCCTGGTCGTCGATGCAAATCGAAAGATCATTTCTTCAAACGCCCGGTTCAGCGAAATATGGAAAACTCCACGGGCGGTTCTGGCGGCTGGAAACGATGAGAACGTATTGGCGGCTGGAACATCGCTGGTAAAGGATCCGCAGAAGTTTACAGATGTGGTGAAACGTATCTATGAGCATCCTGGCGAGTCCAGCCACGACGAGTTTGAAATGACCGACGGCAGATTTATGGAACGCCATACCGTAATGCTGAAGTCATCAGCCGGTCAGTACCTGGGACGCATATGGTTCTTTCGCGACATCACGGCCAGCAAACGAGCTGCTGCCCACGCCCTGCGATTGGCGCGTTTTGACGTGCTGACAGGGCTGGCAAACCGCAGCGTCTTCGTGGAGGCCTTGCAGCATGCCGTGGCCAGGGCAAAGCGCACTGAAAAGGGTTTTGCTGTGATCTATCTGGACCTCGATCACTTCAAGGACGTCAACGATACCCTCGGTCACCCGGCTGGCGACGCGCTTCTTCAAGCCGTGGCCGATCGCCTGGAATCGAATACTCGGGAATCGGACACAGTGGCTCGCTTCGGCGGAGACGAATTCGCGATCATTGTGGCGGACGTGGTGGAACCTTCCGATGTTGCCATTCTCGCGCAGAAATTGATCCACGCGCTTGGCCAGCCATACTCCATCCAGGGGAACGAAGTTTTTAGTGCTGCCAGCGCTGGGATCGACCTTTATGGGCCAGAGGCCGCTGACGCGGAAACGCTGCTATCCCATGCAGACATGGCGCTCTACCGGGCCAAGGGGGAGGGACGGGACGTGTATCGATTCTTCACTCCCGCGATGGACAAAGAGGTGCGGATGCAAGTCTCGCTGGGGACGGAACTTCACGAAGCGCTGGATGCCGGCCAACTCTTTCTCGTGTACCAGCCCCAGGTTGCAATCGACAGCGCCCGTGTTGTTGGATTGGAGGCGCTCGTACGATGGCATCATCCCCGGCGCGGAATTATTGGTCCGGAAGTATTGATTCCCATCGCTGAAAAGATGGGCATGATCGTGAAGTTGGGCCATTGGGTACTGCTGACGGCATGCCGGCAAACCAGGAAATGGCTGGACGCCGGTATTGCTCCCACCCGGGTCGCAGTGAATCTTTCAGCGCAGCAATTCAAGTCGCCGATTGGACTCGAGGCCGACATCGCAGATGTGCTTGCGGAGACGGGGCTGCCACCGCAATTGCTGGAACTTGAGCTTACGGAAACCATCCTCATGGACGTCTCCCGCGATCATAGCGACATCGTGGCGCGCCTCCGCAAGATTGGCGTCACGATTGCTATCGATGACTTCGGCACCGGTTTCTCGTCGCTAGACTATCTTCGTCGTTTCCCTGCGGATCACATCAAGATCGCGCAAAACTTTGTTCGCAATCTCGAAACTGCGCCGAGCGACGCAATTATCGTGAAGGCGACGATCGGTCTCGCGCGCGAGCTCGGCATTCCCACGATCACGGAAGGGGTTGAAACGCGGAAGCAGTTTGAACTCTTGAAGAGCTGGGGCTGCCGCGAGGTTCAGGGCTTCTACTTTTCAAAACCTCTTGCTGTTGACGACGTCACGCGCATGCTTGGAAGTGGGAACGCTCTGCTGCCAGGAGCCGATTCAGTAAGCCCGCCCGCAGCTGCTCACGCAGGAGCGGGATTGACATAAGGAGTCCGACAACGAGAATCTTCGCGATTGAATACTTGCGAGTTCTACAGCGCGAAGTACGATACTTGGGCGCATGACTCAACGGCGCGGTCGATGTGGGCGGGATTGATTGAGGTAATCGCGGGACATTTACGGCGTGGTGCTTCCAGCCCCAAACGCTCCAGGCGTGAATTCGTCTGACATGGAGCTGACATAGCCCAAGGGGAAATCTGGCGCTCATTCTCAATTCAGCTCTATCTAATTGATTGTATTTGACTTGTATGGTGCGCCCGGAGAGATTCGAACTCCCGACCTACTGATTCGTAGTCAGTCGCTCTATCCAGCTGAGCTACGGGCGCACATGCGTCGGCTTCAGGGCGAAGCCGCGTGGACCTACTCAGATTACCAAGGTTGGGGCCGCGGCGCAACGCTGGTGCGCTTCAGGCAGTGGCGACCGGCGCTGCCGGCGCGGGAGCGGCGATCTGAGGCGGGTCGTTCTCGAATCCGGGCTCGATTTCGAGGCCGGTTTCGCGGACCAGCTTGGTTATGGCGGCGGGGTTCAGGCGCGTGGCGTCGAACTCGATGCGCAAGGTGCGGGCCTGGCGGTCGAAGCTGAGTTGCCGGATGCCGTAGACGTCGCGCGCGCGGGCCAGCGCTGTGGCTACCTGCTCCGTGGGCGCAGCGGCGTAGCGATAAAGGATCTCCACCGTGGTCATAGTGACAGAATAGCAGCGACTGGGGTGGCCGGCCGGCGCGCTCACAGAGTGTTCAGATAATTGCGGATCTCGGGGCTGGTCCAGTCCTGGGGGCCTACGAATTTACGGCGGATGATGCCGTTGCGGTCGATCAAGTAGGTTTCAGGCCACATGTCGGTGTGGTAGAGCTGCGCCGTAGACTCCGATGGGTCGCGCACCGTGATGAGATCGACGTGGTGGCGGACCAGGAAGCGGGAATAGGTGGCGGCATCGTCGTCAATGCTGACGGCGAGGATGGCCAGGCTGGGCATCTGGTGGTGCAGTTCGAGGAGCGAGGGCAGCTCCTCGAGGCAGGGGGCGCACTCGCTCCACCAGAAGTTAAGCAGGACCACCTTGCCGCGATAGCTGGCCAGATGCACGGAGGTGGTGCCGTCGGAGACTGTAAAGTCGGGCGCGGCCTTGTCGGTTTGGGCGGGATGCGCGCCGCGGTTGCACGCCGCGAGAAGGGCGAGGGGCGTGAGAAAAATCCAGATCAGGATACGAGGAAACCGCACATCTCTATAATACGAACCGAAAGGGCAGGAAGGAAACGGTTGGGGCACAATGGAGAGCGATAAGCCGGGTTTGCCAAGGTCGGGTAGTGGGCCGGGCAGTTGGAAGCCGGTGCTGGGCCTCGTGGACCCGGCGGAGGCTGCGCCGCCGACGGCGGACTGGCGCGAATGGGCGGCCAAGGCGGTTCCGGGGACGGTATTCGATCAGCCGGAGCCTGAGGAGTTGATCGAACTCACGGTGATTGTCCCGGCACGGAACGAGGAGGACTGCCTGGGCGACTGCCTCAAATCGCTGGTCAGCCAGTCGGAAAATATCTTCGAGCTGGGCAAGGATTGGGACCTGATCGTGGTGGACGACGGCTCGACGGACCGGACGGCCGCGATTGCGCGCGGCTTTGCGGGGGTGACGGTTATCGCTGCGGAGAAACTGGAGGCGGGCCAGTTGGGACGGATGTGGACGGGGAAGAACAACGCCGTATGGACGGCGGCGCGGCGGGCGCGCGGACGCTGGCTGCTCTTTACCGATGCGGACACGATTCACGAGCCGGGCGGCCTGCGGCATGCCATGCATGAGGCGGAGCGGTACAAGGTGGGCGTGTTGAGCTACTCGCCGCGGCAGATTGTGATAGGCCTCGCGCAGCGGTCGCTGATGCCGCTGGTGTTTTGCGAGCTGGCGCTGGCGTATCCGCCGGCCAAGGTTTCCGATCCGTCGCAGCGCATCGCAGCGGCCAACGGACAGTTCCTGCTGGTGGAGCGGGAGGCGTATCGCAAGCTGGGCGGGCACGCGAGCGTAGCCGGCGAGGTGCTTGAAGATGTGGCGCTGGCGGTGCTGGCCAAGCGGCGCAGGGTGGGATTGCGTTTCCGGTATGCGGACGACATTGTCTCCGCGCGCATGTACCGCACGACCGCGGCCATGGTCGAGGGCTGGACCAAGAATTTGAAGTTGTTGTTCAACAACGCGCTGATGCTGGCGATCTTCAGGGCGCTGGATATTTTTCTTCTTTTTGGACTGCCGGTGTTGGCCTTCGAGTTGTGGAACGCGCGGCTGGGCGCGCATGGCCTGGAGTGGCTGGGCGCGGGATGGATTCTGGCTCTGCTTTGGCTGCGCACATTGTTCCGGTTTTACAGGCGGGTGGCAAAGTCGAATTTTCCGTTTATTGATTGCGCGATTTCGCCGCTGGGGCTGCTGCTGTTCGTGGTGCTGCTCTATCGAAGCTGGTTTCAGCACCGGATTCTGAAGCGCGTAAGCTGGAAGGGGCGGGAATACAACACTCGGTAGATTTGACCCCCTGCCATATGGACGGCGGCCTATTACAGGCACGGGTGTGGGCTTCAACAAAGAGGGTAGTTATGTGAGCCGAGATATTTTTCAATTTTGGTCTGAAATACCGGACGACGTGTTTGAGCACCCGGAGGACCGACTTGTGCTTCAGCGTGTTAAGCACAATTTTGCTCGCGATTGTTTGCCAGGAGCCTATCGAGGGCGCCTTCGTACCGCCGCAGTCGTGCTGCTCTTTCTCTCCCCCGGCCTTGACTCCGGCGACGCCGCGCATTGCTCGACCCCGGAAGGGAGAAATTATTATGCGCGTCAGCGAACTGGCGAATGCAATCTTCCGGAGGAGGAAGAACACCCCTCAGCATATAAGTGGTTGACTAGGATCTTTCGTCAATTCGACATTGATTACGAGGAAGCACGCCCAAACGTTGCAACGCTTAATATCGGTGCCTACAAATCAAAATCATTCGACGATTGGCCTATGCTTGCCGCGCTCCCGTCGTCCAGGGTCGCTCTTGACTGGGCGCAGTCAGTCCTTTTTCCTGAAGCTGAGGCCGGGAAACGCGTCGTTGTTTGCCTGCGCGCGCCGAAATTTTGGGGTTTGGGTGGCGAGCCCGTGGGATCGTTATACTGCCCCGCGTGTGGTCGCGATGCGGTCATGCGTCATGGCCCAATGCGCGAGCGCATAAAGGCCGCCGTTAAGGTAACCATTCAAAGGGCTCTACTTCGCGGCAATTCAGACTGGCCCTCACGGCCCGAGGACGGATCACAATTGAGGTCCGGTGCATAATTAGGCGGCCATCGAGTATCCGGGAATGTATTCTTATGCCGAGCTGTTTTCAGCGAGCCCGAAGAGAGATGGCCGACCGAGGCTCAAAAAGCGCAAGGGCCACTCGAAGAGTGACCCTTGCAAGGTACTTATGAGTGGTCTATCTGCCTGGGTAGCGTGTTCCTTCCAAGCCTCAACCACTCAGTAGTCTCAAAATGGCCCGATTTACAGTTTTTGTCAATGCTTTCGCTCTTTCTCTGACATCTAATTGGAACCGAAAAGGGAAACCGGACATCACTTAGTTGTACGAGGACCACATGATCTTCCTGACGCGGCGGGCGACGTTTTCCGCATCGCACTATTACTGGAATGAAGCGTGGCCCGCGGAGAAGAACGAGCAGGTCTTCGGCCGCTGCGCGAATCGCAATGGGCACGGGCACAATTACACGCTGGAAGTGACCGTGGCGGGCGAACCCGATCCTGTGACCGGCTTCGTGGTCGATCTGAAGTGGCTCAAGGATGTGATGGAGCGCGAGGTGCTTTCGGTGTACGACCACAGGCACCTGAATCTCGAGACGCCGGAGTTCAAAAACGCAAATCCGACGACGGAGAACATCGCCATTGCGGCGTGGAAACGGCTCGAGCCGGCTATCAATTTTGGGGGCGGCGCGTCTGCGGGCGGCGCGAAACTGACTCGGATTCGCGTGTACGAGACGCCGGAGATATTCGCCGAGTACAGGGGTGAGGCGTGAGGGCCTACTTCGGCCGCCGTTACGCGGTCAGCGCCAGTCACCGGCTGCATACGGAGGCACTGACCACAGAAGAAAACCGCGCGGCTTACGGAAAGTGCAACAACGCGCACGGCCATGGGCACAATTATTTTGTCGAGGTGCTGGTGGGCGGCGCGGTGGACCCGGAGACGGGAATGGTGGTGGACCTGGTGGCGCTGGACCGGACGGTCGGTGAACGCATTTTGCAGCGCTTCGATCACGCCAATCTGAATCTCGATCCACAGTTTACTGATCGCGTACCGACGACGGAGAATTTTTGCCAGACGATTTTCGATTTGTTATGCGATGCGTTGCCGGCGGGCGAACTGGAATATGTCCGTGTGGAAGAGACGGAAAATAATTTCTTCGAGTGTTCGGCGCAACCGGTCTCATAAATGGCAATACAGCGCGCCGCGCAAGTATGGGACCCGCCAACAAGGCGGGTTCCATGAAGCAGGCGAGTTGATAAGGTTGGTTATGAGACAGGTTTGAGAGGATAACGAGCGATGGCACACCCGACTGTTGTGAGTACCCCATTACAGAAAGCGATTGAGGCTGCCGAGGGACTGAGCGCCTACAGCACGCAGGAGATGTACCGCGAGATTCTCTCGCGCCTGGGCGAAGATCCCGATCGCGACGGCCTGCGCGCGACGCCAGAGCGTGTGGAGAAAGCGCTGGCCTTTCTCACCAAGGGATACGAGCAGGATGCCGCGCAGATTCTGCGCGACGCGCTGTTCGAGGTGGATTACGACGAGATGGTGATCGTCAGGGACATCGAGATGTTCTCGCTGTGCGAGCACCACATGCTGCCTTTTTTCGGCAAGGTGCACGTGGCCTATATTCCCAAGGGCAAGGTGATCGGGCTGAGCAAGATTGCGCGCCTCGTCGAGGTTTTCGCGCGCCGCTTGCAGGTGCAGGAGCGGCTCACGAGGCAGATTGCGGATTCGATCCAGGAGGCCATTGCGCCGCAGGGCGTGGGCGTGGTGATTGAAGCGCGGCACCTGTGCATGATGATGCGCGGTATTGAAAAGCAGAACTCCTCCACGGTCACGAGCGCCATGTTGGGCTGCTTCCGGCAGAAGGAAACCCGCGCGGAGTTTTTGTCGCTGGTGCGCCCGGTGGGTGCTGGCTCGGCTTAGAACAGCGTCCGATAAGGTAGATCTGGCCTTTTTGGTTTCCCACCCTTTCGCAAAAAACGCGAAAGGATGGGGCACGGGGCAGCCTTCAGGCGCCCATCGCCGGGGGGATGTTCAGGTATTTTCCGCGCAGGGCATTGGCGGCGGCAAGCGCGCGATCGAATCTGCGCTTGACGGTTTCGCCGATGCGGTCGAGCAGCGCGCGGTCTTCTTCGAGGAGGAGCGCCTGACGCGCAATCTGCTCTAACTGGTGCCAGTCGTGCCAGTCGCCGATGCGGCGCTGCACGTCGCCCAGCGCTTCCACCAGGGCGGCGTCGGACTGCGCGTCCAGTTGCAGGGTGTAGCGCAGTTGCTTCACCTTCAGCCGGAACTCATGCAGGTTGTCCGCCTCGAGAGGCGTCCAATCGCCCAGCTCGCGCATCACGTCCATGGCAGAACTGTGAATGTTTTCCTGGCTTTGGTTTGCATCGGCCCCTGAACTCGAAGCCGATTGCGCGTGCTTCGCCGCCGACGCGACAAACTTCGAATACTCCTTGAGATCCGCTAGCACGGCTTTGCGCCGGTGGTGCAGCGCGTGCTGCAACTCCCCCGCATACTGCTGCCGGGCAGTTTCCAGATGTTCCACCAAGTGACCCAGCGATTCGCCGTCGCAATACCGAGCCAGCTTGCGCGCGTCCGCCAGCAGCACGTCCATATCGCGCACGCCGCCGGCCGCCTTGCGCACCGGCTCGATGGATTTGACGAGGCGCCGCGATTTCTTGCCGTCGACGGCCTGGAGCACGCCGGCGATGGCTTCAACCCGCCGCGAAGCCGTGCGCAGTTTGTGCACGTCTTTGGGCGCGGATTCGCCGTGCAAGCTCTCGAGCGATTTGCCGAGCTCGCGCAACGCCTTCCGTACGCGTTCCAGTTCGCCGGCCATCCAGTTCTAGTCTCTCACCGCGTGCCAAACCCGCTAACCCCGCTAGCTCCGCCAACCCCGCTAACTCCGCTCGTTTCTGGATTCGTCGGTCGCCGGGTGAGTTGGCAAGGGGAGCCACGCGGACTAGAGTGTTGATGTGAACGGGCTTCTTGTTATCGACAAACCAGGCGGGATGACCAGCCACGATGTGGTGAACCGGCTACGACGAATTACCGGGGAACGGTCGATTGGACATTTAGGCACGCTGGACCCCATGGCGACTGGCGTACTTCCGCTGCTGATGGGCAAATACACGCGGCTGGCGCAGTATTTCTCGGCTGCTGAGAAGAGCTATCGCGGAGACATTCGCTTCGGATTTGCGACCGACACCTTCGACGCCGACGGCGAGCCGGCGGGACCGGACTGCTGGCCAGAGAGGTCGCAGACGGTCACGCTGGAGCGGGTGCGTGCGGCGGCGGTGCGGTTCCATGGCGAAATCGAGCAGATGCCGCCGCAGTTCTCGGCCAAGAAGGTTGACGGCCAGCCGGCGTACAAGCGGGCGCGCGAGGGCAAGCCGGTGGAATTGAAGCCGGTGCGGATTCGGATTGATGCCTTTGAGATTCTGGCGCTGGAGGGACCCGTGGCCAGCTTCACCATCGATATCAGCTCCGGCGGGTACGTGCGTTCGGTGGCGCACGAGCTGGGGCAGGAGCTGGGCTGCGGCGCGCATCTGAGCCGGTTGCAGCGCACGCGGGCCGGCATGTTTACGCTGGAGGACGCGCACACATTGGAGGAGCTGGAGGCGCTGGTTGGCAATCCCAGCGCGGGCAACGCGACGATTGACGCTGTTTGCGTGCATCCGCGCTTGTTGCTGCCGGAAATGCCTTCCGTCACCGCCGACACCATGGCGCTGGGCCGGTTGCGCAATGGCGCACAGGCCAATCTGCCGGAGTTCTCCGGGGCGTCGCTGGTGAAGGTGTTCGCGGGCCCAAGAGAGCTGGCCGCAATCGCCAAACGAGTGGCAGGAACGCTGTTTCAGCCGGTGGTGGTGATGGGGTGAGGGCAGGGACTAAGGGACTAGGGACTGAGGGACTAAGAAGACAAAGGAGCATTGCGACGACCTCAAGTTTTCGTTGCCATGTTTCCTCGCCCCTGTTTTCATCCCCCGGCCCCCACCGCTTAGACTAATATTTCGCAGTATTCCGAAGGAGCAAAACCGCCATGGCTTATCCCACGAATTATCGTTATACCCGCGAGCACGAATGGATCTCGGTCGAAGGCAACATCGGCTCGATTGGCATTACGGATTACGCGCAGAACTCGCTGGGCGACATTGTCTACGTGGACGCGCCCAAGGTGGGCGATACGGTGACCGCCAACGCCACCTTTGGGTCTGTCGAGAGCGTGAAGGCGGTCAGCGATCTCTATTCGCCGGTCAGCGGCAAAGTGACCGCGGTGAACGAGGCGCTGAAGAACGAGCCGGACAAGATCAACCAGGACGCGCACGGCACGTGGATCATCAAAGTGGAACTGGCTGATCCCGGCGATGTGGCCGGGTTGCTTGATGCGGCGGCGTACGAGGCGTTCGTTGCGGAAGAAACGAAATAGCTGCCTGCTTCCCGCTCGTAGCATCTAACTTGTTGGCCGCGACTTGCGGCTGCATCGAATCTTGCAGAATGTTTTCCACTTATCTGCGGCCCTTATCTTTTCTATCTGCTTTTAGCTAGAGGCTAGAAGCCAGGAGCTGGAAGCTGTTATGCGTTATCTCCCCAAATCCGACGAAGAGCGCCGCGCGATGCTGGCCGAAATCGGCGCGGCGTCGATTGACGATTTATTTGCCAGCATTCCGGCGGAATACCGGATCAAGCGCGATCTCGAAGTGCCGCGCCAGCAGGCGGAGAGCGAGATCATCAACTACTTTCGTGCCGCTGGAGACAAAAACTCTACCGGCTACGCGAGCTTTCTGGGCGCGGGCGCTTATCGCCACTACCGGCCGGTGATTATTGATGCGCTGGTGCAGCGCGGCGAGTTCCTCACCAGCTACACGCCCTACCAGGCCGAGATTACGCAGGGAACATTGCAGGCCATTTTCGAATTCCAGACCATGATTGCCGAGTTGACGGGCATGGATGTGGCCAACGCAAGCATGTACGACGGGTCAACGGGAGCAGCGGAAGCGGTGATGATGGCGGTGCGCGTGACCGGACGGCACAAGGCCGTGGTGGCTGCGGCGGTGCATCCCGAATACCGCGAGGTGCTGGCCACCTACGCGCAGCACCAGGGATTGCCGACGGCGATCATTGGCTACGACGGCAAGACCGGACGCGTGGATCTCGTAGCGCTGGCCGCGGCTGTTACCGAGGAGACGGCGTGTGTGCTGGTGCAGAGCCCGAACTTCTTCGGCATCGTTGAAGATATTCCGGCGATCGCCGAGATCGCGCATGCGCGGGGTGCGCTGCTGATCGTGTCGATCGCTGAGGCGGTCTCGCTCGGCATCGTACGCCCGCCGGTCGAGGCCGACATTGTTGCCATGGAAGCGCAGTCGTTCGGCGTCGCGCTCAGCTATGGCGGTCCGTTCTGCGGAGTCATCGCGGCCAAGGAGCAATTTGTGCGCCAGATGCCGGGACGGTTGGCCGGGCAGACAGTGGATGGGGCAGGGAATCGCGGATTCGTTTTGACCCTCGCGACGCGGGAGCAGCACATCCGCCGCGAAAAGGCGACCTCGAACATCTGCACCAATCAGGCGCTGGTGGCGCTGATGGCGACGATTTTCATCGCGGTTTACGGCAAAGAGGGCATGAAGGAGCTGGCCGAGCACAACCTGGCCAAGGCCGATTACGCGGCGAAGACGTTGGGCAGCCAGCCCGGCGCAAGACTGCGCTTTGCGGGTGCGCCGCGCTTCCACGAGTTCGTGCTTGAGACCGATGAGGCGCCGGCAGCATTGAGCCAGCGACTGCTCGACAACAAGATTGTCGGCGGCATTGAGCTGAGCCGTTGGTATCCGGAGCTTAAGAACTGCACGCTCTGGTGCGCGACCGAAGTCATCACGCGCGAGCAGATTGACGCGGCGGCGAAAGTGCTGGCGGGCGTCGAGGTGGAGGCGTAAAGGTGAACACCGGAACGCCTCATTCAACAAGGGCTTTGTAACAACGGCACGGCTTTAGCCGGGCCACAAAATCGATAGAGAGGAGGGCGGGCTTTAGCCCCTGCCATGGCGCATCCCAGCAGAAATGCGTCCCCGGCCAACGTCCTCAACCCATCGCGAACCTTTTTCGCGACGACGGGAACAAGCATGGGGCGACGACTGCTGCAATCCGAGTGCAATGCGAGTTTGCTTATCGACGTGCTTCGCTCACTTGCCACGGAACGCAAATTTGAGCTGCACGATTTTGTCGTAATGCCCGATCACTTGCATCTTCTTCTTACTGTGCACGACGAGATGACGATTGAAAAAGCAATGCAATTGGTTAAAGGCAGGTTCTCGCATCGTCTGTCACACGAGTGTGGTTACAAAGGCGAGGTTTGGCATCGCGGATTTACTGAGGTTCAAGTGATGAACCGGGAAAGTCTTGAGATTCATCGCGAATATATCGCGCAGAACCCGGTGAAAGCTGGATTGGCATCCAATCCGGAAGAGTATCCATTCTGTTTTCGTTTTTTGGCAAAGAAGAAAGCGGAGTCAAAGATTGGCAGGGGCTGAAGCCCGGGATTTCTTTCGCATGCGTGGTGGCCCGGCTAAAGCCGTGCCGTTGTTACAAAGCAACTGCCTGATCTTTGACACCATAACAATTGCGCAGCCGATTCTGCACAGAAGATCACAAGATTGCGATCTAACCTTACGAGGCATTTAAAATGGCAGGTAGTCTCCACAATCCCGGCCCGCACACGTTGGGCAAGGTTCGCCCGCAGCCCTCGCAGAACGAGGCTTTGCTCTTTGAGAAGTCGTCACCGGGCAAGCGCGCTTACAAATTGCCGCCGCTTGACGTGCCTGCTGTGAACGCTGACGCGCTGCTTGGCTCCGCCTTGCGTAAGGACCGCGCGGAGCTGCCGGAGCTCTCCGAAATCGAGCTGATCCGTCACTTCACACGGCTCTCCACGTGGAATTACGCGATCGATCTGGGCATGTATCCGCTTGGCTCGTGCACCATGAAGTACAACCCGCGCGTGAATGAATTCGTGGCGCGCATCGAGGGGCTGGCTGAGGCGCATCCTTACCGGCCGGATGCTCTGGCTCAAGGGATTCTGGAAGTTTTCGATCTGCTGCAACGCTGCCTTCTCGAAATCACCGGCATGGACGCGATCACGTTGCAACCCGCTGCGGGTGCGCACGGCGAGTTCACGGGAATCCTGCTCACGCGGGCGTGGCACGAGTCGCAGGGCAATCCGCGCAAGAAGGTTCTCATTCCTGACTCTGCTCACGGTACTAACCCGGCCACGGCGGCCTTCAGCGGCTATACCGTGGAGAATCTGAAATCGAATGCCGACGGCGGCATCGATCTCGAAGCTCTGGCGCGGCAAGTGGACGAGGAAACCGCGGCGCTGATGCTCACCAACCCTTCGACGCTGGGCGTCTTCGAGCATCAGATTCATAAAATCGCCGACATCCTCCACGCCAAGGGCGCACTGCTTTATATGGATGGCGCCAACATGAATGCGCTGGTGGGCAAGGTGCGGCCCGGCGACTTCGGCGTGGACGTGATGCACCTGAACCTGCACAAGACCTTCTCCACTCCGCACGGCGGTGGAGGGCCTGGGTCCGGACCCGTGGCGTGCAAGAAATTTCTGGAGCCGTTCCTTCCCATCCCGGTTCTCGTCCGAAACGAGGACGGTGCGCACTGCCCGGATGCGGCGGATTGGGAGGACACGAATGCTGAGCCGACGGCTGACGGCTGCCCACCGCTGTTTCGCGCACCCGTGCTCAAGCCGGACGGCGAGCGCGTGGGCGACACAGAGCCTTTGCCGCTGCACCCGCAGGCCGGCAGCCTGCGCTGGGAGTACGATCGTCCGCAATCCATCGGCCGCGTGCGCGCGTTCTACGGCAACACGGGAATGTTCATCCGCGCACTGGCCTACATTCTGGCCAACGGCCCTGACGGCCTGCGCCAAACCACCGAAGACGCGGTGCTGAACGCGAACTACATCCGCAAAAAGATCGAGGACCTGTACGAGCTGCCGTACAAAACGGCCTCGATGCACGAGGTGGTTTTTAGCGACAAGAGGCAGGCGGTGCACGGCGTGAAGACCGGCGACATCGCCAAGCGGCTCATCGATTACGGATTCCATCCCTACACGGTCAGCTTCCCGCTCATCGTGCACGGGGCGTTGATGATTGAACCGACGGAGAGCGAATCGCGCGAAGAGTTGGATCTGTTTATTGACGCGATGCGTTCGATTGCGCGCGAGGTGGAGGAGAATCCGGAGCTGGTGAAAACGGCGCCGCATTCCACGCGGGTCTCGCGGCTCGATGAGGTGCAGGCAGCGAGGAAGCCGATCCTGCGGTGGAAAAGAACAGGGACGTAGGGACTAGGGAATAGGGAATAGAAAGGCGAGATACAAGCGATGGGCGAATCATTTAGAGAATTGATCGTTTGGCAGCGTGCGATCGAACTCACCTTGGCAATCTATAAGCTCACGTCGTCGTTTCCCGATTCCGAGCGTTTCGGTCTCACAAACCAGTTACGCCGTGCATCGGTCTCGGTCGCCAGCAATATTGCGGAAGGCTACGGCCGGGCAAGCAGAGGAGAATACGTACAGTTCCTGGGGAATGCTCGGGGCTCGATCTCAGAGGTCGAAACACAGCTTGTGATCGCCAAAGCGCTTGGCTTTGGATCGAAACAAGTGTTGATTACGACCGAGGATTTGTGCAATGAGGTCGGCCGCATGTTGCGCGCGATGATGAAGTCTCTGAAGCCGAAGTCCCTAGTCCCTAGTCCCTAGTCCCCGCCTTCAGGTATCAAGCGCGCTATATGCCGCATCAAAGCTGCTGGCTACACTCGATTTCAGAATGGCCAGCACTCCTTCATCGCCGGCGTCGGGTTATCGCGGACGGCTGGCGCCCTCGCCTACCGGCTACCTGCATGTGGGCCATGCGCGCACCTTCTGGACGGCGTTCCAGCGGGCACGCGAGGCCACGGGCACGCTGGTAATGCGCATGGAGGATCTGGACTCCGAGCGCAGCCGGTCGAATTTTGCAGAGGCCGCGATGGAAGATCTACGCTGGCTCGGCATTCGCTGGCAGGAGGGTCCGGACAAGGGCGGTCCCCATGCGCCCTACGTGCAGAGCAAGCGCCGCCGCCTTTATCTGGCTGCGTGGCGCAAGCTGCTGCACCGCGGCTGTCTATTCGCATGCCGTTGTTCGCGCAAGGACATCGATTCCGCGCTGGCCGCGCCGCACGAGCGCGCGCAGACCGCGAGCACGGGCAGCAAGCTCGACATTCTCGACGACGAACCCATGTATCCCGGCACGTGCCGCCACCTCGCCGGTCATTTGCCGCAGTTGCCCGGCCCTACTTCGGCGGATGTTGACACGCCTGAGGGCACGAACTGGCGCTTCCGGGTGCGCGACGGCGAAGTGATTGAATTTGTCGATCGCAACCTGGGCCCGCAGCGTTTTGTGGCCGGCGTGGATTTTGGCGACTTCGTGATCTGGCGGCGCGACGGCGGCCCCAGCTACCAGCTTGCTTGCGTGGTCGACGATGCCACCATGCGCATTACGGAAGTGGTGCGCGGCGCCGATCTGCTCAAGTCCACCGCGCGACAGATTCTGCTCAATCGCGCGCTGGGATTCGAAAATCCAGCGTGGTACCACTGCCGCCTGGTGGCAGACCACCACGGCCGCCGCCTGGCCAAGCGCCACGACGCGCTCAGCCTGCGCGCCCTGCGGCTGCGCGGGCTTACGCCCATGAAGATCCTGGCGGCAGAATTGCCGGTCGAAGTATAAAAGGCAGGGAGCAAGGGAACGAGGGAGCAAGGGAGCGAGGGAGCAAGGGAGCAAGGGAGCGAGGGAGCAAGGGAACGGGGGGCTAAAGTCCCGGATTTTTGTTGGCCGTTTGCGGCACGACTGAATAGCTTGCTGAAAAATTCCGAAGCGAGCGCGAAGTGTAGCGAAAAAACATCCCTCAGCGGCTGAAGCCGGGCCATTTTGCTGGCCTTATCGGCACGGATAAATCCGTGCCCTTTCAAAGCGAGCCTCTCGATTGAGTTTTTCAGCAGCCTGTGAAGTCGTGCCCTTTCGCGATGGCCTCAAACTGAAATGATGCCGCGATGCAGATGCAGACCCCACGGGCTGCGCCGCATGGGTGCGATGCTTTACCATCGGTGACGACAGAAATTCACTTCCCGGCGCGTTTCAATCGCGCTAAGGTTGCGCCAAGGTCGCGTCAGGATTGGTTTGCCATGGGTGAGGAACCGCGCCGTTTGAACCCGCTACGCAGCGCCCCGAACCTGCTTACGCTCCTCCGCATGTGCCTGGCGCCCTTCCTGGTGGCGGCGATCCTCGAGGAACACTACGCTCTGAGCTTCGGGCTTTTTCTGGCCGCGGGGATCACCGATGCGCTGGATGGCACACTGGCGCGCCTGCTCAAGCAGCGGTCGACATTCGGCGCATATCTTGATCCGGTGGCCGACAAGCTGCTGCTGAGCACCCTGTTTCTGGTTCTGCTGCACGAAGGGCTGATGCCGGTCACCGTTACGGTGCTGGTGTTCGGCCGGGATGTGGGCATCCTGCTGGTCTCGGCGCTGCTTTATGCCGCGGTGGGCCGGCGCGAATTTCATCCCAGCATCTGGGGCAAGGCCAATACCCTGGCCCAGATCGCAGCGGTGTCGGCAGTGCTGCTCGAAAAGGTCACGCCGGATTGGTACTGGGTCGAGGCGTTCCGCACCGTGGCGCTGGATGCCACGATGGCGCTCACCGTGATCTCGGGACTGCACTATGCGTGGACGGTTTCGCGCCGCGGCGGGGCGTCGGCAGCTAACGGCGCCAATGTTAAGTAATCCACCAGCCTAACTCCGCTAACACCGCTAACCGCTAACTCCGCTTATTCCTACGCATCGTCCTGGAAATCTTCCGCGCCAGCGGTTTCTTCAATCTCCATATCGCGAAACTCTTCGGAATCGAAGATTTCGCCACACTCCAGGCACTCGACAAACTCGGTGTCTTCGTGCCGGGAAACGATCCGGACTTTGGGATGTTTGCAGGCGGTTGCCATCGTTCTCGGGACTTCGTGCACTCCGCAATTCCAGTTGGATGCGCCCTTTCCAGCCCCGTGCCGCCAGCCGCTCTTGGCCATGGCGGGGAGGGTCAACTTTCACCCCGACAATAAAAGGCCGCTTGTGGGAGCCTCGGGCTTGAGGGGTGCCGGCTTGGGTGTACGCCAATCTGGGATTGCGATAGGTGCTCTAGAGCGTCTTCGATTCAGTTGTTAGCATCGCCGGTGTATGCGGAAGGTCAATTTCTTGAGGAAATTGACCCTTGGCATTCTGCATTCTGCTAAAAGCAGAATCGAAAACGCTGTATCCGCAAGATTGTAACTGTCTTTTGGGTAAATGCAAACCCATTTTTGATGAAAGTTGCGGCGGAAATAGCAGATTTGCCCCGGCGGGACGGGCTGACACCGCCCTTGAAAGGCAAACGAAACCGGACGTATACTGAATACGGACCGTTCCAGTCGCATATTCCATGCTAAAGCTCACCAAAAAAGCGGATTACGGGTTGATGGCGCTCAAGTACCTTGCCGAGCACCCGGAAACCCCTGCGTTGAGCGCCAAAGACGTAGCGGATGCGTATGGAATTCCGGCGCAACTGCTGGCCAAGATCCTGCAGCGGCTCACCAAGGCGGGCCTGCTCAAGTCCAGCGCCGGCATGAACGGTGGCTACGCGCTGGCCCGCGACCCGCGCCAGATTTCGGCATTTGAAGTGATCCACGCCATAGACGGGCCCCTGTTTCTCACCTCCTGCACCAAGGGGACCAAGTCCTGCGACCTTGCGCCGGGCTGCACCATCAAGGAACCGCTGGCGCGGGTGAACGAGACCATTATCGGAGTGCTGAAGAGCATCAGCATCCACGACCTGGCAGAGCAGGAGCAGGCCGCGGCCAAGGCACGCGACGTGCAGGGGCTGGTCACGTTGACGGTGTAGAGCGGAGTTAGCGGCGTTAGCGGGGCTAGCGGAGTTAGGGAGAGCCCGGTTCTGCTAACACCGCTAACTCCGCTAACACCGCTATTGAGAACGGAGACAAAGATGAGCGCGGCAGCAAGTCAAGTGGAGGCGCCGGCGGGTGTACATCTGCCCATCTACATGGATAACCACGCCACCACGCCCCTGGACCCGCGGGTGCTGGAGGCGATGATGCCGTACTTGACTACAAAGTTTGGCAACGCGGCCAGCCGCAACCATTCTTTTGGATGGGAGGCGGAGCAGGCCGTGGATGCGGCGCGCGAGCAGGTGGCCAAACTGATCGGCGCGACGGCCAAGGAAATCATCTTCACATCCGGCGCGACGGAGAGCGACAACCTGGCCCTGAAGGGTATCGCGGAGATGTATCGCGAGCGCGGCAACCACATCATTACGCAGGTGACCGAGCACAAGGCGGTGCTCGATACGTGCAAGCGACTGGAAAAGTCCGGCTGCCGTGTCACGTATCTGCCGGTGAAGGCCGATGGCACGATCGATCTCGAAGACCTGCGGCGCGCCATCGACGACAAGACAATTCTCGTTAGCATCAT
>Ga0302197_10001597_pt1 | contig 21711 bp, 19 predicted proteins | sample II_Bog_N2_1_FD_193526 | JGI IMG/M metagenome (GOLD analysis project Ga0302197, IMG submission 193526) | Peat permafrost microbial communities from Stordalen Mire near Abisko, Sweden - II_Bog_N2_1 | ecosystem: Environmental > Terrestrial > Soil > Wetlands > Peat | place: Sweden: Abisko...
TGTAAACCGCGACTTAAAGCCTCGTCAAAGTCTTCTTTTTTATGTACAAAACCGGCACCTTTACCGCCCAGCGTATAGCTTGGGCGTATAACCAGCGGGAACCCGATTATTTGTGCAGCTTCTTTACCTTCTAAAAATGAATTCGCGATTTTAGAAGGTGCCACACCTACACCGATATCCACCATTAGCTGGCGGAACTCTTCGCGGTTTTCAGTTTTTTCAATAGCGGCTAAATCTACACCAACTATTTTTACACCGTATTTTTCCCAGATGCCGCGTTCGGCAACCTCAATACAAAGGTTAAGCGCTGTTTGGCCACCCATAGTAGGCAATACGGCGTCAATTTGCTGTTCCTGTAATATTTTTTCAATACTTTCAGAAGTCAGCGGCAACAGGTATACATGATCAGCAATAACTTTATCCGTCATAATGGTGGCGGGGTTGCTATTGATGATGGATACCGAAATACCTTCGTCTTTTAATGAAAGTGCGGCTTGCGACCCGGCATAATCAAATTCGCAAGCCTGGCCAATAATAATTGGGCCTGAACCGATAATTAATACAGATTTAATGGAGTTATCTTTGGGCATAGGGCTTTTATATAAGTTAAAAGTTCTAAGTCAAAAGTTAAAAGTCGTAAGAGCAGACAATAACTGTTTTCCTATGCGCTGAAAGCGAAAATTCCCGACCTCAGCGTCGGGGTGCAAAGATAGAAAAATAGAACCAATTTAAACTTAAAATTTTCAATTTTAATATAAGGCGATAAAAACGTTATTTTTAAACTATTATTGACATTAATAGTTGATATTTATTATCCAAATAAAACTTGTGAGATATGACCCAAAAACCATTACCAGTTTTAATTGCTTTGCTATTTATTTTTAGCGGTTGCGGTATGTTCGAGTCTGTTGTAAAATCAACATTCCCGTATACAACCAACCTTACTATTCCGGCATCATCACAGCCCGAAAAGCAATACACGGCCATAAATATGGCTACCAGCTATGATCAGAATTTTACTAAGGATGGAAATAATGCCAATCATATTGGCGAAGTAATGGTCGTGTCGGCAAAACTAAGGTCTACTGATCCGGCCGGGTTTAACATAGGAAATTTAGAATATGTTAAATTCTACATGTCGAAACATGACGGCAGCGATGAGGTTTTAGTAGCCTCGAGAACCGATATTACCAAAGGTGTTGGCAATAGCATGATATTGGATATCGATAACTCTAACTTTTTAGATCAACTGGTGCGCCAGCCGGATGTTAGGATACGCATGGTATATAAACTACGCAATGGTATTGATACAGACGTTACCGTAAAACTAATTTTAGGGTTGAGTGCTTATCCTAAAGATTAATTTATTTTATCAACTGATTATCTATATCCGGGAAGATAGCTATTGGCTGATAAATACGTGCCTCATCCATTTCCATGTACCCGTATGACATGATGATAACCACGTCGCCAACCTGTGCTAAACGGGCTGTTGCGCCATTAAGGCATATAGTGCCGCTGCCGCGTTCGCCTTTAATTACATAAGTTTCAAAGCGGGCGCCATTGTTATTATTTACTATCTGAACCTTCTCGTTGGCAATAATATTTGCCGCATCCATTAAATCTTCGTCTATCGTAATACTGCCCACATAATTCAGTTCAGCCTGGGTTACACGGGCACGATGGATCTTAGATTTTAATACCTCAATTATCATGGCGCAAAGTTAATGCTTTATATTTCATACTTCATAATTCAAGCTTCATGCCAATGTAAACTCATCGGCAATGGGCTCATTATCAGTTCATCAAAACGTTATCTATCAGGCGTGTTTTACCAACCCTGGCGGCTACTAATGCAACCACTTTTTTAGTGGCCTGATTTGCCGGATGCAAACTATCCCCATCAACCAACTCAAAATATTCCAGTGATACACCGTCCTCAGCATTTATAGCTTCGGCCGCTTTATGCTGTAAATCAGTAATGTTATTGCTATCGAAGTTTTCCTTAACCCAATTAAGGGTTTTTGAGAGGATCAATGAGTGTAACCTATCTTCGGCCGTTAAATGAATATTGCGAGAGCTCATAGCCAAGCCATCGTCTTCCCTTAAAATTGGGCACATAACCAGCTTAACAGTCAGGTTTAGCAATTCAACCATTTTGGTTATCACTATAAACTGCTGGTAGTCCTTTTGGCCAAAATAAGCAGTATCGGGCTTAATGATATTAAACAGCTTGTAAACTACCTGGGTTACCCCCTGGTAATGCCCCGGGCGGAATTTTCCTTCCAGCAAATGTTCTGTTTCGCCGAGCGCCAAATGCCAATGCTCATTATCAGCATACATTTCACTCACCTCCGGGTTAAATAAAATATCGCATCCTGCCTGTTCAAGCATTTGGGTATCTTTAGCTATAGGGCGGGGGTATTTCTCAAGATCAGCAGGGTCATTAAACTGTGTGGGATTGACGAAAATGCTACAGATAACCAAATCGTTATCCTTTTTTGCCTGCTGAATAAGCGACAAGTGCCCTTGATGCAATGCCCCCATGGTTGCTACAAATCCGGTAGACAGGCCTTTATTACGCAAGTCAGCTAAATATTGCTGTATTTGCCGGGTTGTTGTAAATACTTTCAAGGCGTTAAAAATCTAAAAATAATCGGCGAAAGTAATTAACTAAATTAAAACAAGCGAATTTACTTGCATAATACGTTGATACTTCATATAATATTGATTATATTTGCAGACTCAAATTTTTTTGACTGCTTATATAATTTAATACTGATTTAAAGATGGGTAAAGCTAAGCTTTTGTTCATAACTCATGAAATGTCGCCTTTTCTGGAACTCTCAAAAATTTCTGAAATCACACGTCAACTCCCGCAAGCAATGCAGGAGAAAGGTTACGAGATCCGTATCCTGATGCCGCGTTTTGGAAACATTAACGAGCGTAGAAATCGCCTTCATGAAGTTATTCGGTTATCGGGGATGAATATCATTATTAATGACAATGATAATCCATTAATTATTAAAGTTGCGTCTATTCCGGCGGCGCGTATGCAGGTTTATTTTTTAGATAATGAAGAATATTTCCAGCGGAAACAGGTGTTTAACGACAAAGACGGAAAGTTTTATGCGGACAACGACGAAAGGATGATCTTCTTTTGTAAAGGCGCATTGGAAACTGTTAAAAAGCTGGGCTGGGCTCCGGATATTATCCATTGCCATGGCTGGATGAGCGCACTGGTACCGGCTTATTTAAAAACTACTTATAAGGACGATCCGACTTTTAAAAACTCAAAAATAGTTTACTCTGTTTATGAGAATGATTTCGAAGAGCAACTAAGCGCTGATTTCGCACAGAAAGCGATAATGAACGATATGACTGAAGCGAATGTAGAGGCCTATAAACCAGGCACTAACTCAGCCTTGTATGCCGGCGCAATCCAATACTCGGACGCGATAGTTTTAGGTAGCGAAAACATTGATCAGGATGTGTTAAATAATGTTAAAAACAGCCACAAATCAGTTTTAGAATTTAATTCTACATCAGATTTGGAAAATTATTACAATTTTTACGACGAAATAGCTAATGAAGAATTAGCACAAGTTGTATAAAGCATTGAGATCATATATGAAATTTTTCCGGATAGACTTATTAACCTTGTTGATAAGTCTTTTTATTTTGAATAGCTGCAAAAACGAGGACACTGCGGGTTTTACCTTTGGTACTAAAGGCACATTAAGCGGCTTATTGGTTGATACTGCTACTGTATTTACCAAAACAACAACCGATGATTCTGTTGTAACTACCGGTATAGCCAAATGCCCGCTGGGATATTTTAATGATCCAATATTTGGTATTACACAATCAGATCTTATCACAGATCTTAATTTGCCCGGCAGTACTGCTTATACTTTACCCCCCGGATCGATAACCATTGATTCTGCAGTTTTGATCTTAAAGTATGCCTCAGGCTTTTATGGCGACAGTTCAGCCGCATCTAAATATGTGGTGAATGTTTATCAGTTAGCGCAAAGGCAAGGTGATAATAGCGTTTATTACAATAATATAGTCTTTCCTCATCAAAGCACAATATTAGGTAGTACTGTAACCGGCTTTAAACCAAAACCAAACACAAAAGTTGTTATTGATAGTGCCGTATCGGGCAAAAAGCCTGTTCCTGATACTATTGCACCACAAATAAGGATACCGATCAATCAAAGTTTCATCCGCAACTCGTTGTTTAATGCAAGTGCGGCGCAACTTGCATCGAATCTTATCTTTAAAAACAATGTTAAAGGTTTGTATATTACTGTTGATCAAACGCAATCAACCGGTGAAGGCGGTACAATGATGTTTGAGGGTGATTCTTTATCATTAAATGTGTATATCCGCGCAGCCAGTGGTACTGTTATTGATACCACGGTCGTTAATCTGCCTATATTACAGCATACATCATACATTCATAATATCAGGTCGGCTACTTTGCAAAATGCCATAACTAATAAAACAAGTGTTACTGATAGTCTTGTTTATTTACAAGGCCTTGCAGGCAGTAGGGTTAAAGTAAGCTTCCCGTATATTGACTCGTTATTTAGCCACAGAAATGTGGGCGGTGCAAATAATATAATCATAAATCATGCAGAACTGGTTGTAACCGCAATTCCCCCTCCCGGCCCATCAGATATTCCGGGGTATTTAGCACCATTACCGCGACTTAACCTGTACGAATTGGACATTTCACACCAACGCATTGAACTGCCAGATGCTTATGGCTTGTCAACTGAGAGCGCTGTAGCGGCTTTCGGTGGGTTCTATCCTCCACCAGGGTATGGAAAGATCCCTAATACCTATCATTTCTTGGTTACCTCGTACATACAGAATCTAATCACCAACAAGTTGGTAGATTACGGCACCTACTTAGCAGCTGGTAATATTGCAGACTCAACAGCAATTGATATAGCCCCTACAGTCCAGGTTGCTGCAAGAACAGTTGCATACGGAGGTTATGTAAATACATTAGGAGCTAAAAACTCGGCTTACAGCATGAAGCTTAACGTTATTTATACTAGGATTAAAAAATAAGACGATTAACCCCTTAAATTTATAAACATATTTAAGGGGTTAATTATATTATGGCTATTGGTTATTACATAACGTCTGGTTACTTTTACCCCATTAAAACCCTATTATTATGTGTGGAATTGTCGGCTATATAGGCTTCAGAGATGCTTACCCAATTATAATTAAAGGCTTACAACGTTTGGAGTACCGCGGCTACGATAGCGCAGGTATTGCTTTGTTGGATACCGAACTTAAAGTTTATAAAAAAGCCGGTAAAGTAAGTGACCTCCAAAACTTTGTAAAGGACCTTAATTTAAGCGGAACAATTGGCATGGGCCATACCCGCTGGGCAACCCATGGCGCGCCAAGCGATCGTAACTCGCACCCACACTCTTCTGGCGATCGTAAACTTACTATCATCCACAACGGCATTATAGAAAATTACGGCATTATAAAAGAGGCCCTAGTAGCTAAAGGGCACGTTTTTAAAAGCGATACTGATACCGAGGTCTTAATCCATCTGGTTGAGGATATTATCCATGAAACCGGCTTAGATTTGCAAGAAGCTGTACGTATTGCCTTAAATAGGGTAATAGGTGCTTATGCTATTGTAATAATGAGCGCCGATGAACCGGATCTGTTAATCGCGGCACGTAAAGGCAGCCCAATGGTTATTGGCGTTGGACAGGGTGAATACTTTATTGCATCCGATGCCACACCTATTGTAGAGTACACCAAAAACGTAATTTACCTGAATGATAACGAGATCGCTTACGTTCGCCGTGAAGATTTGCTGGTAAAAAACATTGATAATACTGTACAAACCCCATACATACAGGAGCTTGATTTGAAATTAGAAATGCTTGAAAAAGGCGGCTATGACCATTTCATGCTGAAAGAAATTTACGAACAGCCACGCTCTATACGTGATTGTATGCGTGGAAGGATTTATCCGCAACAAGGTAAAGTGCAATTAGGCGGGATAAAGGAGTACGCTGAAAAGCTTAAAAACGTTGATCGCATTATTATTGTAGCCTGCGGTACCTCATGGCATGCTGGTTTAGTTGGTGAATATTTGATCGAGGAATATGCACGTGTACCTGTTGAGGTTGAATACGCTTCTGAATTCAGGTACCGCAATCCAATTATTTCTGAAAAAGATTTGGTTATAGCTATTTCCCAATCAGGTGAAACTGCCGATACCATGGCTGCGCTTGAGTTGGCCAAAGAAAAAGGCGCTACCATATTTGGTATTTGTAACGTAGTGGGCGCATCAATACCACGCACTACCGATGCCGGCGTTTACACGCATGCCGGGCCAGAAATTGGTGTGGCATCAACCAAAGCATTTACCGCGCAGGTTACAGTGTTAACGCTTATGGCATTTTACATTGCGCAGCAGCGTGGTACCATAACCCAAAGCAAACTGGTTGAATATTTAACCGAATTGGACCAGGTGCCTGAATTGGTTGAAAGAGCGCTTGCATCAAATGAGCATGTTAAGGCTATCGCTGCGCGCTTTAAAGATTCAACCAACTGCTTGTTCCTTGGCCGCGGCAGTTCGTTCCCTGTCGCGTTGGAAGGCGCTTTAAAGCTTAAAGAAATTTCATATATACATGCCGAAGGTTATCCTGCCGCCGAAATGAAACACGGCCCTATCGCTTTAATAGATGATGCTATGCCGGTAATATTTATCGCCACAAAAAATTCATCATATGAAAAAGTGGTTAGCAACATACAGGAGGTTAAAGCCCGTGGTGGCCATGTAATTGCCATTGTTTCTGAAGGTGATACACAGGTACGCGACATGGCCGAGTATGTAATTGAGATACCGCAAACCAGCGAAGCATTTGTACCATTATTGGCAACTATACCATTGCAATTATTGGCGTATCACATTGCGGTAATGCGTGGTTGTAATGTTGATCAGCCGCGTAACCTGGCAAAATCGGTAACAGTAGAATAAGGCTCAATAATTAAATAGCACATGAACGGCAAAGGCAACTAAAAGCTTACCTTTGCCGTTTTATTATTAATAGCAAATTTTGGACGCTCAACACATCAAAAAAACAAACTTCGACTTTGCCGCCGGCGAACTGTTATTGGTTGATAAACCAGTTGGCTGGACTAGTTTTGATGTGGTTGGTAAACTACGCAATTCATTTAAGCCGTTAAAGCTTAAAGTTGGCCATGCAGGTACACTTGATCCATTGGCTACCGGATTGCTCATTATTTGCACCGGTAAAATGACCAAGCAGATTGATACCTTTCAGGCTGAAGAAAAAGAATACACCGGTACCATGATTTTGGGTGCGACTACCCCATCATACGATATGGAAACTGAGCCTGATACCCAATTCGACATCAGCCATATTACAGAAGAACAAATTAAAGCCGCATGCCAGCAATTCACAGGTGATATTCAGCAATATCCGCCAGCACACTCTGCCATAAAAATTGACGGTGAACGGTTGTACGAGAAAGCCCGTCGAGGTGAAGAGGTTGAACTTCGTTTACGCAGCGTTACCATATCTGAATTTGAAATAACCCGTATCGAATTACCTGAAGTTGACTTTAGGGTGGTTTGTAGCAAGGGTACCTATATCCGCTCATTAGTGCATGATTTTGGTAAAGCTTTAAATAATGGCGCTTACCTATCAAAATTAAGGCGCACGCGCAGCGGTAATTATAAAGTTGCCGATGCCTGGGAAGTGATGGATTTGGTAAGCCTGATTAGAGAACAAAAAAACATAAGTGCAATTGATACTGAATCGGTGAAATCATAGTCATGAAAATCTATCATAACATCAACGAATTTAAGGCCATAGAAAACGCGGTAGTTACTATTGGCACTTTTGATGGCGTGCATTTGGGGCACCGTAAAATTATTGAAAGGTTAAAAGAATTAGCCGACGAATGTGGAGGTGAAACCGTTATTCTTACCTTTTTTCCGCATCCGCGGATGATATTACATCCTGAGGATGAAAGCTTAAAGCTAATAAATACCATACACGAAAAGGCTGCTTTGTTAGAACAATTAGGCATTGATCATTTAATCATCACACCTTTTTCAAGGGATTTTTCAAACCAAAGCCCCGAAGCTTATATACGTGATGTGCTGGTTAATACTATCGGCACAAAAAAAATAGTTATTGGTTACGATCACCGTTTTGGCAAAGACAGGGCTGGTAGCTTTGATGACCTGCTTAGGCTGTCGACAACTTACGGGTACGATGTGGTAGAAATTCCGGAACAGGATATTAATGATGTTGCCGTAAGCTCAACTTTGATAAGAGACGCGTTATTAAATGGCGCTATTGAACTGGCCAATAACTTTTTAGGCTATCCATTTTTTATAACCGGCAAGGTTGGTCGCGGCGATCAGATTGGCCGTACCATTGGTTACCCTACAGCCAATATCATGATAGAGGAAACCTATAAACTGATACCGGATGACGGTATTTTTTCGGCCAAAGTAATAGTAAGAGGAGTAACTCATAAAGGCATGGCCTACATTGGCTCTCGCCCCACTATAAATGGCATTACCCGCAATATCGAGGTTAATATTTTTGATTTCGACACTGAAATTTACGGCGAAGAAATCAGTATGCAGTTTTTTAACTACGTACGCGGCGATGTAAAATTCGATGGCTTAGAGGGGCTGAAAATACAATTAGCAAAAGACAGAGACGATGTTTTAGCACTGCTGAGAGATGAATAATTAAATGGCGGGATGATGCTTAAAAAATATCAGGTAAATCTGCTTTACTATATGGTATGCCGCGAAAGCGAAGAATAATATTGCAATTGCGGTATTAATAACCTTGGTGCTAAGGGCAAATTTACTTTGTATGTACTTGGCGAACCGGGCATATAAAAACAAGCATAAAAAAGCCCCACCTGCAGATCCTATACTAAATATCACCAGATCGAGCCGGCCAACAACTATCCATTCGTGGGTTATTAAATAGGTGCCGGTTATCATCCAGAATGGCACCTGCATCGGGTTTAAAAATCCTAGCAATATGCCATACCTTATACTATCACGGTCAGAATATGTAGTTTCAGGCGGCTTATTACGGTGCAACCAGGTAATAGCACCCAATACTGTAAATAATATAACCATCACCCAATCAATAGCAACATCCAGATTTACCTGGTTTGAAAGCCATTCGGCCGCATTCATAATAAAATACGTAAAGAAAAATTCAACGCAGGAAAAAGCGATAATAAACTGCACAGCTTGTTTCAATCCGCGGTTTATTGTTATCTGTACCAATGTAAGATTGATATTTCCCGGCGGGATATAACCAACAAAATTCGCGATAAGGCCTATAAAAAACGTTAAAAATATCATTAGTGCAAAGATAGGCTTTGGATGCGTAGATGTACAAGTTTCAACTGTACAGATGAAATTAATAAAATGTTAAGTTTAAACCGCTATCATTTTAAAGCGGTTTCATCATTAACATTAAAAATCCGCACATTTGCACATTGCTCATGAATAATAAGAAAATAATATCCCTGTTGCCTGCCGCTACCGAAATAGTTTGCGCCCTCGGTCTTGAACATAACCTGGTTGGCCGCTCGCACGAATGTGATTTCCCGGAATCAGTAAAAAGTCTGCCGGTATGCTCTGAAGCAAATTTCGCTGATGATTTGAGCAGTTTGGAGATAGATATTAAGGTTAAAGAGATCTTGGCTGAAGCCTTATCAATTTATACAGTGAAGCGCGAAGTAATAAAAGAGCTTGCCCCCGATGTAGTAATTACCCAGGCACAATGCGAGGTTTGCGCGGTATCGTTAAAAAATGTGGAAGAAGCGTTGGATAATTACCTGGATAAAGAATCGCGGATCATATCGCTGCAACCCAATAAATTGGATGATATTTTTGCTGACATTAAAACCGTTGCCACCGCTTTGGATGTAATCAAAGCTGGTAATGTTTTAATTGAAGATTTGCAGGAACGTGTTGACATCATCCGCCATAAATTAAAATATGTAGAAAGCAGGCCAACGCTTGCCTGTATTGAATGGCTGGAGCCTTTAATGGTATCAGGCAATTGGATTCCCGAAGTGGTGAGCAGCGCGGGCGGAAGCAGCATTTTGGCAGAGGCGGGCAAACATTCGCCATTTGTAAAATGGGAGGATATTCAGCAAGCTAATCCCGATGTAATTGTGGTAATGCCATGCGGTTTCTCCATAGAACGCACCATGAAGGAGATGAATATTTTATTGGACTTACCCGGTTTCACAGATTTATCAGCTGTAAAAAACAATCGACTTTATATAGCGGATGGCAATCAATATTTTAACCGCCCGGGGCCGAGAATTGTTGATTCCATTGAGATTATCGCGGAGATTATCCATCCTAAATTATTTAATTTCGGCTATGAGGGTAATGGATGGATTAAATTTTCTTTTTAAAATATTTTAAAAAGAATTGCATTCATTCTGAAAATCGTATTTTAGTTTTTTGATTAGTTAAATTACAGATAAAGATGCGCCGTTTAATTACCTTTTTTTTTGCTGCTACATTTTGCCTGCAGGCATTAGCTCAAACGGATAATTCAAAATTTAATGCACATGCCCTCCATTTCACATGGGATGTTGTCCAGAATAATTACCTCAACAAAAATCAATCGTTAAGCGCCTTAATTATTACCAATAATGGTAAGCAAACATTGCCTGCCGCAGGTTGGAAATTCTATTTTAACTCAGCAAGAGACATCGCACCTAATACGGTAAGTGGAAATGCAACCTTTGCGCAAATAAACGGTGATTTGTTCACCTTAACACCCACCACAACATTTGGCGAACTAAAGCCCGGTGCATCTGTTCGTGTTGAGTTTACCGGCGACCCGGTTGTTAACTTTACCGATTCCCCTGATGGGTTTTATCTGGTTTGGGATGCCCACCCCGAAAAAGGATATGCAACAAATGATATTGTTATCAATCCCTTTAAACCATCTTATATTGGCTTAGTTACTCCAGAGATCATCTACAATCAAAACAAAACCATAACTGATATTCCGGCATCTCAATTAACCAAAATATTCCCTACACCTGTAACTTATACCGAAACAAAAGGTTTTTTCACCTTAACCGGCAAAGTAACCATCATAACTGATCCTGGTTTTAGCACCGAGGTTATAGGCATGAAAAGTGATTTTGAAAAGCTATTTGGGAAGCCTTTGCAAACTTCATCTTTAAGCGAAAGCATTCATTTAAAACACATTGATGGCATGGGCGCCGAGGCCTACGTATTAAGCGTTACATCAGATCGTATTACCATTAGCGCATCAACATCGGCAGGTATATTTTATGGTATACAATCATTAAAAACATTAATCCCGGCATCGGCTTACGCGCATCCGCAAAAAAATATACAAATACCTTGTGTTGAAGTAAAAGACGAACCACGCTTCCCATACCGCGGATTTGTACTTGACGTGGCCCGTAATTTTAAAACCAAAGCACAGGTGCTGAAATTTTTAGATGCAATGGCTTTATACAAGCTGAATGTATTGCACTTTCACTTAACTGATGATGAGGGCTGGCGCATAGCATTACCATCGTTACCGGAACTGACAGAAGTTAGTTCGGAACGCGGACATACTTTGGATAGCAAGCATTTTTTACCGCCGTCGCATGGATCAGGGGCTGATACAGGCAAAATTGCAGGCAGTGGCCATTATAGCAGGGCTGATTATATTGAAATATTAAAATTTGCAACTGCACGTCATATTATGGTGATACCGGAAATTGAAACACCGGGACATGCCCGTGCGGCGATAAAAGCAATGGATGCACGGTATAACCGTTTAATGGCTGAAGGCAAGCAAGCGGAGGCAGAGAAATATTTACTGCGTGATTTGAATGATAAATCGGTATACAGTTCTGTACAAGATTGGACAGACAACGTGATTGATGTATCGTTGCCATCAACATACACATTTTTCGCTACGGTGATTGATGACCTTACCGGCATTTATAAAGAAGCCGGCGCGCCTTTAACTACCATACATTTTGGTGGCGACGAAGTGCCTCCGCACGTATGGGAAAACTCCCCCGCTTATTTAGCGCTAAAAGCCGCTCATCCCGAAATTACTAACACCGGCGATCTGTGGTATTACTTTTATGGCAACATCAATCAGTTACTTAAAGCCCGTGGCTTAACCCTTGCCGGTTGGGAAGAAATGGGCCTGCGCAAAACCATGGTTGATGGCAAACCCGATTATGTGCCTAATCCTGATTTTACGCCATACCATTTACAAACCGAAGTTTGGAACAACTCGATAGGTGGCGGCCAGGAAGATATGGCTTATAAACTGGCTAATGCCGGTTACAGGGTGGTACTGTCATCGGTAACCAACCTGTATTTTGATATGGCGCATTACAAATCATTTGATGAGCCGGGTTATTACTGGGGTGCTTATGTTGATGTAGATAAACCGTTCTCTTTTATCCCTTATGATTATTTTAAAAATACCAAGGTTGATAAGGAAGGCCTGCCCATAAACAAAAGTATTTTCATAGGTAAACAACGCCTTACTGATTATGGTAAGACAAACATTGCAGGAATACAAGGTTGTTTATGGGGCGAAAATATTAAAACACCCGAGCGTATGGAATACATGGCATTCCCATCATTATTAGGCTTAGCAGAACGCGCATGGGCGAAAAACCCGCAATGGGCAACCGAACCGGATACTGCTAAAAGTGAAGCGATGTATCAACAAGCATGGTCTAATTTTGTGAACGTATTGGGTAAAAGTGAACTGCCGCGTTTAACTTATTTGAATGGCGGTTACGGCTACCGTATCCCAAAACCGGGTGTGGTTTTACAAAATGGCAAATATTTGGTTAACATGCAATTCCCTGGATTTGTTATACGCTATACCACAAATGGTAAGGATCCGGATGCCAAAAGCAAAATTTATAACGATGCTGTTACGTTACCACCAAATGGTGTAAAGTTCCGCGCGTTCGATAATAAAGGCCGAGGGAGCAACGTTTCTGAGGTACTTCTATCAAATTAGAATAAAGCAATAAGCATAGCTTTTTCGTGAGCTATGCTTATTGCTTGTCCAATCTTAATAAAAATCATTTTTTATATTTTGTCATTCTGATTAACGAAGAATCTTCTTCGACTTGCTTAGCCGCGATGCTATTAAACTTACGAAGTTTTAAAAACTTCGTAAGTTTTTGCCATCTATATAACCACCTTTAACCCCACATAATAATTCCGCAGAGCCGACGCATTATAATAACGGTTACCTACCGCGTTCAGGTCATCACCCAAACTATACTTTTCATTGAGTATATTATCAACACCAGTATAGATCTCTAAGTTTGATCTGCGGGATAATTGATGCGCCCAGCCAACTTTAGCTGCCAACAAATTATAGTGCGGAGCATAAGCAGTATTGGCGTCATTGAGCGGGATCTTAGCAGTGTAGTTATGCTCTGCATAAACAAAAATCTGTTGCGGCAAGTTTAACCGCAAACTGGTGATATAAACCTGCTCAGGCACTCCCGTAAGCTGGCTGTGAGTAGTGCTAAAAGTGAATTTATCAATAGTTGCCGACTCGTTAAACTGCAAGCCCCTCACAAATGAATTTGTATTTTGGCGGATGATCCAATCGGTAAAATACAACTCGAACCCGGGCTGCTTAGTGCCTCCGGAATTGGTGTAATATTCGTTACCACTAGCATCTTCGTGGCTGATGATTGCATCATTCAACTTATAATAAAACACTGAGGCATCAAGGTACATGGTTTCATCGCTATTACGCAGGCGGAAGCCTGTTTCATAGTTCCAGCCGTATTCCGCATCTAATCCGGTATTGATGGCATGATCGGTTGGGCGAATCTCGGCAGTTGTAGGTGTCGAATAACCGCGGCTAACGGATGCCCGCCATGCAAAATCATTGGAGAGTTGGTATGATAAGGCTACTCTCGGCATTAACTCAGGAGTAAAAGGCCGGTTGGTAAAATTCGTTTCGTCATTCGGGTATACATTCCTGAATTTATAATCGTAGAAGTTTAAACTCAACGCGGTTTCGATGTGTAATTTCTTATTCACATCTGCCACATAACGGGCAAACATAAAATGCTGGTTGGTATTAATTTTATCCAGCGTTTGGGCCGTGTCCCGTACGCCTAAATTGTTGCCGTAGTTATTAATATCAGAGTTGGTTTGCTGCCATTCTATCCCGGCATTAACTTTCCAGCTATAGCTTTTTCGCTCCGAACCTTTGTACTCAAAATAGGTACGGAAGCCTAAAGTACCTTCATATCTTTGCTCATAATCAGTAAGAAAAGGATTTGCAAAGTTTACATAAGTACCAAAAACGGATAATACATTCCGGAGGTTATCAGTAATATTTACCTCGTTTACCAACCCACCAAAAAGCATTTTTTGGATAATACCGCTATGCTGTTCAATAGCGCCGGGTACGGTAGGGGTTGGTGGCCTTGCTGACTGTGGGTCGGCCTCAAACTGACTTAAAGTTAAGCCTCCCGGGGTTTGGTAATTTAAGTCGGAGTAAAAACCTAATATTTTAAGGTCATCGTGTTTAGCATATGTCCATTTATCCACCGCCTGGAAGTAATTGCGGTACATACTGCTATGTTGTCTATATCCGCCATAAGTTTCATAAGCCTGATTGATATTTAATTGATTATTTGCCTGGTGATCCTGATAAGCTATATTTTCATGGAAAAGCGAGTAGGAACCGCCGTTAACTTCGGCAGAAACAAAATCACTATCTGCATATCGGGCAACCGGGTTTACTAAAACCACCCCGCCTGAATTCGCGCCGAATAAACTACCATCAGGGCCTTTCAGCACTTCGATGTGTTGAATACTGTTCATATCAATGGCATTCAGGTAAGTATTGCCACCGGCATCAGTTAAAGGAATTTCGTCGTAATAAACCTTTACATCGCGGATGCCAAAGGGCGAACGTAATAAGCTGCCCCGAATTGACAGGCGGTAACTCCCTGGTGAACGCTCTTCCATCCGAACTCCCGGAATAGTGTTTAACGCGGATACCAATGAATTATCGGGTTGTACAGCCAACTGTTCGGCACCTAATACATTTACCGATGCAGGGACATTTAGAATAGGCTGATCAGAAAGATAGCCCCTGATTATTACATCATTTAAACGTCGCGAAGAATCTCTTTTTAAAGAATCTTTTTGCTGTGCGGATAAGCACAATGTAAAGGCAAAAAGCAAAAATAGTGTAAAGTAGATTTTTTTCACAGGCGGCTATTGATGTTATAAAATTACGATTTGTTTTTATAGAAATCCTGTCATTCAGATGAGCGAATGATTTTTCCGCGATGGATTAAAGTATAGATCCTTCGTTCCTACGGATGATAATTATTGAACTTTTATGCGCGAAATGCTACTACCCAAATCATCCGCAACCAGTAAATAGTTACCGGGGAAATTTTGTTAGTGAAGTTATTAATTCAGTATCTTAAATAATCCGCTATAAAAGATTCTTTTTTAGGAGAAATGAATGATTAAACGGCATGGGTTTGTAATAAATGCGTTATTATCAACTTAATATGCGAAGCATCCGCTAAAAATTTTACTTTTGAAAGCCAATTATTTAACCGGAATAAAACTTTGATTAGAGCAGCTGTTTTTATTTTTATTTTGCCTGTAATTGTAGCAGTATCCTTAACATGTAATGCTCAAACACAAACAGGGCCACAAGCCACATGTAGTGGTAGTTTGGGCGATCCGGTTATTAATCAGGATTTTGGTTCGGGCTCAAATCCCGGCGCCCCGCTGGCACCAGGGATTACCAATTTAACATATACAAACAGCAATTGCCCTGATGATGGTGAATATACTATTGCCAATAGTTTAACAGGCAGTGGCAATTGCCACCCCGACACATGGCATAACGTAACATCAGATCATACGGGTAACCCTAATGGGTATATGATGATCGTTAACGCATCATTTACCCCCAATGTGTTTTTTACCCAAAGCGCGCCAACGCTTTGCCCTGGCACCACCTATCAGTTCTCGGCCTATATACTAAATTTAATAACACTGCAAGCCAGCGGAACGGGTGTTAGTGAGCCAAATATTACCTTTTCTGTTGAAACAACGGGTGGGCAAGTATTGGCTATAGATTCAAGCGGAACCATCCCCCCAACAACCGATCCTACATGGGTGCAAAAAACTCTTTTCTTTACCACTCCCGATTCTGTGTCATCGGTAATTGTTAAAATGACCAATAACGCACCAGGTGGCAATGGTAACGACCTTATTTTAGATGATATTACCTTTAGGGCGTGCGGGCCGGTTATTGAAGCAGGTTTTGGATCAACTTCGGGATCTCCGACACAACCGCTATGTCAAGGACAAAGTGCCAGTTACACGTTAATAGCCCAAGTTAATAATAGCAGCAATACAGCACCATTATATCAATGGCAATCCTATCATACTAATGGTGGGTGGGTTGATACTGCCGGGCAAACAAGCAATACGCTTAATGTTCAGTTTGTAAATGCTATACCAGGCACTTACCAGTACCGCCTGGGTGTAACCAATGGCACCAGTACATTAGAAAGCTGCCGGGTGTACTCACAACCCTTAACTGTTAACGTACAGCCCAACCCTGTTGTACAGGGATTAAGCGCCGTTACTCCACCCTTGTGCGAAGGGGAAACATTATATCTTAGCGCATCCGGCGGAACTGACTATATATGGACAGGCCCTAATCTGCCCGCCACACATACTAATCCTTTAGTTGTGCCAAACATTAAATTAAATGATGCCGGAACTTACAGTGTTATCGTCTCCAGCCAGTATAGCTGCCAGTCAAGTGCAAGCACACAGGTGAATGTTAACCCCAAACCAATAACAGCGGCAACTGGTGGCACAACAATTTGCGCAAATACAAGCACCCCTTTAACAGCATCCGGCGGGGTTTCCTATTCATGGTCTCCGGGCAAAACTTTGTCCGATTCAACCATATATAATCCGATAGCTACCCCAGCAGATACTACAAAATACACTGTTACTATAACTAATAACTTTGGCTGTTTTGATACAACATCAGTTATTGTTAACACGCTTAAAAAACCCATTGCCGATGCAGGCACCAACAAAGTTATTTTCGAAGGCCAATCCACAAAGCTAACAGCGAGTGAAAAATATGGCAATATATTTTACTGGACGCCCACCACCGGCCTAAGCGATTCAAATGTGCTTAACCCCGTTGCAACCCCAACCGATGACATAACCTATACCTTGCATGTTACCTCAACAGCAAATTGTGGTATAGATAGCAGCAGCGTTTTTGTGAAGGTTTATAAAAAAATCGTCATACCTAATACATTTTCGCCCAATGGCGATGGCCGAAATGATTACTGGGGTATTGATGCGCTGATCACCTATCCGGAAAGCCTGATGCTGGTATTTGACAGATATGGGCAGCAAGTATTTCGCAGCGTTGGTTACGTCAACCCCTGGGACGGAAAGTATAATGGCCAGCCGGTACCGGCTGGCACATATTACTACGTTTTGGATCTAAAAAATAATACTCCCAAAATATCGGGGTGGGTGCTGGTTGTAAGGTAGTTACTGATTACCGCCGAAAATATAGTTTATGCCTACGGTAAATGATGTTTCGTCTATTGAAAATTGATTGTCATTATTCAAACTCGTTTTCGCATTATAAGCAGCATAAATATTAAAAGATTTAGCGATAACTACTCCTACTTTTGCGGGCACATAAAATGTGGTGGCTTTAAGGTCAGGAATTTGCATGTTGTTAGTGCCTGTTGTGCCACTGACTGTATACGTGGTTGTTTCTGTATACTGCTTTGATTTATAGTTACGTAAATTTATGGCTAATCCAGAAGATATGTACACATCTACCGCATTTGTTCTTACAACATTCAATATTATTTGAGGTGTGATATTTATAACAGATTCCTTAAAACTTAATGCCTAATCCATTTGGGTAACGGAACCGGTTGTGTATTGATAATTGAAATTATCTTTAGCAGAAGTGATGCCTGCTTCGGCTCTGAATATCCATCTGTGATTTTCATCAAATGGAATATCAACACCTAAACTTAAACCCGGCGCTGTAGATTTTGATGCTTTTGAATTACGCAGCTCGTCACTTGGGCTGGATATAGTACTTGAAAAACTGTTAATATTTATACCAACAAAAAAGCGGGTAGGTGTATTGCCTGATGGTTGGCTTTTTAAAGTATCTGTATTTGTGGCCGAATTAACTGACTGAGTATTGGCTTGTGCAGAACATGTGGCGTTACTTAGTACAACAAACGCTGTTAGTAAGTACAAGTATTTCATTTGATAAGGTTTAATCGGCGGCAAAGATATAAAAACAATTAATTCAGACTAATAATAAACTGCATATAAATACGATCTGAGCCATTAATTGGATGTAATTTTAAACATGCATCATGAACATCATTTAAAAAGTTCCGATACCATTCGCGATATTGTTATTGGCATGTCTGACGGGTTAACAGTACCATTTGCATTGGCGGCAGGCTTAAGTGGCGCGATAAATTCATCGCATATTGTAGTAACGGCCGGTATAGCTGAAATTGTTGCCGGCTCAATCGCGATGGGGCTTGGGGGCTTTTTGGCAGGCCGTACTGAAGCTGATCATTATGCCGCTGAATTAAAACGCGAGTATGATGAGGTTGACCGTGTACCAGAGGAAGAAAAAAAGGAAGTGATGGAAGTTTTCGCGGATTTCGGCTTATCGGTTGCATTGCAACAGCAAGTAGCGGATGAAATGGCAAAAGACAAACACAAGTGGGTTGATTTTATGATGCGTTATGAATTAGGGCTTGAAGAGCCTTTAGCTAACCGCGCCACACAAAGCGCGATAACAATCGGCGCATCTTATGTGGTAGGGGGTATTATTCCGCTTTCGCCCTATTTTTTTACGGCGAGTTCACAAATGGCGCTGTACTACTCATGCGGAATAACCATGATATGTCTGTTTATTTTTGGATACTTTAAAAGTAAAGTCACAGGTCAGCCTGCTTTTAGCGGTGCTATAAAAGTGCTGTTTATAGGCGCGCTTGCAGCAGCAGCGGCATTTATTATGGCTAAATTAATTAATGGCGGATTTTAATTAAAAGGCTATAAACTTATCAATCTGCTCATTTACAAACTTAACGGTGTCTTCTTTAAACAGGTTGTTGTTTTCGTCCAATTCTGTTTTCATATTGGCTATATGAATTTTCAGTGGTAATACATGCAGGTTGAAATAATGACAAACACCTGTAAAGTGGTCAACGCCACGTATGTTACCATATTTGCCTGATGATATACCAACCAAAGCCGCCTTTTTTTCATAAAATGTTTCAGGGAAATCGCAGGCATCAACAAACACCTTCAATACACCCGGATAACTGCCATTATATTCAGGGATAACAAACAGGAATTTATCCGACAGGTTGATCACATCTAATATCCGTTTAAAAGCTTCGCTTCTCTTTCCATACAGATCGGTAGCTATAAATGTGTCGGGTAACTCGGTTAATGATAATATATTAGCTTCCTGGCCTTTTTGCAATAGCATTTGCTGGTAGTATTCAGCTACTTTAAAGGTATTGCTGCCCGGCCTGTTGGTTGATGAGATTATAGTGATCATTATTTTATCTGCAATAATATTTACCTGGGATTTAACTTTTCACGCTTGAAATTGTGTGTAAGTGGGCCAAAAATGTGAGTAAAATTATGGCTTTATCGCCTTAACCTGCATCATACAATGCAGGCAATTATTAACTTTGTATATTAGCACCGTTTAACCTTACGAAGGTAGAAATTTATGTTTCTGTTTTTCGTTTTGTATAAACCCAAAAACAAATTTTAATATACAATGTGTAAAATTATTGCTTTAGCCAACCAAAAGGGCGGCGTAGGAAAAACTACATCATCCATAAATCTGGCCGCAAGTTTAGCCGTATTAGAATACAGAACATTGCTTGTTGATGCCGATCCACAGGCCAACTCCACATCGGGTATTGGTTTTGATCCGCGCAATATAAAAAACAGCATTTATGAGTGTATCATTAATGATATTGATCCGCATGATGCTATCCAAAAAACAGATACCCCAAATCTTGACCTGCTACCTGCCCATATTGACCTGGTAGGTGCCGAAATAGAGATGATAAACCTGGAGAACCGCGAGTTTAAAATGAAGCATGTGCTTAACAGCCTGCGCGATGAATATGACTTTATCATTATTGATTGTTCACCATCGTTAGGTTTAATCACCATAAACGCGTTAAGTGCTGCCGATTCGGTAATTATACCTGTGCAGTGTGAGTATTTCGCGTTGGAGGGTTTGGGTAAATTGTTAAACACTATAAAAATTGTTCAAACCCGTTTAAATACCGAGCTTAAAATTGAAGGTATTTTATTAACCATGTATGATGTGCGCCTTCGCCTGAGTAACCAGGTGGTTGAAGAGGTCCGCAATCATTTTGAGGATATGGTGTTTGATACCATTATACAACGTAATACACGTTTAAGTGAGGCCCCAAGTTTTGGTGTATCGGTAATTATGCACGATGCTACCTGTAAGGGCGCTATAAATTATTTGAATCTGGCCCGCGAAATTGTACAGAAGAATGGTTTAATTGAAAACCAGGCCGCGGCAACCACAGTAACAGCTTAATAAATGAGCACAGAAAAAAGAAATGCCCTTGGAAAGGGGTTAAGCGCGTTGCTTAATGATTCTGCAAGTGTAAATCCTGATAAAAACAGTTCCGGAGTTGCCTCATCGCCTGAGGTTAACAACATGGGTTCCGTTAACGAAATTAAGATAGCCGAGATCTCGGTTAACCCTTTTCAGCCGCGTACCGATTTTGATGAACAGGCATTACAGGAACTATCCGACTCTATAAAACTACAAGGCCTTATACAGCCTATAACCGTAAGGCGTGTTAATGCGCATAGCTATCAGCTTATATCGGGCGAACGCCGTTTGCGTGCATCAAAACTGGCTGGCTTAACACAAATACCGGCCTATGTACGTACCGCCAACGACCAGCAGATGCTGGAAATGGCGCTTATAGAAAACATACAGCGTGAAAACCTTAATGCTATTGAAGTTGCCCTCAGCTTTCAGCGAATGATTGATGAATGCAGCTTGAAACAAGAAGAATTAGGCGACCGTGTAAGCAAAAACCGTTCAACAGTTACCAATTACTTGCGCCTGCTTAAATTGCCACCTGCTATACAGGCGTCCATTCGTGATGGGCAATTGAGCATGGGACATGCGCGTGCATTGATCACTGTTGATGATCCTGCTAAACAATTATTTATTCATCAGCATATTATAAAGGAAGGTTTATCCGTTCGTAAGGTTGAAGAACTGGTGCGCGAAATGCAACGGGTGCCTGTAAAAAAAGAAGGCAAACAACCTGAACCCATTCCTTATCACATGCAAAAGATAGAGGACGACCTGGCTTCAAAGTTTAGTACAAGGGTTAAACTTAAAGTTAACGGCAAAGGAAATGGTAGTATTGAAATACCATTTTTATCAGAGGATGACCTTGGCCGCATCCTTGAAATGTTGGATTGGTAAAATGTATAAATTCCTGCTTGTA
>Ga0302197_10001601_pt1 | contig 21681 bp, 12 predicted proteins | sample II_Bog_N2_1_FD_193526 | JGI IMG/M metagenome (GOLD analysis project Ga0302197, IMG submission 193526) | Peat permafrost microbial communities from Stordalen Mire near Abisko, Sweden - II_Bog_N2_1 | ecosystem: Environmental > Terrestrial > Soil > Wetlands > Peat | place: Sweden: Abisko...
CCACGCTTCCTCCCCACACTCGGTCGCCCTCGTGCAGTTGCGCTTCACTTCGCTCGTTGTGACCAACTCGCGACGGGACTTGCACCCGTAAGAGTGCGCCCATGCTGGGCGCACAAACGAAAGACCACTCGGAACTTCGAGTGGTCTGGAGCTTAGCGTGCCGGGATGACCGGATTATTTAGAAAGGCGCGCAATTCTCCAGATCGCTGCAAAGATTCTTGCAACAACAACAAAACGATCTGGAGAGTAGGTTTCGCATGACTTTACTTCGCTTAAGAATAGCAATCGTGGATGGTCAAGTCAATTCTCCTTGGGGACTGAGCCGGATGCCGCGGCGGCAAAGGCCTGTTCAAGATCGGCGATAATATCCTCCGCGGCTTCGAGCCCCACCGAAAGGCGTATGAGGCCATCCGAGATGCCCAGCTTTCGCCGCAGTTCCGGGTCAAGATCCGCATGGGTCGTCGACGATGGATGGGTAATCAGCGTCTCCAGGCCGCCCAGGCTTTCCGCGCGCGAACAGAGCTTCACCCAGTTCAGCGCCCGGATGGCCTCTTCCGCTCCGGCCTTCAATTCGAATGCGATCATTGCGCCCGGAGCGCGTTGCTGCTTTTCGGCTAGCGCTTTCTGCGGAAACGAGTCGAGCCCCGGATAGTGGACGTATTTGACGGCCGGATGATTCTCTAGCCACCGGGCAATGATCGCCGCACCCTCGCAATGAAGCCTGAGACGGGCCGGCAGAGTCTTCATCCCTTGCAGCGTTAGCCACGCCTCGAAGGGAGCTTGCGTAGTTCCAACGGTCTTACGGATCAGGCGAACGCGCTCCAGCAGCTTCTCATCGCACGTGGCAATCGATCCGCCAACCGTTGCATTGTGGCCGTCGATGTATTTGGTCGTCGAGAGGATGGAAATATCCGCGCCGAGTTCCAGCGGCTTCTGAAGAATCGGAGTTAGAAACGTATTATCGACGGCTAGCAGAATCGAATGCCTCTTTGCAACCTGAGAAACTGCCTCAATGTCCGTCAGCTTCAGTGTCGGGTTTCCGGGGCTCTCGATCAGAACAATGCGGGTTGCGGAAGTAATCGCAGCTTCGACGTTGGCGGCGTCCGAGGTGTCCACAAAGGACGCGGTGATTCCAAGGTTGTCGAAGATCTCGCGAAACAGGCGCATGGTACCGCCATAGACCACGTCGGAGAGCACCGCATGATCGCCCGATTTCAAGACTGAGAGCATAAGTGTGGCGATCGCTGCCATGCCGGTCCGAAAGCAGATGGCCGGCGGCGTTTCCTCCAACGCGCCAATGGCCTTTTCCAGCGCGTCTACTGTGGGATTCGAGACCCGCGAATAGCTGAAGCCCTTATCGACGCCAACGGCATCGTGAACGAATGTGCTGGTCTGATAGAGCGGAAAGAGGATCGAACTGGCATGAGAATCAAGCGTTCGTCCTCCGTGAATCGCTACTGTGGAATCTTTCAGGTTGTGTGTGCTCAACGCAATCTCCTTTATGGCTGGTCAATTAGCATCCAGAAACAACTTGGCCGCCGGGGAAACCCCAGGCGGCTGTCAGAAAGGAAATTGAGCTAGTGAACTCAGACTTCCGAAGCTGGCCTACCGCCGCCTGGGCTGCGCATGGCCATCTGCATTCGAGAAGTAAGGGTCATCGTCACTTGAAAAGAACTCCGCTCTAGATCTGTGAACAATATAGCACGTCACATGACGCCATTCCAGCAAATGAGCACTGTTCGCTCTCGTCCTGCAATATCAAGGGCGTCGACAAAGACCTGCCGCATTCACCGCGGCTCTCCCGCCCGGCATCAATCGATGCCAGGCAGAAGAGGTGATGGATCGTTATTTCACGAGTTCGATCTTGACGGTATCGATCTTACCTGTGAAGTTGAATGGGCCATCGTAGTCGGTGCTCACAGGAGAACCAGTGTCTTTGCCCAAGTCAAAGGATTCAAGGATCGCGCTGCGAAATCCTCCGTAAATCGGGAAGTGAAGCGATCCCTGCTGCCTTCCATTGACTGTGAGCGTCCCGGTTCCACTGCCGACGCTCGAACTGAAAAGCGTCCCGTTGTCTGCAGCAGGCTTCTCAGGCGCGTATTCAAAGGTGATTTCCGCAGGGCCTGCTCGAAGCGGATCGGCGGAGACAATTCGATCATGATTGCGCCCGAAGGTATTGGCTTCATACACGACGTGACCATTTTTGACGTAGAGTGTGTAACCTCCATATCGCCCGCCTTGCGCGACGATGACGCCCTCGGCGCCGCTTTCAGGAATCTTCACTTTGGCGATCAGGCGATGCGCGCGGTTGCTCAGGTCGGGAACAACACCCGCGGTCAATCGCTCAACGCCTTCCCTGTAAACGAATTCGCTCTTCCCGTTCAGAAGAAGCGGCTGAGTCCTGCCCAGCGGAAACAACGGATAGACATTATTGCGGACAGCTTCCTCGTCAAAGAGTGCGACAAGTTCCTTGAGCTTCTCGGGATACTTGTCGGCCAAGTTGTGCGCCTGGCTGTAATCGCTGGTCAGATCGTAGAGTTCCCACTGGTTGTCGTTTGGATCCGAGAAAAACGCCTTGGGGCTGGTGAATGCCTCCCACGGGGCGACGTGCGGAGAGCCTGCCCACCACCCGTCTTTATAGATGCCGCGATTGCCGAGCATCTCGAAGTATTGAACCGTGTGCCGGCTCGGGGACTCAGGATGGTCCCAAGTGTAGACGATGCTTTTGCCTTCGAGGGGAAGCTGCTTGACTCCGTTCACGGTGTCAGGGAAGGTTACTCCGACTGCCTCATAGATCGTTGGCGCAATGTCTGTAATATGTTGAAACTGGCTGCGCAAGCCGCCAGCATCCTTGATGCGCGCGGGCCATGAGACAATCAGCGGATCGCGTGTCCCGCCCAGATAGGCTGCAACCTGCTTTTCGCCCTTGAATGGAGCCGCCGCCGCCCATGCCCAAGCTGAGGCAATGTGGTTATCGTAGAGTGGGCTTCCCAACTGGTCTTCGTGTGCCTCCTGCGCCTTGACGTCCTGCTTTGCGCCAAGCCAGTCGGCAATGTTCGATTCACTGCCTTCCAGTCCGCCCTCGGCACTGGGTCCATTGTCACCGACGATGTAAAGCACAAGAGTATTGTCGGACTGGCCCTCTTCCTTTACCGCATCCAATACGCGGCCAACTTCATAGTCAGTGTAGGCAAGATAGGCGGCGTAGACCTCTGCCTGTCTTGCGAAGAGCTTTTTCTCGTCGGCTGGGAGCGAGTCCCAGGCAGGAAGACTGGAAGGACGAGCGGTCAACTCTGCTGTTGCTGGAATAACGCCCAACTGCTTCTGACGGGCGAAGGTTTCTTCGCGCAACTTATCCCATCCCTGATCGAACTTGCCCTTGTACTTGGCAATCCAGTCTGCTGGAACATGATGCGGAGCATGAATGGCGCCAGTGGCAAAGTAGAGAAAGAAGGGCTGCTCCGGCGCTACAGCGTCGTGCTCATGCAGCCAGTGAATCGCGTCATTGGCCAGATCCTTAGTCAGGATGTAACCCTGTTCCGGCTTACCCGGCGTGACCACCGGGCTCGTGCCGCGATAGAGCTGTGGGTCCCACTGGCTGTCTTCGCCGCCCATGAATCCGTAGAAATAATCGAAGCCAAGTCCGGTCGGCCAGTGATTGAAGGGCCCACTTGGCCCAATTTCCCAAACAGGTGTGTTGTGCCACTTGCCAAATGCCGCAGTGCTGTAGCCATTTCCGCGCAGGACCTCAGCAATGGATGCCGCACTCTTGGGCCAGATACCGTTATATCCTGGATAGCCGGTTGCACTCTCCTCTACAGTTCCAAAGCCAATCTCATGGTCGTTGCGGCCTGAGAGTAGAGCGCCACGGGTCGGCGAGCATAAGCTGTTCACATGGAATTCGTTGTAACGCAATCCAGATGCGGCCAGCCTTGTGATTTCAGGGGTCTGTGCAGGTCCTCCAAAGGTGCTCGAGAATCCAAAGCCCACATCGTCGAGCAGTACAAGCACAACATTCGGCGCACCGGGTTTGGCGTTTGTTCTTTCAGGCCATGCGGGGGTTGAATCCTTGCGCCGTGGAGCGACAACGCCTTTGAAGGCGGGATCTGGTTTGATCAACTCGTTTTCCTGTGCCCATGAAGGGGACCAGGAACTCAGGGCGAGTGTTCCGCTTAACAGCAACCCAACTCGTTGCGTGAGATTCATCGAATATTCTCCGTTACATCCTTGAATATGGTGGTTGTTCTTGTCCGTCACTACCACCGCTGTGCGCTACGTCTCCAACTCGACTCCTGCAGTCAGTTCGCGGTTAGCCGCGAACTGACTGCAACGAAAACCAACGAGGAAGATTGCTCTGGTTGGTACAAAATGACTGGACCTATCAATACCAACTCATACGAACAACCACACTGGCTTACGAAATCGGGCGAGTTACCAAGTCTACTTGTCCTCGCCGGCCTTGGTTATATCCTTCAAAGCGTCGGTAAACGGCTTGGCGTCCTTAGTGCGGTGAATTCGGCCATTGAATACATCGTCAAAAGTGATGTAGGGATAGAGATGATGCGATTGGGCCTGCTCTTCGAACTCAGCCTTCAACTGCGCCAACTTCTCCGGATACTTCTTGGCCAGATCGATGCGCTCGGTGGGATCGTCATTCAGGTTGTAAAGCTCCCAGGCATTTTCATCTAGAGGCTGTGAGGTTGGTGCAAGCCCATGGAGAAAGCTGCCCGGGTAGGCCAACTCAGCCTTCCATCCATTGTCATAAATCGACCTCGAGCCAAAGATGTAGTAATACTGCACGGCGTGACGCGTAGCCGCCTTGGCATCGTCAATCGAGTAGGCCAGAGACGTCCCTTCAATCGGCTGTTGCTTGATCCCGCGAATCTCTTCGGGAACCTTTACGCCTACAAGATCGAGCGTCGTCGGTAGCAGGTCAATGACATGACTGTATTGGGTGCGAATTCCACCTTTGTCTTTGATGCCTTTCGGCCAATAGACAATGAGCGGATTGTGCGTGCCGCCTTCGCTGTTGGCATCTGCTTTCCAGTACTTGAACGGAGTGTCGGCCGCTTGCGCCCAACCCAGAGGATAATTTCCCCAACTGGCTGCGGGCGTACCGATCTCGTCAATCTTTTTCAGGTTGTATTTGGTATGTTCTTGTTCCGAAATGGGCTTTCCAAACAGAGGGAGATCGATCTCTCCGTTCAAGGTTCCCTCTTTGCTCGCGCCATTGTCGCCGATGGAGATAAAGATCAGAGTGTTGTCGAGTTGCCCAGTCTCCTTCAGATGATTGACCAGGCGGCCGATCTCAAAGTCCGTGTAGGTCAGATAGCCCGCATACACTTCCATGAATCGCGCATAGAGCTTCTGCTCGTCCGGCGTCAGTTTGTCCCAGGCCACGATATTTGGGTTGCGATCAGGAAGTATCGCATTGGCGGGAATTACACCAAGTTTCTTCTGACGTTCAAAGACCTCTTCGCGATAACGGTCCCAGCCCTTGTCGAATTTGCCCTTGTATTGATCGCTCCAGTATTTGTCGACCTGGTGCGGAGCGTGCGTGGCGCCTGGCGCATAGTAGAGGAAAAAGGGCCTGTCTGGAGCGGCCTTCTTCTGGCGGTCGATATAGAAGATTGCCTTGTCGGTGATCTGGTCACTCAGGTGGCGGCCGTCAGGGCGGACGTGCGCCTGATCTTCCACTAGGTCCGGCTTGTACTGATCGGTTTGCGAACCCAGGAATCCGAAGAAGTGGTCGAAGCCTTTTCCGGTAGGCCACCGATCAAATGGCCCTGCATCAGTCGCATCTTCGTCGGGAGTTATACCATATTTGCCAACTGCAAATGTGTTGTAACCATTATCACGAAGGATTTCTGCAACGGTTCCGGCTGTGGCTGGAACCCTGCCATCCCAGCCGGGAAATCCTGCGGACATGATCGTATGTGAAAATCCGGATTCGTGCACGGATGCGCTGTTACGGCCCGTTAGCAGAGCTGCGCGGGTAGGGGCGCAGACTGCGGTCGTATGGAAGTTCGTGTAGCGCAAACCATTGTTGGCCAGAGCGTCAAATGTAGGAGTCTGGATCAGTCCTCCGAATGTGCCGGCAGCGCCATAGCCCACATCGTCGATGAGGATCCAGACTACGTTCGGGGCGGCGGCAGGCGCTTTCACAGGTTCCGGCCACCATTCTTTTGACTCGGCGAGGGTTCTGCCCACGACACCCTGGTAGGGCTGTGCCGACTGCGCGTGCAGTGGAAGACTCGCACCCGCCGCAAAAACCAACGTCGATGTTATCGCATTCAATACGCTCTTCTCGTTCATAAATCTCCTGTTGTGTTGATGCCTGGCGGCCGGGCAATCAGTACCAGCCGCCCAGAGGTTTTCATTTGTGTCGAGCAAGAATCAAACCCGCAACGCTACTTGCTGTTGCTGCTCCGCGCGGCCCGCTCCTTTTCCTGATCGAGATACCACTGGGGCAGGTAGGTGTGGTGAGTGAGTCCGTTATGCAAGTCTTCCCAATTGATGTAGGGATAGAGATGGTGCGATTGCGCCTGCTCTTCGAACTCGGCCTTCAATTGCGCCAGCTTCTCCGGATACTTCTTGGCCAGATCGATGCGCTCGGTGGGGTCGTCGTTCAGGTTGTACAGCTCCCACGCGTTTTCATCAAAAGGAGGATTCGTTGACTTGCCGAAGAGGTAGTCGTTCGGAAACGCGATTTCGGCCTTCCAGCCGTCGTCGTAGATCGACCGCGAACCGAAGATGTAGTAGTACTGCAGCGTGTGTCGGTTGGGCGCCTTGGCGTCGTCAATCGAGTAAGCCAGAGAGGTTCCTTCAATCGGCTGCTGCTTGATGCCGCGAATCTCTTCCGGAGCCTTGATGCCAACCAGATCGAGCGTGGTGGGAAGTAGATCGATCACATGGCCGTACTGGGTACGAATGCCGCCCTTCTCCTTGATCCCCTTGGGCCAATAGACAATGAGCGGATTATGTGTGCCACCTTCGCTGTTGGCGTCCTGCTTCCAATATTTGAAAGGCGTATTTGCGGCCTGCGCCCAGCCCAGCGGATAGTTGCCCCCATGGGCATCAGGCGTGCCGATCTTGTCGATGTTGGCCAGGTTATAGGCGACTCTCTCCTCACCGGACACCGGCTTGTCTCGATAAGAACGGTCGATCGTGCCCTCGAGCGACCCTTCCTTGCTGGCGCCGTTATCGCCAATGGAGATGAAGATCAGCGTATTGTCGAGCTGGCCGATCTCCTTCAGGTGATTGACCAGGCGGCCGACTTCAAAGTCCGTATAGGTCAGATAGCCTGCATAGACTTCAAAGAAGCGCGCATAGAGCTTCTGCTCGTCTGGCGTTAGCTTGTCCCAGGCCTTGATGTTCGGATTGCGATCGGGAAGCACCGCATTGGCGGGAATCACACCAAGTTTCTTCTGACGATCAAAGACCTCCTGACGATACGCATCCCAGCCCTTGTCGAACTTGCCTTTGTACTGATCGCTCCAGTATCTGTCGACCTGGTGCGGAGCGTGCGTCGCGCCGGGCGCATAGTAGAGGAAGAAGGGCTTATCCGGCGCGGCCTTCTTCTGGCGGTCGATATAGAACATTGCCTTGTCCGTGATCTGGTCGCTCAGGTGGCGGCCATCGGGTTTCGCGTGCGCTTGATCCTCTGCCAGGTCCGGCTTGTACTGATCGGTAGCTGAGCCTAGGAATCCGAAGAAGTGGTCAAAGCCTTTGCCCGTTGGCCAGTGATCGAATGGTCCTGCATCGGTCGCCTCTTCATCCGGCGTGATGCCGTACTTACCGACGGCAAAGGTGTTGTAGCCGTTGTCGCGCAGAATCTCGGCGATCGTTCCGGCCGTGGCAGGCACGCGGCCATCCCAGCCGGGGAAGCCGGCAGACATTGAAATGTGCGAGAAGCCAGATTCATGCACCGATGCGCTGTTGCGGCCGGTCAGCAGCGCCGAGCGGGTTGGAGCGCAGATTGCGCAGGTATGGAAGTTGGTATAGCGAAGACCGTTGTTTGCAAGGTTGTCGAAGGTGGGAGTCTGGATCAGCCCGCCGAATGTGCCCGCAGCGCCATAGCCCACGTCGTCAATCAAGATCCAAACTACGTTTGGAGCGCCGGCGGGCGCTTTCACAGGCTCCGGCCACCACTCTTTTGACTCGGCGAGAGTTCTGCCCACAACACCCTGATAGGGCTGTGCCGTTTGCGCATGCAGCGGGAGACTCGCACCTGCCGCAAATACAAGCGTTGAGGTCAACGCATTCAATACACTTTTCTCGTTCATAATTCTCCTGTTGGCTTCAGTCATTCAGAGATGACTCAGTTAAAAAGTTCTCAATAAGCAACGATATTCAGCCGCTAGCCTTCTTTAGTCCATCAAGACGAGGAAGAGATGGCGACTGCCATACTCATTCCCACAACCTCGCGCTACAGGTTGCTAAACGAGAGCCACTCCATGCTTCTTCAGCGGCGAGACGTATGCGGCACTCGCGCCTCGTCGGGCCCTGGCCCACTCCATCACTCGCGCCGGCGCTCGGTTCTGCTTCAGTTCCTCAGCCATGAAGCGCATGTACGGATCGATGTGATGAAAGAAATGCTTATAGCCAGCGCAGAGATAGTTCAGTCCATACTCGCCGGATGCCGTTTGCGTGAAGCGATGCTTGGGACACTCGCCGTTGCAGGCAAAACGCACATCGCATTCGCGGCAGTCGGAGGGAAGGCCAATCTCCTTTGCATTGCCAAAGCGCGTTTGCTGCGGTGAGCTCACCAGGCTCGACAGATGCTTCTGCATGATATTGCCCAGTTTGTTGTCCGGATACACGAAGTGGTCGCAGGAATAGACGTCGCCGTTGTGTTCGACAGCCAGGGCCGAGCCGCACTTTGGCGAGAAAACGCAGAGCGTCTGCGGCACGCCGTACCACGACTCCAGCGCGACATCGAAGACCTGCACATAGGTGCGCCCTACGTCTTGAATCACCCAGTCGTCGAAGACCTCTTGCAAGAACCGCCCGAATTGCAGGGGCTCAACCGACCACTCGGAGACGGCGGATTCCTGCCGTGAATACGGTTTCAAGAGAACCAGCCCGTTGGAGTCGGGTTCCTTGGCGAGCTGCTCCACGATGGGAATGAATTGCAGATACTTGCTTCCGATCTCTTTGAGGAAGCGATAGACCTCATGCGGACGATAGGAGTTCAAGCGATTGACGACAGTGAGCGTGTTGAATTCAACGCCATGTTTCTTGAGAATCCCTAGGCCGCGCATGACACGGGCAAAGGTCGGCTTGCCGCCCTTATCCACGCGATAAGCATCGTGAATCTCCTCAGGCCCATCGATTGAAAGCCCGATCAGAAACTTGTTTCGCGACAGGAACTCGCCCCACTCGTCATCGAGTAGCGTTCCATTTGTCTGAAACGCGTTATCGATGGTCTTACCGCCAGCATATTTCCTCTGCAACTCGATGACGCGTTCAAAGAACGGAATCCCCAGCAGTGTCGGTTCACCGCCCTGCCATGCGAAACTAACGTGCTCGTCAGGTTGCGACTGAATGTACTGGCGAATGTAGGCTTCAAGCACATCATCCGCCATCCGGAACTCACGCCCGCTGCCCGTGTAGAGATTCTCTTTCTCCAGGTAGTAGCAGTAGGTGCAATTGAGATTGCAGATGGGGCCATGTGGCTTGGCCATAATGTGAAACGGCTTCATCGGTATACTGCTCTCCCTCTAACGGGCGACCGCATCGCGAAAATGAGGCCGCCTGGAAGAGTCTAGGTGAATGTCGCGTTGAAGTTGTGCGTTAAAGCAGATTGATCGTCACCGTCTCAATCTTGCCGGTAAAGTTGTCAGGCGTTTGATAGTCTGGGCTCACTGGCGATCCTGTATCGCTGCCTACATCCAGTGTTTCCGTACCACTGTTGACAGGCGACAAGTGCGCAAAATGCCCGTCGGCAACCTGTTTTCCGTTGATGGTGAGTTTGGCTGCGCCGCCCGCAGTTGAAGAAGCCGCACCGGTAATGCCAACCTCAGTTGGGTGGGGAGTGTTATCAGCGGTGAACTCGAATGCAACTTCCACCTTTCCTTGTGGCAATGCTTCGGAGGAGACTAATTTTTCGTGGAGAGGCGTAAAGGCGTTGGCTTCGTAAATGAGCTTGCCGTCCTTTACGTAGAGGCTGAAGCCGCCGTATCGCCCGCCTTGTGCGACGATGACCCCCGTCGCGCCTGCCGCTGGAACTTCGATGTCAGCGACAATGCGCTGTGAGCGTCCGGACAGGTTTGGAGTTACCCCCGCGGGTAGCCGCGTTACGCCGTCCCGATAGACAAAAGTGGTCTTACCCGCAGCGGGCGAAGGGCGGCCTTGTCCGGGAATCGGCAAAAGAGGATAAACATTGTTACGCCGGGCCTCAGAGTCGAATGCGTCCCGCAATTCTCTCAGCTTCTCGGGATACTTTGTTGCCAGATCATGAGCTTGACTGAAATCGTGATCCAGGTCATACAACTCCCAGGGATGCTGGCCGATCGGCGCCAGATAGCCTATAGTTCCAATCTCCCACGGCAGAGCATGGCGCGCGCCGGCCCACCACCCATCCTTGTAGATGCCGCGGTTGCCAACCATTTCGAAGTACTGCAGGTTATGATGGCTGGGCGCGTCGGGGCTATCGAAGGTGTAGACCAGGCTCTTGCCCTCAAGAGGAATCTGCTTGGCGTCGTTGACCACATCAGGGAATCTGATGCCTGTCACCTCATAGATCGTCGGTGCAATGTCCGTCACATGGGTAAACTGTGAACGCAGCCCCCCCGGCATCCTTGATGTGCGCCGGCCAGGAGACGATCAGCGGATCGCGCGTGCCGCCCAGATGCGACGCAACCTGTTTGGTCCACTGGTACGGAGCATCCAGTCCCCATGCCCACGCAGCCGAGTAGTGATTGCTGAAAAACTCGCCGCCGAATTGGTCCTCATGCTCAAGGCGCGTGGCGATGGAGGCTGTCTTGCTGATATACGGACCGCCGTTCTCATATCCGTCCAAGCCGCCTTCGCCGGATGCTCCATTGTCGCCAACGATATAGAAGACTAATGTGTTGTCAGCCTTGCCTTCGTCCTGAATCGCTTGCAGAAGGCGACCGACTTCATAGTCGGTCTGCGCCAGGAAGCCAGCGTAAACCTCGGCCTGATGCGCGAGAAGCTTTCTCTCATCGGCGGGGAGCGAATCCCATGCCGGCAGTTCCTTCGGGCGAGGTGTCAGTTCCGCATCGGCTGGAATCACGCCCAGCTTCTTCTCGCGCGCAAAGGTCTCCTCGCGCAGTTTGTCCCATCCTTGATCGAACTTCCCCTTGTACTTGTCAATCCATTGTTGAGGAACATGGTGCGGCGCATGCGTGGCGCCAGTGGCGAAGTAGAGATAGAACGGCTTATCGGGAACCACGGCGTCATGCTGATGCAACCAACGAATCGCGTCGTTGGTCAGATCAGTGGTCAGATGGTAGCCCTGCTCTGGCGTGGAAGGAGTTTCTACAGCCGTAGTGTTGCGATAGAGTCGCGGCTCCCACTGACTACTGGCACCGGCCAAGAAGCCATAGTAGTACTCAAAGCCTAGACTGGTTGGCCAGTGATCAAATGGACCGGTGGGATTGATCTCCCATGAAGGTGTGTTGTGCCACTTGCCAAAGGCTGCGGTGCTATAGCCATTTTCACGCAGCACTTCGGCAGTCGAAACCGTGCTCTTCGGCCAAATGGAGTTGTAGCCGGGATAGCCGGAGGCGGAATCTGCAACTGTGCCGAATCCCACCTGATGATTATTGCGCCCGGTCAGTAGCGAAGCGCGGGTGGGCGAGCACAGAGCGTTTACGTGGAAGCGGTTGTAGCGAAGACCCGAGGCAGCCAACTTCTCCAATGCGGGAGTCTGAACCGGTCCGCCAAAGACGCTGGCCGCGCCATAGCCCACATCATCGAGCAGAATCACGACAATATTTGGCGAGCCCGCCGGAGCCTTGGGCTGCTCAGGCCAGGAAGGAATGGCTTCTTCGCGTTTGACAGCTATCTTGCCATGAAACGCGGGATCGGGTTTGGGCAGGGAGTCCTGGGCGGATAGACTGGTCGAGACCGAACTCAACACCAGCGCTCCGCCTACTGCCACGCTGACTTGTCGAAACTGCTTCATCTTCATTCTCCGTTTGAATTCGTGACGCCTGCGCATGGGCAAGGCAGAGATGGATACATAAGAGCGCATTTTGAGCGCCCCGCACCTTAATTGCTCCTGTTGTCTGGTCCCTATCTAGGGTCGGGACAACAAGTCAAATTGGAATAATCGTTGGGTAGTCTGCGAAGACAACAACAATCTGCAAGATGCGGCGTCACGTAGCAAATCGAGATGGTCGCGCGGCTATTAGGAGTGCGGGGTGACCCTGTGCGCGATTGCTTTGACATTGCGACTCTCCACGAGTTTTCAGGCTAAAGAGCATGAAAAAAGCTCACGCTGTGATTCTCGTGAGCTGGAGCTTCGCATTCAGTGTGATCGAAGTGTTAGATCTGTACGCGAATCTCCAACGGCTGATTGGCCTGGGTACAACAGGTCGCGTTGGGGATTCGTTCGGTCATGGCTCTAATCAATTGAGTACACCCTACCATCGGAGAACTGAGAAGTCAAGGACGGCATCGAGTAGTTGACTGGGAATGAAACTGAAAGAGATCGACGGCACCGCTTGACATGAATTGAACTTTATGGCTCAATACAAACATATGCAGGAGCTAGAGCACATCCCGGTAACTCTTGTGCCCGCTTCCGAGCCGACCCTCCGTCGCTCGTGTTGTTGACTATCCGCATACTTACTCGCCAAACCCATCGTCGATGTTGCACTTCGGTTGTGCAGGGAGCGCAGTGCATAGTCATAATCAGCTTTGGGCGAGCTCCCAACCGCCAGAGCACCCGTTAAGCGACAAGCTAATTCTCAACGCGTGTTAACCGATTTGTAGTGTGAATCGAAGCGCGCATTCATCCTGAAGTTCAATGAAAAGGAAAGCACTTATGAGCGCAAACCTCCAAATTCCCCGCACTGTGACGCGCTGTTGTCGCACGACCCAAACGCCCAAAGCGGATGCGCCTTGCGTCGTGGACAAGTGCATCGTTCCCATCTGACGGCAGTATGCGCTCGGCGCAATTGCCACGGCCCACGAATATTTCGTGGGCCATTTTCTTGTGCGGTCAAAATCGATCGCACCTTTGGAGGCATCAATGTCCACTGTTCATTACTCATTTCGCGTTTTTGTGAAGCAGAACCTTCCACACTTGATGACATTTCTATTCATCATCCTGGCGGCCGCCACAATGCACGCGCAGATTGTCGAAACCGGAGTCATTACAGGCGTGGTCAAAGACAACACCGGCGCGGTGATCCCCAACGCCCACGTGACGGTGAGAAACACTGGAACTGGCTTGTCTACCATCACATCCACTGATGATCAGGGGATCTTTGTATCGCCGCCACTTCATCCCGGCGACTACTCAGTGGCGATTGAAGTGCCTGGCTTCAGCAAGGTCGTTGAAAAGGTAAGGCTCGAAGTCGGGCAGCGCGTCGCCGCCGATGCAAATCTGGCCGTAGGCACTGCCGCCGAGACCGTCGAAGTCCAGGCCTCCGGCGAGCTGCTGGAGACTGAAAGCTCCGTCGTCGGCAATCTCCGCACGGAACAAGCCGTCAGGGATCTGCCCCTGAATGGACGCAACTTCAATGAGCTGTTTAACTTGGGCGCGGGCGCTATCTCGACGACAGCCCAATCCACCGGCAGCATCGCCTATACGCAGCAGCGCGGCCCCTCGTACTTCGCCATCAACGGCTCTCGCCCTCAGGAAAACCGCACGCTAGTGGATGGCATCGGCGACCAGGAAAACCATAACAGCATGACGGCGATCTTCCCGCCCATCGACGCCATTCAAGAGTTCTCGGAAGAGACCAATGACGCCGATGCGCGCTATGGACGCGGCAACGGCGGCACCATCAACGTGGTCATCAAGTCCGGGTCGGATCATTATCACGGCGATGTCTTCGAGTTCTTTCGCAACACTGCTCTTGACGCCAGAAACGATTTCAATATCGTAAAACCAGGACCGACAGGAGAGAAAGCCCCTCTGCGGCAGAACGAGTTCGGCGGCACCATCGGCGGACCGGTCTTTTGGAAGCAAGCCAACCCCAAGACCTTCTTCTTTGCCGACTATGCCGGAAAGCGCTTCGCTCAGGGCCAGGACTTTCTGAGTAGCGTTCCGGTTGTCAATGTCACCCCTGCAGGCTATGACTTCACCAACTATTTCAATGCTGCACTGGCAGCAAATCCCAACAAGCCCCTTGTTATCAAGAACCCGCTCAACCCTGCCATCACCTATACCCAAGCCAATCCCATCATTCCAGCAGGCACTGCTGGCTTGGACCAGACCGGCATCAATCTTCTGAATTTCTATCAGAAGTTTGCACAGCCGAATTATGGGGCGGCGGGCGCGACCATCAACAATTTTTTCTACGCCCCGCTGTTGATCATCAATGAAGACGACTTCGATGTGAAGATCGACCGCAAGTTTACCGAGAAAGACAGCGCCTTCCTTCGCTATAGTCAAGGCCATGACATTCTCTCCCAGCCTGGCACCCTGCCGACGCCTTTGGTGGGCGACGTCATCTGCGGGCCGGCTTCGGACCCCGCGCATCAGGCCGTCGTCAGCGAAACGCACGTCTTCTCGCCAACCATCGTCAACACGGCGCGCTACGGCTGGACTCGCTTCTTTGTCTACGCCAAGAATTGGGACGGCGCTGGGGGGCCGTATGCGGATCTGGCTTCCCCCTCGCAACTCAACATTCCCGGAGTAGTTAATCCGAACAATTCCCTTTCCGTTGGATTGCCGGTCTACACCTTCTCGGGTTACACGCCGATCGGCGACGCGGGCAACAGCCCCACGAATATCGGAACCAACAACTATCAGGTTGACGACGATCTCACACTGGTTCGCGGCAAGCACTCGCTGGATTTTGGCTTTGATCTTATCCGCCTCGAATACAATATGTTCCAGAGCGGCGCGGAGCACGGCTCCGATTCTTTCGGCATTCGCTACACCGGACTGGCCTGGAGCGATCTGCTCTTCGGCGCCCCGACGGGCGGCAGTTTCGCCTTCCCCTCTGAGGTAGGCCTGCGAGAGAGCGATCTGTCCTTCTATGCGCAGGACAACTACAAGATCAACAACCGGCTGACATTGAACCTGGGCGTGCACTATGAGAATTTCCTTGGCTGGCCCTGGACAGAAGCTCACAACAAAGAGTGGGACTTCGTTCCCTCCATCTCGCAGACGGCTCTCGAACAGGCGGGAACCAATGGCATTCCGAGCAGCGGCCTGAGCGGCAACAACCTGAACTTTGCGCCGCGCGTCGGATTCGCCTATCGTGTGACGGATAAGACGGTCTTCCACGCCGGCTATGGCATCTACTACGCTGCGCCTAACTTAGGCGTTTCCTCCACATTGGCGGCCAATGTCCCGGTGTACGATTATTGGGCCTTCAACAATCCAGCCACTTACATAGCCAACGCCACGAGCAGCGCGGTGTTCAACTATGCGAGCAGCGGATTTGTTCACACTGTTGCCACGTCAGGCAGCGCGATCTTAAAGGGCCAAGCCGCCTATACCGTGGATCCAAATGCCAAAACCCCTTACACCGAGCAGTGGCATGCGTCTATCGAGCAGCAGATCCCCTTCTCGACCGTCCTCAAATTTGCCTATATTGGAACCAAGGGCACTCACCTGACCAATATTCGGGACATCAATTCGAACCAATGGGGAGCGAATGGAGCGACCACTGTTACTGTAGCTCGTCCCTACCCGACCTTTGGCCAGATCAGTGAGCTTGAAACCAGGCAGGTATCCAGCTACAACGCATTGCAAGTTACGGCTGAGCGCCGCGCGCATGGACTGGGTTTCCTCGCCTCTTACACCTTCAGCCACGCTCTGGACGAAGGTTCGGGCGAGAATTCCGCTGTTTCGAATCCCTATAACCTCCGCTACGACTACGGAAATGCGGACTACAACGTGCCGAATCGCTTTGTCGCCAGCGCGAATTACCAGTTGCCCTTCAAGGGCAGCGGGCTGTTGGGACCGCTGGAGCGTGGGTGGCAGTTGAACGCCATCGCACAATTCTACGATGGCACACCCTTTTCCGTGGGTACAACCGACGCATTCGGCGATGGACAGTCGACCCGCGCGATACTGCTTCCCGGTTTCGGCAACGGATCACTGCCAAAAGGGCAGCGCTCAGTCAAGCAGTGGTTCAACGTAAACGCCTTCCAGGTTCCTGCACCTAACTCTTTCACGTATGGAAACTCTGGCCGCAATAGTCTTGAAGGTCCGGGCACGAAGTATGTGGATTTCTCGCTCTTCAAGGATACTCACCTGACCGAATCGAAGGTTTTGCAACTGCGCGCGGAGGCCTTCAACCTGGCGAACACACCGCAGTTCAATAATCCGAACGCAACCGCTGGTACGGCCGCCATTGGAACCATCTCCGGGGCAGGTTCTGACTTGACATTTCAACGCACCGCGCGCCAGATTCAGTTCGCCGCGAAGGTCACCTTCTAACATGTTCGGCGGCGTTCAAATCATTGAACGCCGCCGAACATTCCTCAATGAAAAGTTCCCTCCCCCTACATCCTTTACCCGCACATCCCCGACGGAGGTCTTGACCAATGGAAATCACCACCCGCAGTCTCTGGACGCTTGTCCACGGCATGGGCTTTGGCGCGCTCTACCTGCTAGCCGGCTCTGGAGCAATCGCGCTGCTCTACCTGCGTTCTTCTGCCGATGAGCCGGCCAGTGCTTCTCCCAAAGGTGATCGCTACCTTGGCATCTACCTCACCGCAATGGCCGCGCTTGCATGGCTCACCGTTCTTTCCGGGACATACATTATTTATCCGTGGTATCGAGCCACCGCCCCGACTGGAACTGCCAACCTTACCTCATACCCTCGCGCTCTGCTGCTCTCCCATCCTGCCACGAAGCAGTGGCACTTGATAGGAATGGAATGGAAAGAGCACGTCGCGTGGCTTGTGCCAATCGCAATCACCATGGCAGCATTCATTGCTATCAAATATGCCCGTGATCTCAAGAATCATCCTCAGCTGCGAAACGCTCTTTATGGATTTGTAATCACCTCGCTTTTCGCGGCCGGCATTGCCGGATTCTTCGGCGCAATGCTAGACAAGAATGCTCCCGTCGATGGCGGTCAAACCGTTCAGCTGCTTCAAGGAGAAAAAGAATGAGCACGCAAGCCGCAGTTACTCAGGAGAATGCGACCGTCGTAGCGAATGGCTCTGGCGCCGCCGCCATTCTCTCTGCCGGTATCGGATCGTTTGCGGTTGCCTTATTCGCGATTGCGGCAGACAAATCTGCAGTTGTGAAAAACCTGTTTGTCTTCTATAAGCCGACCGGGGCTCTCTCTGGTGAAACTACCGTGGCCATTCTTCTCTGGCTCGCGGCGTGGGCAATCTTGAATTGGCGTTGGCGAAAGCGAAATGTCTCACTGCCGCGTATCAACGTCATTGCGCTTGTGCTGCTTGGACTCAGTCTATTGCTGACATTTCCGCCGATAGGCGATCTATTCTGATCCCTGACGCAATTCGGGAACGGCGTCGCATCTGGAGTATTCGTCAACAAATGGCAGCCGCTAGATCTGCGGATCGCTCAATGAAAGAATCAGGAGTTTAATCCATGAAGCGCAGTCTAACAATCCTACTTTTCGGTTTGATCGCCCCGATTCTCACTGCGCAGATCTCAGCAAAGCGGCTTGTGCAAAATCCGTTGATCACCGTGGACTCGTCGCCGTCTCTCGCGGGTAATGTCAACGGTCCGACGATTATTCGGGTACCCGATTGGATCGAGCACCCTCTCGGACGCTACTACCTGTATTTCGCGAACCATAAAGGTAAGTTCATCCGCCTAGCCTATGCAAACTCAGTGACTGGACCATGGAAGATCTATGAACCTGGAGTCCTCCAGGTGAAGGACACCGCCTTTTTTCGTCCTCAGCCAGACCCGCCCAATGGCGGTCTTTATACGCATGTGGCCTCCCCGGAGATATATATCGATCAAGAGAAGCGAAGAATCATTCTTTGGGCACATGGGATGTGGACTGACAGTAAAGCATGGCCGGGTGCGGGTAGTGGTGATCAGGCCGACGAACGGCAATGGCTGATGACAAATCACTATGAGCAGTACACCCAATCCTTCGAATCAAGCGACGGCCTTCACTTTACGTCTCACCCTGCAATCACCAAGCATAGCTATCTTCGAGTCTTCACTTATCGTGGGTCGTTTTACGGTGTAGCCCGCGGCGGAGAGCTCTTTCGTTCGAAGGATCCCTTCGCCGAATTCGAACCAGGGAGCGATCTATTTCGCGATTCTTCTTATGCTGGGCGGGTCCGGCATACCGCTGTTTTGCTGAGAGGAGACACTCTTTACGTGTTCTTCTCCGCTATCGGTGACGTGCCCGAACATATCTTGGTGACCAAGGTGGACCTGAGGAAGGATTGGGCAGAGTGGAAAGCCGTTCCACCCGTCGATGTGCTCACGTCCCAGGCGAACTATGAGTGCTCCGATCTTGCGTCCGCGCCTTCCAAAGCTGGGGACGTTGAAATTCCCGTACATCAGCTTCGCGACCCGGGAATATTTGAAGATAACGGCCGGGTTTACCTCTTCTATTCAATCTGCGGTGAGCAGGGACTGGCCGCGGCAGAGATTACATTCAAATGATGCTGATTCAAGCCTAAGGGTTATCACGCTGCCTATACATGTGGAGGACGCGTGGAGAGACTACTTCTAACCTTCGCGCTTACCACGAGCGCCTTATGCGCGCATCAGAACCCTGCACTAACGACAATTATTTATGAAGCCTCAGTAGTCGATACATACACTGGTATCGAGCGCTCGTGCCAAATGATCTCAGAGAAGAGTACCGATGGATTGTTCCTTCAGTTCTGATTCATGACGAGGTCAATTGCATCCCTTCGCCGAGAGTGTGCTTAAATAGGAGGAACGGCAGAGACAAGCCTGAACTCCAGGATAGGTATATGAATTCCATGCGTCGGATGTGTCGAATGTACTGCTGCTGTTGCGTACATTCCATTCCCTGCGCGTGAGTTCGCCCCCGATTCGTATCAGAAGATTGGATTCGAGACAGCCCACGCACTCAATGAGAGCGTGGGCTTTGCGTTGATGGCGACGTCCTTGCAGGAAAGGAAACCGGTTATGCAGAGGGAAACAAATACAGGCTTAGGCATTGTGAAACTTGCAGCCTTCCTAGCGATGGCTTTGGCAGTATTCACCACACAAGCACAGACGGCCAAGCCATCCCACCCAACGGTTGTTTTCATGACAGATTTTGGCCATGTGGACGATTCCGTACCCATCTGCAAGGGAGTGATGCTGGCGATTGAGCCCGATCTCCGCCTGGTCGACCTGACGCACGACGTGACGCCATTCAGCATTCTCGAAGGTGCGCGATTCCTGGCTGGGACGGCTCCCTACTTTCCCCAAGGAACGGTCTTTGCCGGCGTTGTAGATCCCGGAGTAGGCAGCGCCCGCAAAGCGATCGTGGCTCTTACCAAGCGCGGCCTCTATTTTGTAGTGCCGGATAACGGGCTACTCACTTTGGTGGCGAATCAAGACGAGATTGTAGCAGCACATGAGATCACCAATATCAAATGGATGATTGGCGCCAAGCTTTCCTCCACTTTTCATGGCCGCGATATCTTCTCCCCCGTTGCGGCGCACATTGCACACGGAGAAGACTGGACCGAAGTCGGGCCGGAACTTGCTGTGTCCTCCCTTGTGCGCCTGAATGTTCCGGCTGCCTCTTTGGATGGAACAGAACTTGCAGCTACGGTGATTGGCACCGATGGACCGTTTGGAAACCTTGTGACCAACGCGGCCAAAGACGACTTTGCCAAGCTTGGATACGCGCTGGGAGACAAGGTAGAGGCATCCATCGACGGCAAGAGCTTCGAGATTCCATTTGTCAAGACGTTCAGCGATGTGCCGGTAGGATCGCCACTGTTCTACATCGATTCACGCGGCCGCCTCGGTCTAGCCGTCAACCAGGGAAGCTTTGCTGCCCTATATCCGGTGAAGATTCCAGCGCCCATTGTCATCTCTCAAAAAGTAGCAGCCAAGTAAGACCAACCAGAAGAGGAGATACACATGCGAAAGAATATTCTGATACTGCTTCTCGTCTTTCTTGCCGCGCTTGTTGCCGGTGCCCAGTCGTTTCGCGGAGGAATAAGCGGACAGCTTCGTGATTCATCGGGAGCCAATTTGGTACAGGGAAACGTCAGTGCCCGCAACCTCGCTACTGGAGCGACTCGGACAATTCAAGTGGGCAACGACGGAAGCTTCCTACTGCGCGAACTTCCGGCCGGCGATTATGAGGTCTCTGCCGAAAGTTCCGGCCTGCAACCCGTCACGAAACAAGTGAGGGTCAGTGTTGGTCTAGACACAACCGTCGATTTTGAGCTCGGCCAAATCAAGCAGGTTGTGCAACAGGTGCAGGTCAGCGATGTTGCGCCTTTGATCGAATCCACGCGCGACACCCTCTCTCAAGTGGTGGAGAACCGCCTCGTCGTCGACTTTCCTTTGAATGGCCGCGACTTCGGAAAACTGATCGCTCTCACTCCAGGCGTTACGGTGGAGGGATCGGGAGTCGCTGGGACTGAGAAGGGATTTGGTCAGTTCAACATCAATGGCAATCGCGATCGCTCAAACAATTATCTGCTGGACGGTACAGACAACAACGATCCCTTCTTCAACAACTCCGCGTTGAATCAGGTCGGGATTACCGGCGCACCCGCATCCTTGCTGCCGATTGACGCCATCCAAGAGTTCAATCTGGAGACCCAAGCTCCCGCGGAATACGGCCGGAACAGCGGCGCCACGGTGAACATCCTTACCAAATCAGGCACGAACCAATTCCACGGAACATCTTTTGAGTACGTGCGTAATTCGGCCTTCGACGCGCGCAACTACTTCAACACGCGCCTCAATTCGGATGGCAGTGCAAACACTCAGAGTCCATTCAGGAACAATCAATTCGGCGTTTCGCTTGGCGGTCCACTGGTGAAGAACCGCACCTTCTTTTTTACAGCGTATGAAGGACAGCGCGAGCGCGTAACCAGCGACTTCGCGTTGAATGTGCCTACAAGCACACAGATCGCTTCGGCCAAAGCCATTGCGACCGATGTGGAAGGCGCCACCATCAACCCCGCGCTCGACAAAGTGCTGGCCTTCTTTCCATCCTCTTCTACGGGATCGCTCAACGGCGTGGTGAGCGACAAGAACGATCTGAATAGCGTCATCGCCAAGATCGATCATCAATTGCGCCCCAATCAGAGCCTCTACGCAAATTACGTCTATAGTTCCAGCGATCAGAAGTTTCCGCTTGGAGGCCTTGGCTATGGCGCCGGCTCGCGAATTGCTCAGTTTGCTCAGGTGTCACCAACCACTGTGCAAGTCGCCTCGCTGGGACTTCTTTCCGTTCTCGGCGGCAACAGGCTGAATGAACTTCGCTTTGGATATTCGCGCTATGGGACCTCCTTTGCGGGTGCGGATGCGAACTTCGACCCTGCTTCCGTAGGTTTGAATCTGGGTACGGGAAAGACCGGATTGCCCGAGAT
>Ga0302197_10001603_pt1 | contig 21673 bp, 18 predicted proteins | sample II_Bog_N2_1_FD_193526 | JGI IMG/M metagenome (GOLD analysis project Ga0302197, IMG submission 193526) | Peat permafrost microbial communities from Stordalen Mire near Abisko, Sweden - II_Bog_N2_1 | ecosystem: Environmental > Terrestrial > Soil > Wetlands > Peat | place: Sweden: Abisko...
TCCGGAATATGCTACCAATAATGGACATATGTATTATATTGTTTGTGGAAGTGGCAATGAACGGGCAAAATTGATAGAACACCTGAAAAAGAGTGGAATTCAAGCTGTGTTTCATTACCAGTCGTTGCATAAAAGCCCATTTTATAAAAATCAATATAAAGGGACTGATTTATTTAACTCGGACCGCTATTCCGAGTGTCTTTTAAGATTACCCCTCTATTTTGATTTGAAATTTAAAGAGGTGGAATATATCTGTGAAAAAGTGATTTCCTTTTATAAGAATTAGTCGTTTCCGGAATAGATTCTCTTTTTTAAAACCATACAGCTTTTATAGGAAACAAATCCCGTAAGTAGTCCGACAGCAATGCCACCCAAAATATCAGTCGGGAAATGTACCCCAAGATACATACGGCTGTATGACAATAATAGAACCCATAAAATCAATCCAACCGTAACAAATTTACTCCGAAACAATAAGCTTAGAAACAAACCTAATGAAGTAGCATTAGCAGCATGGTTGGATACAAAACCATAAAGTCCGCCCATATACGGTTCTCCATCCGGGTTTTTATAATAATGGAGCAAATTCATAATATCAGGTGTATGGCTCGGACGCAACCGCATAACTTCGTTTTTGATCAAGTCAGCAAATTGGTCGCTTAATACAATTGCTAATACTGCAAAAAGAAATACAATCCAACTTTCCGTTTTATATTTCATCCAAATAAAGATTGCAAATAGCAAGTAAAGTGGTATCCAAGTAAAGCGACCACTGATAATAAACATCAACCGGTCCATAAACGGTGAGTTTTTTCCGTTTACGAATAACAAAACACTATCATCTATACTATGTAAGGTGTCAATAAAAGAACTCATGGCAAGCGAATAATGAAACAAATATACAGCGGATTCCTTATTTTTGCACAAAGTAAGCTACGCATGTCAGATGTGATTAAATTATTGCCCGACCATGTTATAAACCAAATTGCTGCAGGTGAGGTCATTCAGCGACCGGCTTCTGCCGTTAAGGAACTCTTGGAAAATGCGGTAGATGCAGGTTCAACAAAAATAAAGCTTATTATAAAAGACGCCGGAAAAATGCTTATTCGGGTAATTGATAACGGTTGTGGCATGTCGGATACAGATGCGCGCCTTTGCTTTGAAAAGCATGCCACCTCTAAAATAACTACGGCTGATGATATCTTTTCGGTAACTACTAAAGGCTTCCGCGGTGAAGCATTAGCCTCTATAGCTGCTATTTCAACCGTTGAACTTAAAACTAAGACTGTAGAAAATGAAGCAGGAACACTGGTTGAAATAGAACACAGTAAATTTCAAAGGCAAGAGCCTTGTCAATGTGAGACAGGAACGTCCATTAGCATTAAAAATTTATTCTTCAATGTACCAGCCCGGAAAACTTTTTTAAAGTCAGACCAGGTGGAATTTCGTCATATCATGGAGGAGTTTCACCGGATTGCATTGGCACATCCCGAAGTGGAATTCACTTTGTTTAATAATGATGAGCAATTGTTTCATATTATGACCGGCAGCCTCAAACATCGAATTATGGCACTTTTTGGAAATACCTACGACCAGAAAATCGTACCCATTACTGAAAATACAAGCCTTGTTTCCATTTCAGGATTTATAGGTAAACCGGAATATGCCAAAAAAACCAGGGGTGAACAGTATTTTTTCGTAAATCACCGGTATATTAAAAACAACTACTTGAATCATGCCTTGCAATCTGCTTATACGGAACTGCTGGCAAAAGAATCCCATCCTTCTTATTTTGTGTTTTTCGAGATTCAGCCGGGGAAGATTGATGTGAATATTCATCCCACCAAAACTGAAATAAAGTTTGAGGATGAATCAATGATTTATGCCATTCTTAAATCGGCAGTAAAAAGGGCTTTGGGGCAACATAATGTAATTCCCCCTATGGATTTCGACCGGGAAGGCGCATTCGAAATCAATCCCATAAAAAAGACCGATATAATACGCCAGCCACAAATTAATCTTAATCCAGATTATAATCCTTTTACGGAAGAAGCAAAAATAAATTTAAGGAATGCGGGCTTCTCCCAAACACGAAATAACGAGCCTCGCAGATTTGACCAACATAACTCTATACAACCTGAAATACAATCTGCCGAAACAATTATTCCTAAAGAAACACTCCTCCATTTTAAATGGCATGAGCAATGGGGTAAAGAATACATTGTAGCAGCAAGGGGTGAAAAATTATTGCTCATAAATCAGCGGCTGGCATGGGAAAAGATATTTTTTGAAGAAGCATCCTCCGCTTTGCAAAAAAAAGAAAATCTGCCATCTCAAAAAGAACTTTTCCCTCAAACAATTCAGGTTTCTGCCGGTGATGCAGCTATAATAAATACACTGCTACCCGAACTTAAGTGCCTGGGTTTTGATATAAATGATTTTGGCAAGCAGACTTTTATTCTGTATGGAACTCCATCTGGTGTTGAATCGGGTGCATCTCAATCTTTTTTAGAAGGCGTGATTGAGAATTACAAAAATAGCACAGAGTCTGAAATTAAGAATCCCGGAAATGCTTTTCTTGCTAAAAACTATGCCCGCAGAATGGCTACCAAGAATTGTAAAGTGCTTTCATCCGAAGAACGTGAAGGATTGCTCGAAAGGTTATTTAACAGCAATTCGTTTGATATAGCAACAGATGGGAAAAAGGTATTTATAGAATTAACCCCTGATAAAATAGAATCATGGTTTTGAAGTGTAATAATTAATTAATATATATTTCATGAGCGATTATCGTCCACCTTCCTTCACTATGTTTCCACCGGTAGTAAAAAACTTGTTGATTGCTAATGCTGTTTTTTTCTTTGCTACATTTGTATTGGGAAGTACCTACCATATCGATTTAACCAACATACTTGGACTGCATTACATACAATCAAGCGACTTCAAGCCATACCAATTGGTTACATATATGTTTATGCATGGCAGTATCATGCATATACTATTTAATATGTTTGCTCTTTGGATGTTCGGCTATACGCTTGAAAATTATTGGGGGCCTAAAAAATTCTTGCTTTTTTATTTTGTATGCGGAATAGGTGCTGGTCTTACACAAGAATTTGTTCAGTATTTTTATTTCCATCACATACATCAGGTACTTGAAGTTTTCAGTTCTGCTCCTAATTCAACCGATTTTTCAGCTATTGCGAACAAGTATTTTGGCATACAGATAAGTGGTACCGAATCGCATCCCGGGGAATATATGGAATTCCTTCAACAGGAATATCAGAAAATAATGAATGAGGCCGTTACTATAGGAGCATCAGGTGCAATTTTTGGAATACTCCTTGCATTCGGTATGCTATTCCCCAATACTTTATTATATCTTTACTTAGCTATTCCTGTTAAGGCCAAATATGTGGTTTTGGTTTATGGATTGATTGAGGTGTTTTTTGCAGTATCTAACAGGCCGGGTGATGATGTTGCTCATTATGCACATCTTGGGGGTATGCTATTCGGATTTTTCTTGATAATGTACTGGCGAAAAAAACGCATATAAACCATGTCATTCCGATCTGAAATAGATAAGCTTATTGGAAGAAGAGCAGATATGCTTACCAGGCTTATTGTAATAAATATTATAGTTTTCATCCTGGCCAATATTTTTGTAAATATCCCCGGATTGGGGGTATACGTTTACGACTATTTCGCATTACCCTCTTCATTGCACCAACTGCTATATCGCCCATGGACACTTATTACCTACATGTTTCTGCATGTGCAAACCATGCATCTGGTTTTTAATATGCTTTGGTTTTATTGGTTCGGAATAATATTCACCGACTTTATGGGAACCAAAAGGCTTCTCTATACTTACCTGATCGGTGGTGTTGCCGGAGGACTTTTGTTTATTGTTTTCTCTAATTTATTTGCACCGGATTCTAATTTGATTGGCGCATCAGCAGGAATTATGGCAGTAATTGTAGCAACGGCAGTTCTTGTTCCTGATTATGAACTTCACCTTATTTTCTTCGGAGCAATAAAGCTGAAATACCTTGCAATAGGTGCATTCATACTTACATCTTTAATCGATTTCAGTGTTAATAGCGGGGGCAAAGTTTCGCATATAGGAGGTGCGCTATACGGCATATTTTATATCTATCAATATCGAAAGGGAACAGATTATGCAGAGATTACAGGCAGCTTTTTCAGTAGAATAGGAAAACTTTTCAGCAGTACTAACAAAGGCCCAAAACTTAAAAAATCAGGCGGTAATGGTATGCGACAACAAAAAAATAGTGAAGATGAAAAGCAGAAAAAAATCGACGCTATTTTAGATAAAATTTCTGCTTCCGGCTATGATGCTCTTACTAAAGACGAGAAAGATTTTCTTTTTAAATCGACGAAGAATTCCTGATTTGGATTTTTATTACTGATTGTCCGGTAGTTTCTCTATTTTTGCCAAACAAAACATGAATATATGACAACCCTTAAATCAATACAAAGTATAAGTCCGAAAGATAATCTGATACTTATTGGCAGTGCCAAAAGTGATTTTTCAAAATATGGCTTATCCAAACCTGAACTGGAATTTATAAATAAACAGATTAAGCTGGAAGAGCATACCATTACTATAAATCAATATACGCGCAGAATTTTGATTTATTTAGAGGAAGACAAAAAGAATGTAAACTATACTTTGGAAGCTTTCCGCAAAGCGGGTAATAAAGCTTGTGCCACTTTTAATGCAGCTAAAACAGAGCTTGTAACAATTGTTGACTTGGATGGAATTACGGCACAAATACTTGCTTTTGCGGAAGGAATGGCACTTGGCAATTACCAGTTCATTCATTATAAGAAGGATTTGAAAAAAGCTGCGCACTCGCTCAAAACCATACTTATCTATTCTAAACAAGTAAGCCAAAAGCAAATACATCATTTACAAATTGTGGTGGATGCCACCCAAAAAGCAAGGTCTCTGGTGAATGAACCGGTTAATCATTTGAATGCAGTTCAGCTTGCAAAGGAATTTGAAAAACTTGGAAAAGAAGCAGGATTTAAGGTAGAAGTGCTTAACAAGGCTAAAATAACAGCACTCAAAATGGGTGGATTGTTGTCTGTAAACCTTGGCAGTATTGATCCTCCTACATTTACTATTATGGAGTACAAACCAAAAAATGCGGTAAATAAAAAGCCTTATATGCTGGTCGGGAAAGGTGTAGTATATGATACCGGAGGATTAAGTTTAAAACCTACTGGTAATTCCATGGACTCCATGAAATGCGATATGGCTGGAGGAGCTGTAGTTGGTTGTACCTTATATGCCATTGCAAAAGCAGGCCTACCAGTTCATGTAATTGGCTTGGTACCTGCAACGGATAACCGTCCCGGAATGAATGCTTATGTACCTGGCGATATACTAACCATGCATAGTGGTGCAACAGTTGAGATGCTAAATGCGGATGCAGAAGGCAGATTGATACTTGCCGATGCATTAAGTTATGGAAAAAAATATAATCCTGAATTGGCAATTGATTTGGCAACTCTTACAGGCGCTGCCGCTGCAGCCATTGGCAAATATGGAATTGTTGCTATGGGAACTGCCGGCAAAAAAGAATTTGATGCATTAAAAAATAGCGGCGAACACGTAAATGAACGCCTTGTAGAATTCCCGATGTGGGAAGAGTACGGAGACCTTTTAAAAACCGAAATTGCCGATATGAAAAATATAGGTGGTCCTTATGCCGGAGCCATTACTGCCGGAAAATTTCTGGAAAAATATACTTCCTATCCTTGGATACACCTGGATATTGCAGGACCGGCCTTTCTTGACTCAGCATACGATTATAAACCAAAAGGCGGAACAGGAGTTGGAGTGCGTCTTCTGTTTGATTTTTTGAGCAGAGTTTCTTCTTAGGAAAATTTTACCCTGTTTTAAAGCCCTTGATTAAATCAAGGGCTTTAAAATTTAATTGTATTATTTCTTTTTTTCTTCTTTTTTATCGGTAGCAGGAGGAGGATCTGATTTGCAAATTTCGATTATGCCATCCACCAACCTATCCAATTCCCAGGTGGAATTATAAATATTAGGAGAGACCCTCACACAATTCAATTTCTCGTATACCATACCGGTAACAAATGTTTTTTTGTCGTTGAAGAGTTTTGCACTTATATCGCCACCATTCCAGCCGTCAATAGAAAAACTGGCAATTCCACAGGAATACTCGGGAAGCATAGATGTGCTGAATTTCACCTTAGGAATATCTTTTACTTTATTCACCCAGTAGTTTTTAAGATACCTTAGTCTGGCTTCTTTACGCTGTATACCTATGCCCGACATAAAATCTACAGCGTTGCCAATTGCCATTTCAGATGCAAAGGAGCGCGTACCAAGCCATTCAAATATGCGAATATTATCTCCTCCTGCGTCATCATCCCCCAGCAAAGGCCATACATTTTTTATTTTATCTTTTTTAATATATAGCATTCCGCTGCCAAATGGAGCACCAAGCCATTTGTGTAAAGACGTTGCAAAATAATCGGCGCCAGTATCAGGTATTTTAAAATCAAAATGGTTGAAAGAATGCGCACCGTCAACAATCACCTCGCACCCCTTAGAATGTGCCATATCAGCTATTTTCCGGGCGGGCATAATTTGCCCCACCCAATTAATTACATGGGTAATATGTACAATTTTCGTTTTAGAAGTAATTTTATCGGCATAAAGCTTTACAATCGCATCATCATTTTCCTGGGGCAGGTCAAAATCAACCCAGCTTAACTTTATTCCATCTCTTTTTTCTCGTTGCTTCCAAGCAGTAATCATGTGCGGATAATCATATTTATTCAATACAACCTCATCACCTTTTTCGAGGTGTAATCCAAAAATCACCGTATTAAGCCCTTCAGTAGCGTTACGGTTTATTGCCAGCTCGTCCGGATCGCATCCGGCTAAATCTGCCAGTTTAGCCCTAAGAGGTTCTCTTCCTTTATCAAGTATGTCCCACATATAATAAGAAGGCCCCTGGTTGCAAAGCTGGTAATTAAATATATGGGCATCCTGTACCACCTTAGGTTGGGCACTTACTCCACCTGCATTCAGGTTAATTACATCCGGAGATAACGTATAGCTCCCTCTCACCCATGCCCAAAAACTTTCATCAGTAGCAGACTCTTCCGCACTTTTATTGCCAAGCTTGCTTACTTTATTTTCTAATGTTTCAGCAAATAACGGGTCGGAAAATTTCAAAAATGATAAAGAACCAGCCAGCAAAGCTGATTTACCGATAAAGTCTCTTCTTGATACCATGGAATTAAATTATTGTAGGTTCAAATGTAGAAATTAATTTGTTACACATACAATTGTTCCGATTGTATCCTTTACCTAACGTCATAGCAAATTCACCCATGATACAAGGCAAAATGCTTTAATAAAATAAGAAAGGCTATTATAAACTAGCCAGTTTAGCGAGGTCTATAGATTTTGCAATAGATAAGACCTTATCTGCGTCATCTTGATTATTGGCATCAACCTGAACCCAGAAACGGTAGCCTACTCCCAATGTTACGGTGGCATTTTTGGTCTTCTTTTTATAAACTTGCCATCCTCCAGTGGAGTTGTCGAGTTTAATTCCGCTTGCCTTTTCATCGGGTGAATCAACGCTCATACCCATAGCCCACATAGCTGTGGCTGAACTATATAGGTTATATGCCTGATTGTAATCAATAATAGTAACCTTAACCCAATCTCCATTATCTTTTTTGAAACGAATTTCTGCCGAAGAATAGGACATTTTCATCATGTTCACAGAAGCTCCATTAGGTGTTTCAGCTGTATAGCCATCCAAAGATTGAGGTAGATATTTTTGAAGGTCAGTATAAGGCATTGCAAGGGTATCTCCTTTTGCCCTGCGTTCTTTCATTTTTTCGTTGGCATTGTCCATCCCATTCTTTACTGCATTATCAACTGTTGTTGCTGCAGCAACAGCATTTGCATTATTAACCGTTGTTGAATCATTTGGTTTATTGCCCATCCCACAGGACATAAGAGCGAAAGCCAATACTGCTGATAAAGATAATTTACTGATGTTATTCATTTGTTGGTTATTTCAAGGGGGTTTAGTATGTTCTTGTTTTCAAGTTTAACTGAAGTACTATTAATAAAATGAGTAGGCAAATATAAAAGAACAAAAGATATACCCATATCGCATAACAATGTTATCTTGCCGAAAAATCAATCAGGGAAGCCTTAAATGGAAGATATAACTAAACAAAATAATATAGATTTAGACAAATTTTATATATCAATACACTGGTATTTAAAAAAATATTACCTTTGCAACCCTTTAAAAAAGAAAAAGAACAGTTAAAATCTGAAAAATCATGTACGCAATAGTAGATATAGCAGGGCAACAACACAAGGTAAAGAAGAAGCAAAAGATCTATGTGCATCGCCTGAAGGCAGCCGAAGGAAGCCAAGTGGAATTCAACAAAGTCCTTTTGGTTGATAACGAAGGTGCTATAAGTGTTGGTATGCCTTTTGTTGACGGTACCCGTGTAGCTGCTAAGGTAGTGGCGCATGTAAAAGACGACAAAGTTCTGGTTTTTAAGAAGAAACGCAGAAAAGGATATAAAAGACTTAATGGACACCGCCAATATCTTACCGAATTACTTATTCATGGTATTTTTGGCAAAGGCGAGGCGATTGAAGAAATTGAAGAAGAAGTGATTATAAATCCTGTTGAGGAAGAAGAAGTCGACAGCGACGAAAACATGGATGAACATGAAGGAGTAACCGAAGAAAAGGCCCCAAAAAAGAAGAAAAAAGCAGCAGCTCCTAAAGCTAAAAAGGCGGCATCTCCTGAAAAGAAGAAAGCAACAACCCGTAAAAAGTCAAAAGAATAATATTAATCAATAAACACTAAACTGTCATGGCACATAAGAAAGGTGTTGGTAGTTCAAGGAACGGAAGAGAATCACACGGTAAACGCTTAGGCGTTAAAATATTTGGCGGACAAGAAGCCATAGCCGGTAATGTAATTATACGCCAAAGAGGTACTTCATACCATCCTGGTAAACACGTAGGTATTGGTAAAGATCATACCATTTTTGCGCTGGTTGACGGAACAGTTGTATTCACTACAAAAAAGCAAGACAGGCGTTATGTTGCCATTAAGCCTAAGGGGGAAGTTCTGGTTGATTTAGCAGCCCAACATAAAGTCAGAACTAAACCTGCACATAAAGCTAAGTCTTCTAAAGAAGATAAAGCTTAATCTTATTTATTGAAATCTTAATCCTGCCTGAACAATTTGGGCGGGATTTTTTGTGCCCATCTTCGGATATGTGAATACTGTAACTTCTTCACAGGCTTATACAAGGCTTTGCATGAGGAATTAATCCATATTTGCATCGTTATACACCATTTAAAAATGAAAAAGCAACTTTTAGTTTGTATTTTATTCTTTTTGAGTATTGCATCCCAAGCGCAAATAATAATCCCGTTTGGACCTCCCCCATCATCCAATGAACCGACCGAAAAAGAAAAACGAGATTTGATAAAGAAGAGCTACGTGCTGAATTTTCTCCATTTTAGGGGCGACACGATTAAAGATACTTTTTTACTGCAAATTGTTATGGGCCTGCATTCAGATAATGATAATTATTGTATCCTTTATAAAGATGATACAACCAAAATTGCTGTTGCAGTAACAAGACTGAAATCGGATAACGGATTTATTATTACTACTTTCCGGATACAGGGAAGTATACGACGCATCTCTTGCTACAATGAAAACCTTTTGCCAACAGGTAAGTGGGTGATATACTACAATAATGAATCAATAAAAGCAGAGGGCGAATATAAAAACGGAAAGAAGATCGGGAAATGGAAATACTATGACGACAGCGGCCGTAAAACCCTTACGGAGAGTTACCTGGAAGATGGTACGGTAATTGATACACATGCACACTTTAAGGACTAAATTTTGAAATGACAACGCTATCGCAAGGGTGGTATAAAAGCAAATAAAATGGAGAAAATAAACGAAAAATCCAATGTAATTAATTGGTTTGAAATTCCTGTTTTGGATTCTGAAAGAGCGAAAAAATTTTATGAAACCATACTTAATATCAAAATGCATACGGCAACATTTGTAGTTAAGGATTTCATTGATAAAGGAGATATGAATGAGGAAATGACATTTTTTCCTACTGTAACCGGAGTTATACAGGCAACATCAGGAAGGGTTACGGGAGCGCTTGTTAAAAGCACCCGTTTCAAACCCTCCACCGAAGGATCTCTTCTCTACTTGAATGCCTATCCCGATATTCAGACTGTTCTTGATAAAATCGAACCTGCCGGAGGAAAGGTTATTGTAACGAAATATAAAAATCTGGCCGGGTATATTGCTGTTTTTACCGATAGCGAGGGTAATAATATTGGCCTGCATTCAGACAACTAAACCAATTAAGTCTGCAACACGCCCACATTGTAAGGGCGCACTATAGGCGCATGGTTAGCCATTTCAATGCCCATAGAAATCCATTTGCGGGTATCAAGCGGGTCAATTATTTCATCCACCCATAACCTTGATGCAGCATAATATGGTGACAACTGCCTGGCATATCTTTCCATAATAGTATCAAGCAGTTTCTTTTCATCTTCCGGAGTAATTACCTGTCCTTTTGCTTTAAGTGTGCTCACTTGTATTTGTAAAAGTGTTTTAGCTGCCTGCTCACCGCCCATAACAGCAATTTGAGCCGTCGGCCAGGCGACTATTAACCGGGGGTCATAAGCTTTGCCGCACATAGCATAGTTGCCCGCACCATAGGAATTGCCCATTATTACTGTAAACTTGGGAACTACACTATTCGACATGGCATTTACCAGTTTGGCTCCATCTTTAATAATTCCTCCGTGTTCTGAGCGAGAGCCGACCATAAAACCTGTAACATCCTGTAAAAACACAAGCGGAATTTTTTTCTGGTTACAGTTCATTACAAAACGTGCTGCCTTATCGGCAGAATCGGAATAAATAACACCTCCGATCTGCATTTCTCCTTTTTTACTTTTTACTATTTTACGCTGGTTAGCCACAATTCCAACCGCCCAGCCCTCAATGCGCGAAAGTCCGCAGAGTATCGATTGGCCGTATCCGGCTTTATATTCCTCAAAGTCGGAGTCGTCTACCAAACGGTCTATGATGTCATGCATATCATAAGGCTTTTCCCTTGATTCAGGAATAAGCCCGTAAATCTCTTTCGTGTCCTTTGCCGGAGCTTTGACTTCCACCCTGTCATATCCGGCCGCTTCATATTTTCCTATTTTGTCGAATATCTTTTTAATCTTATCCAGACAATCCTGGTCGTTCTCGCACTTGTAATCGGTTACACCCGATATTTCAGATTGAGTGGTAGCCCCGCCCAAAGTTTCATTATCAATATCTTCGCCAACAGCGGCTTTTACCAGGTACGAACCTGCCAGAAAAATGCTCCCTGTTTTATTCACTATTAATGCTTCATCGCTCATTATAGGTAGGTAGGCACCTCCTGCAACGCAACTGCCCATAATGGCTGAAATCTGCACAATGCCCATAGACGACATAACTGCATTATTGCGGAATATCCTTCCGAAATGTTCTTTATCAGGAAAAATTTCATCCTGGAATGGAAGAAAAACCCCAGCACTATCGACCAAATAAATAATAGGCAAACGGTTTTCCATAGCTATTTCCTGGGCTCTTAAATTCTTTTTCGCAGTAATTGGAAACCATGCTCCCGCTTTTACAGTAGCATCATTAGCCACCACAATACATTGCCTTCCGCTTACGTATCCGATTACCACCACGGTACCTCCGCTTGGACATCCGCCCACATCTTCGTACATTTCATCCCCGGTAAAAGTGCCTATCTCAATCCGGTTGGACCCCTGATCCAACAAGTAGTCAATACGTTCCCTTGCTGTTAACTTACCCAAGGCATGCTGTGCTTCAATTTTCTTTTTGCCTCCTCCTTCATATACTTTGGTTGTCTTCTGCTCTAGCTTAGACATTAGCATCCGCATTGTATCTTCCCGCTTGTTAAATTCCATTTCTTTTGCCATAAACTTTTATAAATGTTGTGTGTTGGATTTTGAATGTTGAATAAAAACGAAGCAAATATACAGACTTATAGTCTACCGATTCAGGATGATTTTTTAAGTGAAAATTGAAGAGCTAAATGTCACACTTTTTCGAGTATTTTTATTTTTTAAAATTGGATTTATGTGTTGATAATCTGATAATTAGAATGTGACATTCAAAAACACAAAGTGTGACATTCAGGTAGCTCTGTATTTATTTGTAATGTTTCTCAAAAGTCAATGACTAGTCATTGACTTTTGAGAAAACCACTTTTTATACCTATATACTTGCAAAATAAAACCAACCCTAATTATATGAACTCACCGCAACAAACTGCCAAACTAAAGGAAGCGATGATCAATTCGCTTGAAGCCAATTACGGCAATATCAGAAAAGCTGCTAAAGCTATAGGCATATCTCCCCGTACCCACTTCAGGTGGATGAAAGAAGATAATCAATATGAAAAGCAGGCCGATATTAGCAAAGATGTAGGCTACCGCAATATTAAAGACAATCTCATTGAGCTGGCACTTAAAAAAGCAGAGGAAGGCGACTCCGCTGTATTGACCCAACTGATGCGGATATTTTTAAAAAACATGCCGGAGGAAATGAAAGAGTTAAACCGGGCTAACAATGTACCTTTAAGTCCCAAAATTAGATATGTTAGTACCCGGGAGGAGGCTCAAGAGATATTGAGGCAAAGAGGGCGACCGCATGAGTAGTTCTGAGGTTGAATCACCACCGGTATTAGTCGGAGCCGGAAGGGGTAAATATGATAGGATTACTTAGCGCATTGTATTCTGATATTTATATTCTTAAAAATAATTGTATATTTGAAGTCTAATTAAGTTAAGATTAGTTAGACCTGGTCATCACAATTAACGATTATTATTTAAAATAAAATGAAGAACACTCTAATCATTGGGTATTTTTTGATTATTTCAGGCACCCTTCTTGCACAAAATGTGGGCATAAATACTTCGGGCGCTACACCCAACACTTCAGCCATACTTGATTTGAATACTGGAAATACGTATACAAGTCCTAATGGCAAAGGATTACTTATTCCCAATGTAGCACTTGCAAATTCTACCGATGCTGTTACCATAGCAACTCCGCCAACAAGTTTGCTTGTTTATGTTCCTTCCGGAAGCGGACTAACACCGGCAGGGTATTATTATAATTCCGGCACTCCCGGTGCACCCAATTGGGCATTAATAAACACGGCAGCTACAGCTAACAGCTGGTTGCTTACCGGTAATTCGGGTACTACTCCAGGAACAAATTTCCTTGGCACCACCGATGCTGAAGCACTTGAATTTAAAGCGGATGGACAAAAAGCTGGGTGGCTTGACTATAATGGCGCTATAGCAAGTACATTTTTTGGTTTCGAAGCCGGTAATAGTTCTACAGGTACATATAATACCGCTATCGGTTATCAGGCGCTTTTTTCTTATACAAATGCGAGTTTTCTGGGTGTTGGGGGAAATACTGCGATTGGCTATCAGGCACTTAATAAAAACATCGGAATTTGGAATACGGCTACCGGCTTTCAGGCACTTTACTCCAACACTACCGGGTTGGACAATACAGCCAGCGGATTACATGCGCTAAACTTCAACACCTCGGGAAATAACAATACAGCCAGCGGAGTAAATGCACTTTATAATAATACCACCGGAGCCAATAATACAGCCATTGCACAGTCAGCACTATCTTCCAACACTACAGGAAGCAGCAATACAGCCATCGGATTTGATGCAGGCTTTAATAACACAGCCGATGCGAATGTATTTGTAGGAGACAGTGCGGGAGCAAGTAATACAACAGGAACACAACTAACATGTATAGGTTATCAGGCAGGAGCAATGACCACTACCGCAACTCAAAATGTTGCAGTCGGTTATCAGGCACTTATGTCCAATACAACCGGCTTTTATAATAATGCAGTTGGATATAGAACACTTTTTGCTAATACAACAGGTTTCCAAAATTTAGCGGTTGGCTCTTCTCCCCTTATTGCCAACACAACCGGCTGTTCAAACATTGCCATAGGTAATAGCGCGCTTCAGGCGAATACAACCGGCTCCAGCAATCTTGCTATAGGTCGCAGGGCAGGTTATTTTAGCAATGCCGATGGAGACGTTTTTATAGGTGACAGCAGCGGATATGACAATACGAGTGCAACCGGAATAACCTTTGTTGGATTTCATGCAGGCACCTTAAACACTAGTGGAGCTAATAACACCGCCTTAGGTACACAGGCACTTTATTCAAACTCTATTGGAACTGACAATACTGCAATCGGTTCAGGCGCATTACTGGATGCTACCGGAAGCAACGGTACCGCTGTAGGTTTTGACGCTCTTTACTTTAATACCGGAAGTAATAATACAGCTGTTGGATATTACGCCCTTTTAAATACCACTACCGGAACCAACAACACAGCCATGGGGCTTGAAGCTGCTTTCACAAGCAACGGCGCTGCAAATGATATTTCAGCTTTCGGGGCATATGCATTAAAGAACAGCGTAGCCGGGGTAAATACAGCGGTGGGTTTTCAGGCCGGGATAACAAATACCTCCGGTACCGGGAACACCTTTATTGGAGTTGCTGCAGATGAAAATGCCGGAACATATCTCAATGCAACTGCACTTGGCTACCAGGCTACTGTTACGGCAAGCAATAATATGATGTTTGGAAATACCGCTGTGGTTGGGTGGGGCTTTGGAGCATCCCCTACTCCCGGTACACAGGCACTAATTGTTGGAACCAATACAACCAATGGAAATGGCGCAAACTTAACATTGACCGGAAACTGGACCAGTACATCAGACAGTACCAAGAAACGGGATATTCAAAATATAGCTTATGGATTACCGGAGGTAATGAAATTACGTCCGGTGAGTTATTTGTGGAAAGGAACCGACAAAAAGGATATTGGTTTTCTTGCACAAGAAGTCAAGCATATTCTTCCTGAAATTGTATATGGTGAAGAAGGACATATGACATTATCCTATGGACAGATAACACCTGTTTTAGTTAAGGCGATACAAGAACAACAACATATGATAGATAGCTTAAAAGCCGAAAATGCAAAACTTCAAAACGATGAAAAGAATTTAAAAACAGCTAATGACAATCTGCAAAACAAGCAGGAACAGGATGAAGCTGATATAGCAACGTTGAAAAAGACGGTTAACTCTATGATGCAACTGCAGGCAAGTATCAAATAAATTAGTCGCAGCCATCTATATAATCTGATAAAGTTTACAATAGCCTAAATTTTCCGAACTCCTAACCGGTTGAAAATACCCCGCCCGCCCGGGAAAACAGGTCTAAGGGTTGTTTAAATAGAACAGTATAACCTTAGTTATTCAACATCACCGGCATAACCAGCATGAGGAGCTCTTCGCCATCGGGTTGAGGGATGGGGGTAAGAACTCCGGCACGGTTAGGGGTCGACATGCCCAAGTCTACCTCATCCGAATCGAGGTTAGTAAGCATATCTAACAAGAACTTGGAGTTGAATCCTATTTCCATATCCTCACCGTTATATTGGCAGGCAAGCCTTTCATTGGCTTCGTTGGAAAAGTCAATATCTTCACTGGAAAGGCTTAGGGCATTGCCGGCAATTTTCAGTTTTACCTGATGGGTGGTTTTATTTGAAAGGATAGATACCCGGCGGAGCGAGCCCAGAAAAGCTTCGCGAGAGAGGGTAAGTTTATTTGGATTTTCTTTAGGAATAACGGCATCGTAGTTGGGATATTTACCATCTATAAGGCGGCATGACAATCTTAAACTGTCAATAGAAAAAGAGGCGTTGGTTTTGTTGTACTCCACTTTTACTTTGCCGTCTTTGGTGGTAAGGATATTTTTTAGCAGATTAAATGGTTTTTTTGCAATAATGATAGAGGTTTCACCTTTAATGCCTGCCAAGGGTTTTTTGAATTTCACCAAACGGTGTGCATCGGTAGCTACAAAAATCATTCCTGTTTCGGAGAAGCTGCAATAAACTCCTGACATTACCGGGCGCAGGTCGTCATTGGCAACGGCAAAAATTGTTTTGTTGATTGCAGATACCAAGGTATCTGCATCAATTTCCAGCGTGGTTGGATTATCCACCGTGAGCATTTTAGGGAACTCTTCGGGGTCGTGTCCTATAATTTTAAACTTGCCGGATTCGGAATTGATTTCAATGCTATATTTATCGGTATCTACCTTAAAGGTAAGGGGTTGATCGGCGAAATTTTTAAGCATTTCCATTAACAACTTGGCCGGAATAGTTATCTCCCCTGTATCGTTTGATTCTACCTGAACAGTGGTATTAATAGTCGTTTCAATATCGGAAGCAAAAATGCTTAGTTCATTCTTTTTCAAATGGAAAAGGAAATCATCAAGAATAGGCAGGGCATTACTTGTATTTAAAACACCGCTAATAAGCTGCAACTCTTTAAATAGCGTATTACTGGAAACAACAAATTTCATCATTTTTATTGGTATTAATTACGAAAGGCAGCAAAAGTAGAAACTTAGGAATCAAATGAAGGCTACGCCTAACTATAGTTATTCACTTTTTTTCAACAAAATGTGGGTTGGGACGTATTACCTGAAAAAGTACGAGACAGGCTGTAAAATTTTGCCAAAAACAAAAAACTGGACCAATACAAAATCTTTGTCATTTACCAGGGCGAATAACCTATCCGGATCGTAGGTATAGTTTATCCCGTACTTTTCCTGTTGTTGTTCAGTCGCCAAGCGGTGGAATAATTTCAGTGTAGTTACTTTACCCTGCACATCCTCTACCCTTATAACAGCGCAGGGAGGGGAGTGTATAATAGAATCCATTTTTGTAAGCGGGGCGGTTACTTCCCACGATACACTTTGATAATAGGTAAGATATTGCTTTACTGCAATGGTATCGAAACTGCGGGCTCGCTGATTGGTGCGGGGATTATCGAGCATAAACTGGTTTTTTCCGGCAATGGTAATACGGAAGGAAGAATCGGCACCCGGATATTCCATCGTAATTGTTTTAAGGTCGTAAGGAAAATATTGAAAAATGGTACGGTCGCGCCAGTCCTCTTCTTTAATAAAGAAGCGGGAGGTAAGATATCCGTCAAATCCGGGAATATACGTTATGTAAGGTTGCTTATAGTTTTCTTCAGTCTTCGAATTGGCCATCAGCATATAAGTTCCCAGTTCATCGGCTGTTTCCTGACCCACGTAATAAACTTTTACGCGGTCATCGCCTTCGTATATCTCTACCTTAATAGCAACCGCGCTAAGGTTTTTTATAACCGTATACCAGGAATGGGGATCAATAATGCTTTTTACCGTAACCATGTTAATAGTATAGAGTAGCGTATTAATACAATCGGGCCGGACGACATAATGATTGTTTACCATCCATTTGCCTTTAGATACCCTGGTAAGTGTTACGGACTGATTATTTTTATTGGCAATAAATATTTTAGTAATGCTGCCCGTATCCTTCACTGAAAAATCATTATCTCTTTCCCCAATGGTGGAAAAACCGCTTTTAAAAATGAGAAAATAACCCGATACTAATGCAAGCGAAACGACAATGATAATAGTGGTACGGTTCTTTTTCATATTCTATAAGTAATCAAGAGGCTAAAATAGTATATTTAAAATAAATGGAAGTCCTATATGAACACCTAATTAACAAATTTTAGCTATTTAAACATATTATTCCTTAAGACAACCTATTACTTTGTTTATATATTCGCTACTAGAAATTATCCTTTGCCAGCCAGTCCATAAACACATATAGGTCTTGTAAAATTGTGAATAATCAATCTAAATACACTGGAATACTTTTATTTGCGGTCCTTTTGCTTGCCTCTATTCTAAGGCTTATCCATCCTTTTGATATACCCTATACCGGAGATGAATTTAATGCCTTGCTTCGCACACATTTTAGTTCATTTTCAGAACTCATAACAAAAGGCGTAATTGTGGATGCACACCCCGCCGGGGTGCAAGTTTTTCTTTATTATTGGACAAAATTATTTGGCTACTCTGAAATAGCTGTCAAACTGCCCTTTATTCTCTGCGGAATACTTGCTGTACTTTATATTTTTCTCATCGGTAAAGAGTGGTTTAATTCTACTGTTGGATTAATCTGCGCAGCTTTCCTGGCCACCCTGCAATATACAGTAATGTATAGTCAGATAGCAAGACCTTATTCAAGCGGACTATTTTTTACTTTGGCCATGGTATATTATTGGAGCAAGATTATTTTTAAACCAGAGGAACGTTCCTTCTACAGTAATTGTGCACTATATATACTATTCAGCGCCGCTTGCGCCTATAACCATTATTTCTCCCTTCTGGTTGCGGCTATGGTTGGATTAACGGGGTTGCTTTTTATTTCCAGAAAAAACATAGTAAAATATGTCATGATAGGTATTATCATTTTTATCCTATACATCCCCCATCTTCATATTTTCTTTTATCAGTTTGGTATAGGGGGTATTGATAAACAACTGGCAAAGCCAACAAACAATTTTATTTTAGAGTATCTTAACTACGCATTCCATTTTTCGGCATTTATCTTTTTTACGGTGGGTGTTCTGTTTCTTTTCGGAATAGTTCATACTATCCGGAATAAAATACGAGTTGGTACCTATCAGTTTATTTCATTATGCTGGTTTTTAATTCCTTTTTTAGTGGGCTTTTTTTATTCGCGATATTTACATTCAGTACTGCAGTATTCTGTATTGATATTTAGCTTTCCATTTTTACTTTTATTCTTATTTGGATGGCTTCCTGAGCTTTCTGGAAAAGTGAAAATATTTCTGATCTTTATAATTTGTTCCATTAACACTATTTCATTACTGGTCGAAAGAGACTACTATTCTATTTTCTATACTTCCCGCTATGAACAAATAGTTTTAAAAAGCAACTCTGTCAACAATAATATTAATCCGGATAGTTGTATAAGCCTGCTGCAATCGAGTGCTGAATTACCGGAAGATTATTACATAAAAAAAGACCATATAGATACTTCTTCTTTCCATTTTATAAATAACTCGCCCAAGAAACAGCCAATCATACAATTTATTGAACAGCAACACAAGCCCTACTTATCGTGGGGCGCTTTAGCGAGTGCCGACCCGGTTTATATAGCTCTATTTTTAAATTATTATCCGTTTATTATTAAGCAATGTAATTTTTACGGAGGAACTTTTTATCTTTTTTCCTCCCATCCTGGCAAGGTGTTTTCGCCTTACATTTTTCAGGATGCTGATGATTTTAAAAATCCCGGCCCATTTTGGTCTGCAACAGATAAATCATTCCTTTCCGATTCTATTTCTTTAGCAGGCAAAAGTTCTTATAAAATGGATTCCTTGCACGAGTGGGGCCCGGGCTTTACCTGTAGCCTGGAAAAAATAATATCCAACTATCATACTTCTATTTATGTTTCTGTTGAATTATTGCCTCTTGAAACGCTCAACGATGTATTTATTGTTTCCACTTTTGAGTCAGGGGGCAAAACTATTGATTGGAGATCAACCCCGGTAAATGATTTTACTATTACCTATACTACGCCCAAATGGCAAAAAGCATATCACGCCATACGGTTATCAGATATTGACATTAATTATCCAAATGTGACAGCCAAAATCTATATTTGGAACAAAGGAAAAAAGAATTTCTACCTGAATAGCTTTGAAATTAAAACAATAGAAGATAATCCTATACTATATGGCTTGTTCGAAAAGATATGAGTAATGTTTCCAAATACCCGCATAATTACACATTGAACCGGAAATGCATGATATCGCCGTCTTTCACCACATACTCTTTGCCTTGTATCATTAACTTACCCACTTCCCGGCAGGCGGCTTCTGAACCTAAGCGAATAAAATCTTCATAAGCAATTACTTCGGCTTTAATAAAACCTTTTTCAAAATCGGTGTGAATTACTGCAGCAGCTTGAGGAGCCCTATCGCCTATATGGATGGTCCATGCCCTAACTTCTACTTCTCCTACGGTGAAGTAAGTCTGTAAATTCAATAGGCGATAGGCTGCTTTAATCAGCTTGTTAACGCCGGGCTCATCCAGGCCCATATCATCCAAAAATATCTTGCGGTCTTCTTCACTTTCCATCTGGCATATTTCAGCTTCAATTCCCGCATCAATTATCAGTACTTCAGCGTTTTCATCTTTCACCGCTTCCTTTACGGCATCAGTATATTTATTTCCTTTCAGGGAAGTTTGGTCCACGTTGCATACGTATAATACCGGCTTTACAGTGAGTAAGTGCAAATCTGCTATTACCGCCTTATCTTCATCCGATAAAACCACGGTACGAGCCGATTTCCCTTCGGACAGGCATTTGAAATACATATTTAATATCACTAATTCTTTTTGCGCTTCTTTGTCAGTGCCAACCTTAGCAGCTTTAGATACGCGTTGCAATCTTTTTTCTACCGTTTCAAAATCCTTTAGCTGGAGCTCCGTATCAATAATTTCCTTATCGCGGATAGGATTAACATTGCCCTCCACATGAATTACATTGCCATCGTCAAAACAACGTAAAACGTGAATAATCGCATTTGTATCGCGAATATTCCCAAGAAACTGATTGCCTAATCCTTCCCCTTTGCTGGCGCCTTTCACTAACCCCGCAATATCCACAATCTCAATAGTGGCAGGCACTATTTTTTGAGGATTGGCAATAGCGGCCAACTTGCCAAGCCTGTCATCAGGAACGCTGATAACCCCGATGTTCGGTTCTATTGTGCAAAAAGGAAAATTCGCCGCCTGAGCCTTTGCATTGGAAAGGCAATTAAACAAAGTCGATTTCCCAACATTCGGCAAACCAACTATACCACACTGTAAACCCACTTTTTTAAAATTTTGGCAAAAATAGGGTATTGCTTTGATTCGAGCATATAAATTCAATTAACTACCTTTGCTTTTGTGATTTTAAACCGTTTATCTCTTATAACTCATATCTTATAGCTAACTTTTTATCTTATGAAAGACGCATTTATAATTAATGGAGTCCGTACGGCAGTCGGTAATTTTGGAGGTACTTTATCTACCGTCCGCACCGACGATCTGGCAGCTCTCGTTCTAAAAAAACTACTGGAAAAGAATCCATCTATAGATCCAGCTGCAATTGGAGACGTAATACTCGGCTGCGCCAACCAGAGTGGTGAAGACAACCGTAATATAGCCCGTATGGCTCTATTGCTGGCGGGTATCCCCTACTCCGTTCCCGGTGAAACGGTAAATAGATTATGTGCCTCGGGACTTTCGGCTAGTATTAATGCTGCGCGGATGATCAACACCGGCGATGCAGAGCTGGTTATTGCAGGCGGTGTGGAAAATATGACTCGCGGACCCTGGGTCATTTCAAAAGCATCGACTCCTTTTGGAAGAGATGCGCAAATGTTCGATTCCAGTTTCGGTTGGAGATTCATTAACCCTAAAATGCAGGAACTGTATGGCACCGATGCCATGGGCGAAACGGCCGAGAACCTTGCTGAAATGTATAAAATAAGTCGTGAGGATCAGGA
>Ga0302197_10001609_pt1 | contig 21637 bp, 19 predicted proteins | sample II_Bog_N2_1_FD_193526 | JGI IMG/M metagenome (GOLD analysis project Ga0302197, IMG submission 193526) | Peat permafrost microbial communities from Stordalen Mire near Abisko, Sweden - II_Bog_N2_1 | ecosystem: Environmental > Terrestrial > Soil > Wetlands > Peat | place: Sweden: Abisko...
GCAAAAATCGGCATCAGCGCCACTGACCCCCCCAGCAGCACTGCAAACAGATCCAGCGAGCTCGCCCCAAGCAGCAGCGGCGACCGCATCATGTAGTGGAACCCGGCCATCACCACCTTTACCGACGCAGCCTGGTGCTCCATCCGTCCCGGGCGCACGTGCAGGCTCAGAATCAGCAGCAGAAACCACACCAGCGTGGCCATCGTGAACACGTAGACAATTCCCGCGCCCTGCAATCCCCACGCCGCCAGTTCACCGCCCAGCGGCAGCGTGAACAAAAGCCCTCCCAGGGCAGGGCCTGTGATGTTCGAGAACTGCCAGGTCGCCCCGCCCCACGTCACCGCATTCACAAAATGCTCTTCCGGCACCAGGTGCGGGACCAGCGCCGAACTCGCCGGTCCGCTGAACGCTCTGGCCGTGCCCATCAGGAAGAGCACCCCATAGATCGGCAGCACCGAATGAGGCAGCGCAAAGCTCAACCCCAGCAGCGCCAGCGTGCACACCATCTGCACCGTGTAGCAAACCAAAATCACATGCCGCCTGTCGAACCGATCCGCCGCATGACCCCCCGGCAGCAGAAACAGGAGCCCCGGCAGAAACAGCGCCAGCCCTGTATACCCCAGGTCGATGGCCCGGTGCGTGATCGAATACACCTGCCACGCCACCGCAACGCTCTGCGCCTCAGCGCCCATGATCACGGCCACCCGCGCCAGTTGATACCGCGCAAAGTCGCGCGAGGCAAACGCCTCCATGCCGCGGCTGGTTTTTTTAGGAGTTGGGGAACTCATCGTCTGCACTTAGGGTATATTGCTTCGCAGACCGTTGGCCCTCCGCACCCTCCGTTGTCTATAGTCATTCCAGCCGCTCTTCACTTCCCCTGAGGCCAACGCGTGGCGCGAAACATGGTCACAAACCTCCGCTGCTCCAGCGCCTTGCAGGGCCTCGCGCTCCTCGCGCTGCTTGCGCCCATCCTGCCTGCCCGCGGCCAAACCCCGCCCCTCGCTCCAGCCCCGCTCGTCCTTGAAGGCCTCGGTCGCGCCACCCTCCCGCTCGACGGCCCCTGGCAGTTTCAAACCGGCGACGATCTTGCCTGGGCATCGCCTGCATTCGACGACTCCGCCTGGCAGCCCATCCTAACTGGAAGCCCGTGGGAAGCCCAGGGCCATCACGGTTACACTGGCTACGCCTGGTATCGCCGTCATATCGTTCTTTCGTCCGACACGCCCGCCGCCCTCAACCTCGCTCTCTTCCTTCCCGCCTGCGACAGCGCTTGCGAAATCTACTGGAACGGCGCCCTCGTCGGCGCCCTCGGCAAACTCCCGCCAAATCCGGTCTGGTATCAATATTTCGACGCCCCTCTGGGCCTCATCGCTCCACTTGGCCGCGCCCAATCGGGCGTGCTCGCAATCCGCGTCTGGAAGGCCCCAATAGTTTTTCTCGCCAGCGCGGCAGAGGGTGGACTCACTCAGGTCCCGATCCTCGGCAGTCAGCAGGCAATCGCCAGCCATGACATTGAACTCCACTACCGCTGGCTCCGCCGCAATGAATTCGGCCTCGGAGTCATGCTTCTCTCTACCGTCGCCGCACTTCTCGCTCTCATCGCGTGGCTGCGCAACCGCTCTCGGACCGTTCTGCTTTGGCTTGCAATCACCCTCATATTTCCCCTTGAAGCGAATCTGATATCCAACGTTCCCGGACTCGTGCAGTTTCGCTGGTCGTACGGAACCGTCGGCGTCATCATCTCCATCCGCGACCTCGCCGCATGGTTCCTGCTCATCGCGTTGCTCAACCTCGGCGATCAAAGGTGGCTGGTAAAGTGGACCCGCATCATCGCCCTCACCGCGATTGCATTCGACCTTGTCGACAGTGTCCTCATGCTCTTCGACTGGAGTCGGCACTCAGGCGCCGTCCTCCTGTGGACCGATGTCCTTTCGACCATTCCCCCCGTTCTGCTTGAGACCTGGGGCATAGTCATTGTCGTCGCAGCCATGCGCAGACGTCTCGATCTGGCCCGCTGGATTCTTGCCATCTGTGTACTCCTCAGCGATCTCATCACCGCGGTAAGGGACATCACCGGCCTGGGCAATCGCTGGACCCATTGGACAATCGGCAACATGGTCGTCGCACCCATCATCACCATTGGCGGGGTTTCCCTCGCGGCAGAGAACCTCACTGATACCTTCCTGCTATTCGCAATCCTCCTTGTTGCCGCCCGCTTCATCCTCGAACAAAACCACCGCCAAACCGCCCTCGAGCTGGAATACCGCGCCGCTCGCGAAGTCCAGCAGCGCCTTGTCCCTGTCTCAGTCCCCTCCATCCCCGGCTTCGACCTCCGCGCGGCCTTCCTGCCCGCCCAGGAAGTCGGCGGCGACTTCTACCAGATCTTCCCGCAAACCGACGGCTCCAGCCTCATCGTCCTCGGCGACGTCAGCGGCAAGGGCCTCACCGCAGCCATGAAGGGCGTCCTCGCCCTCGGCGCAGTCCGCGCCCTCGCAGAGTCCTGCCCCAGCCCCGCTCAATTGCTCACCAGCCTCAATCGCGAAATGGTCAAAGCCGCCGACGGAGGATTCATCACCTGCCTCTGCGCCCAGATCTTCCCCGACGGCCGAGCCATCATCTCAAGCGCCGGCCATCCCGCTCCCTATCTCAACGGCCAGGAACTCCCCATTGGCGGCGGCATCCCCCTAGGCATCCTTGCCAACACCGAATACTTAGAAACAACCGTCCAGCTTCCCCCCGGCCAATCCCTAATGCTCCTCTCCGACGGCGTCCTCGAAGCCACAAACCCCGCCGGCGAGCTCTTCGGCTTCGATCGAACCCGCGCCATCAGCACCCAGTCCGCCGAAGAAATCGCTCGCCATGCGCAGCAGTTCGGACAGGACGACGACATCACCGTCCTCACCCTCGTTTTGGGGGCGGCATGATGCTTGCGCTCCTCATCGCGGCGCCGGCCGCGAACCTTGCCCAACAGATCGCCGATCCCCTCCGCGACCGCCCCATCCTCGTTCTCGGCGTCCTCGAGTCCTGTCTCGCAGTCGCCTTCCTTGCGTTGTGGCGCACGGCGCGCGATTACCGCGTCTTCGCCTGGATGGGCCTATACTTCTCCATCGCTGGGCTCCAACAGTTCTGGCGCTACTTCGCCGGAGTCGAATACGACTGGCTCTTCACCGTCTTCTCTTCGCCAATCATCGTCCTTACCGCTGCTTCTGCTCTCCAAATCAGGCGCATCCGCTGGACCTGGCTCCTGTTTCCGGTCTACATCCTCAACCTCCTGGCCAGCTGGCTTCCCGCGCTCGCATTCGCACACACATGGTCGGTCGACGTCTCTCAGGTTGCCATCGCGGTGTTCATTGTCAGAGCCTATCGCCGCCCCAATTCTGAGCTGCGATGGGTTGCGGCAGCCTTCACGGTTTTCTTCCTCGTGCGCTGCACGGTCTCTGACGAGTTCCGCGCATGGACGCATCTTCCGCGTTACGTCGAGATCGGTGATTCGCGCTGGTACTTCACCACGCCCACCATGGTCCTGCTGGGCACGGTCACCCTCGTGGTTTATGTGCGCGCGCTCATCGAGGATCGACGCGAAAAACAGCGCCTCGCCGGCGAACTCGAAGCCGCCCGTGCTGTTCAACAGGTGCTCGTTCCGGCAGAAATCCCCCAAATCCCCGGCTGCAAAATCGACGCCATATACCTGCCCTTCGGCGAGGTCGGCGGCGACTTCTTCCAGATCGTCCCCGTCGGCTCCCACTCCGTCTTGGCCGTCATCGGCGACGTCAGCGGCAAAGGCATGCCGGCCGCCATGGCCGTCTCTCTGCTCGTCGGCGCCTTCTCGACGCTCGCCCGCTACACCCATTCTCCTGGCGAAATTCTCACCGCGCTCAACCAGCTCATGACCGGCCGCAACAGCGGCGGCTTCACCACCTGCCTCGTCCTCCGCATCGACGCCGACGGCACAGTCACCGCCGCCAACGCCGGCCATCCTGCGCCCTATCTCGACGGCGAAGAGCTTGTCCTCCAGAATGGCTTGCCCCTTGGCCTCGCCTCCGAGTCGAACTACACCGAGATCACCCTCCGTCTACCTCCGGCCGCAAGTCTCACTCTGCTCACCGACGGCGTAGTCGAAGCCCGCAACCACCTTGGCGAGCTCTTCGGCTTCGATCGCACTGCCGCGATCAGCACGCACTCGGCCGAGGCCATTGCCCATGCCGCCCAGCACTTCGGCCAGGACGACGACATCACCGTCCTCACACTCGCCTTTGCGCCCGGCACGCGGTGAGGCGCTTCTTCACCTCAGCTCTTCCCCGCTCGTCTCCTTGATCATCAGCAGCCCCACGATCGTCAGCACCGCCGACGCGCACAGGTAGTACCCCACCCACTGCAAGCCCCAATTCTTCGCCAGCCACGTCGCAATGTACGGCGCAAGGCTCGCCCCCAGAATCCCCGCAAAGTTGAACGCCAGCGAGCTCCCCGTGTACCGCACCGACGTCGGAAACAACTCCGAAACCACCGTCCCCAGCGGCCCATACGTCATCCCCATCAGCGCCAGTCCCAGCGCCATCATCCCCAGCGCCCCGCCCGTTCCCGCCTCAAACATCGGCGCCAAAATCAGCCCAAACAGAAAAATCGCCCCCGTAATCCCCAGCATCGCATTGCGCCGCCCGCGCTCCGCCAATATCGCGCTCACCGGAATCATCACCGCAAAGAACAGCGTGTCGAAGAGCTGCATCAGCAAAAACTTCTCCCTGCTGAATCCCAGCGCCGTCGTCCCCCAGCTCAGCGCAAACACGATCATCAAATAGAACAGCGTAAACGTCGCCAGGCTCAGCAGCGTGCCCGCCACCAGCATCTTCGTGTGTCTGCGCAGCACCGTCAGCGTCGGAATCCTCACCCGCTCGCCACGCGCTTTCGACTCCTGAAACCGCGGCGTCTCCGTAATCGTCAGTCGGACCCACAAGCCCAGAAACACCAGCACTGAGCTGGCCAAGAAAGGCAGCCGCCACCCAAACGCAAAGAACTGCGCGTCCGATAGCAAATGCGACAGCACCAGAAACACGCCGCCCGACAAGAAGAATCCGATCGGCGCGCCCAGTTGCGGAAACATCCCGTACCACGCCCGCTTGCCCCCCGGCGCATTCTCAATCGCCAGCAGCACCGCACCGCCCCATTCGCCGCCCAGCCCAATCCCCTGTCCAAAGCGGCACAGCGCCAGCAACAACGGCGCAGCAATCCCAATCGTCGCGTAAGTCGGCAACAGCCCAATCGAAACCGTCGACACGCCCATCGTCGCCAGCGCCACTACCAGCGTCGTCTTCCGCCCGATCCGGTCGCCAAAGTGTCCAAACAGCCCCGACCCGATCGGCCGCGCCACAAACGCAATCGCAAACGTCGCCAGCGACGCCAGCGTCGCCGTCCCCGCATCGCCCGCCGGAAAAAACAGCTTCGGAAACACCAGCACCGCCGCCGTCGCGTAGATGTAGAAGTCAAAAAACTCGATCGTCGTCCCCACCAAACTCGCAAACAGCACCTGTCGAGGCGAGTTGATTGGCTTCGAACGGATGGGCTTCAAGGAAAGGGGAAGATTCACGCTCATCGAGTCTTCAGAGGACCACAGCGGCTGCAAAGCTGTCCAGAGCCCAAGCCGGTCCGCTGAATGAGCGATCCTGACCATGCGGCCTCGCCGCCTAGGCGCATAAAATAACTCTGTCTGGTTTGGTCTTCACGAGGAGGGAGTTTCGATGCGCGACCCGTTCCCCATGTCCCGTCGTCTACGCGTGAGAATCGCCATGGGTTTAGCGATACTTGCCGACGCCCTCCAGCTTGTCTTCTTCCCTATGTTCGTTGAGGGAGCGCCCTTTCCCCTCGACGACGCCCTCGACGCCGTTGTCGGCGGCGCAATGATCTATCTGCTGGGTATGCACTGGGAGTTCCTGCCGTCATTTCTCGGCAAGCTGGTGCCCGGCGTCGATCTGGTCCCCTTCTGGACACTGGCCGTCGCTAACGTGTACCGCAAAACGCGCAATGAGCCCATCACCATCGACGCAACGACTGAGCGCCATGCAGCCTCGACCAACCCGCCGAGATCTTAATCCGCGATGACGTTTCTGTTACTCCAGAGCCTTCCGGCTGGGAGGTATCAGGGCGCGGGATAGAAGGGCAGCTTGTCGTTGGTTTCGTTGGCGCGTTTGACGGTAACGTCGTCCATGAGAAGGGCCGGCCCGAGGACAGTGGTGGGAACTTCGCCGTCGGAGTTTGAGACGTAAAGCTCTTTGCCCGCAGCCTCGACGCCGGAGCGCAAAGCGCGTTCATCGAGATCGTCGAGGACAGCGCCGCGGACGAGTTCGCGCTTGCCATCGGCGCCAACGCGGTAGAGCAGGCGCGGCGTGTTGGCGGCCCCCATGGTTTCAACGTAATAGACGCTCTTCAGGCCGCGATCTTTGGCCATGTCGATGAGCTTGTGGGAGAGCTCGTCGTCGCTGAGGCCGTCAATTGCGGTGATCTTGAGAACGCCGATGGAGGGGTGGGCAGGACCGGCGATACCGGCGCGGCCGTGGCCGTTGGACTGGGGAAAGTCGCGCACGGGCTCGCGGCCTATGAGGTAGTTCTGGAGCTTGCCATCGACGACGAGATTGACTGCCTGTGCGGGGACACCCTCGTCGTCAATGTCGTAGGCGCCGACGAGAGATTTGCCGTCGAATGTCTTCAAGCTGGGATCGTCGACGACCTGCATCTTTTCAGGCAGGACGCGGGCATGGAAGCTGGAGGCGAATGGGCCGTTGGTTCTTGCTTCGGTGCCGAGTTTGGGGCGGGTTGCGACGACTCCACCCTCGAGCAAGCCGCGCAGCGTGTCGGTGCCGGCATCGGAGCTGAGCAGAACTGGTCCGTGGTATTCCTCTTCGACCATGGGGGCCTTGCGCAGATCGGAGAGTGAAGCGATCTGTTCGACGGCCTTGTTTTCGAAGGATTCCTGGGGCTCGATGTCCTTGAGCGAGACGCCGGTGGTTCCGCGCGAGCGTTCGAGCCTCATGCCATCGGCAGCCTGAGCGCCGACAGCGAACATTTCCTGGTAGAGGCCGGAGGATTTCCGGACGATGGTTCCCTCGCTGTTTACGAGCCAGGTAGTGACGACGCGGGCGGAAAAGCTGGCGACGGAGAACTCGACATCGTGCTGCGTGTCCTTGACCTTGGGATCGGTGCGATAGAGGCCGCTGGCATGTGCGACGCGGTCTTCCCAGGCCGCCTCGTCGAGCTGATGCTGGAGAGGATCGGCAAGGGAGACGATGGGCTTCTCCTTGCTGAAGTCGTCTGCCTGGGGCGGGGTCTGGACCTGCTTGAGCGCGGCTTGCTTTTGCGCATAGGCGGCGAGAGCTGCTTTGTATGCCTGGTCTGTGGCTGCCCAGAGTGCTGTACGGATAGCGATGGGGTCGTCATCGAGAGCGGAGAGCTGGAGGCTGCCGTCGCCTCGTCCACCGGAGCTATCGGCCTTGTAATCGCCGACGCGCACGATGATGCGCGCAATGCGCTCATGGGTGTGCTGTCCGCCTTCGGTGGCGCCGAACTCCGCCTTGGTCTCGAAGTTGTCGACATCCTCGATGCGGTACTGGATGAAGAAGGGCTTTTCGAAGTCCTTGAGCTGGAGCTGGGTCATGCTGCGATCCATCTCAGTGAGCATGGCCTTGAGGACTGGGTCCTTCTCGGCGTCGGCGCGGGTGGGCTGCGCTGCGCGTGAGGAGGGAAGGGCGAGACAGAGGGTGAGAAGTGCGGCTGCGGAGGCGCTGCGCATGAGATAAGTGCGGTTCATTTGGCCTCCTTGGATGCGCCCGGGGTTGAATGATCTTCTGAGCCGGGAATGGGCAGGATGGGAGGTCGAGCGGTTCCCTGGGACTGCTTTTGAGTTTCGATTTCGCTGAGGAGCATGGCCGGGGCAACGGCGCTGACGGGAATGGTGCCCGATTCCGCGCCGCACTCGCCGTTGAAGACCTCGCTCTTGTCGCCGGTGGCGAGGATGCGCTTCAAGGCGGCGAGGGGAGTGCCGACGATGCTGACGCCGCGGACGAGCTCGTCGGGGCGGCCGTCGACATAGACGCGATAGACCACGAGAGGAATGACTGAGAAAGCCTGCGGAGAGCTGCGCGTGGTGACGGCAAAGCCCGAAGAGATGTCTTCAAAGAAGAGGCCGTAAGTTTTGCCTTGCTCCCTGGCCTGATCGATGAGCTGCTTGCGGAGCTGGGCGTCGGAGACTGTGTTGGTGGAGGTGACGATCAGGTTGCCCTGGCGGCCGGTGGGGACTTTGCCGGTCTGAGCGCGGCCGTGACCGTTGGAGTTGGCGAAACTGGCGATGGGGAGGCGGGACATGAGGAAGTTTTTGAGGACGCCGTCTTCGATGAGATCGACACGGCGAGCCTTCTGGCCTTCATCGTCATATTGGTATTGGCCGCTGAGCCAGGTGTTGCCGTATTTGGTGAGGGTGGGATCGTCGGCCACGGAGAGGAAAGGCGGGAGAACTTCTTTGCCAACCTCTTTAGTGAAGGTTTGTCCTTCTTCCTCGCCACGCTGGCGCTGGCCCTCGAGGCGATGGCCGAGCACTTCGTGGAAGAAGACCGCGGCGGCACGGCCGCTTAGGATGGCGGGGCCGTTGAAGGGCTCGGTGAGCGGGGCTTTACGAAGCGCTTCGAGGCTTTCGCCGAGCTTTTTGGTTTCGGATTCCATCTCTGCCTGTTTGGGCAGGCCATCGATGGTTTCGGCTTCAAAGGTGCGGGCGCGGAAGAGGTCCATACCGTCGTCGGCGCGGGTCATGGCAAAGACGACGAGGCGGGCCTGGAGATGCGGGGCGACGATCTTTGAACCTTCAGAGGAGGCGAAGTAGTCGGTTTCATTCTCGACGGTGAGGACGACGGTGTTCTGGTAGACGTCAGGGTAGGCGCGGAAGACTTTTGAGAGCGCGCTTACGCGCTGCTGCCATGCGGCCATGTCGATGCGCGCGAGTGGCGCGGGCTTGCCGATGGAGTTTTGGGGCGACTCCTGGCTGAAGTCGGGAGAGTTGTCTTCTTCTTTGGCGCGAACTTCCGCTTCAGTTTTGACGCGCAGGTAGTTGTCGAGCGCGTTGCGATAGCCGCCATTGGTGGCGAGCCAGAGCGAGCGCTGGAGGGCCTCGCGATCGTCCGTAATGGGGAGTTGGAGGGTGTGGACCGCGGAGCCGCGATGGGTTCCATGGGTATTGTCGAGCTTGGGGCTGCCAAGGCGGACCTGCACATCGGCCACACGAATGTGGTTTGACGTGCTGTCGACGAGTGCTCCAAACTGGGCACGCACGTTGACGAAGCTGGCATCGCTTATGGAATAGCTGAGGAAGTAGGGCGGCAGCTTCTGATCATCAGTTGCGCCTGTTTTGCCGAGCGACGAGAACGCGCGGTTCAACTCGGTGGTCATGGCATCGAGAAGTAGCGGGGTTGCCTGCTGAGCACGCGCCGGGACGGGCACGACGAAGGCGAGAGCCGCGATCACGGTGGCGAGAACGGCTGGGCGGGCAGGAAACTGGGCGGGAGATTGACGGACGCCGGAAGCGATGAGGAGGGGGTTTCGTGGTGAAGACTGATAAGAATGCATCGGTAAATATCATTGTCGCAGAATCGGGTGTTGGAAGGGAAAGCAGGGGAAGCGCTGGGAAGCGGGGCGGGGGCTGGTTGGCACATTGGCTGGGCGTGGTGTGTCTTGCGGTCTTGCTGGCCGGATTGGGGGCGCGGGAGTGCGGCGGGCAGACTGCGCCGGCCGCCGCCGCTGGGGATTCCGGGGCCGCCGGAGGAAGCGTGCAGGCGGGAGGTGGCGCACAGGTTGGCGCGGCGGGGACGGAGGCTTACACGCTGCCGCCGGAGAAGCGGGAGAAGGCGATTGAGTTGAGCCGTATCCGGAACACGCTGGAGATTATCGAATCGCTGGTGTCGCTGGTGCTGATCTGGCTGTTTCTGGCTTCGCGGGCGGCGGCGTTTCTGGAGTGCCGGGCGATCCATGTGTCGCGGCGCAGATGGGTGCAGGGGCTGGTGTTCTTTGCGGCGCTGATTGTGCTTTCGTCGCTGGCCGGTCTGCCATTTGACATGATCGGGCACCACTACAGCCGGGCTTTCGGGATCAGCGTGGAGGGCTGGGGGCCGTGGTTCCTCGACCTGGGCAAGGCGCTGGGGCTGTCGATTGTGATTGGGGCACCGATTCTGCTGCTCTTCAACTGGATCGTGAAGCGCTGGCCGAAGCGGTACTGGTTTGGGGCCTGGCTGGTGACGGTGCCGTTGATGTTGCTATCAGTGTTCGGATCGCCGTTTCTGGAGCCGATCTTTGACAAGTTTGAGCCGCTCGCAAAAGAGCATGCGGGGCTGGTAGCCGATCTGGAGAAGCTGGTGGCGCGGACAGGGACAAAGATTCCGCCGGAGCGCATGTTTCTGATGAAGGCGAGCGAGAAGACGAATGGCCTGAACGCGTATGTGAGCGGCATGGGCGCGACGAAACGGATTGTGGTGTGGGATACGACGGCGGGGCGGATTCCGAACGACGAGGTGCTGTTCATCTTTGGGCACGAGAGCGGGCATTATGTGCTGCATCATCTGCCCAAGCAGATGGCGGGGGCGACGATTTTTCTATTCTTCCTATATTGGGGTTGCGCGGGGCTAGGTGGGTGGATGGCGCGGCGGTACGGGGGGCGTTGGCTGCGAAGGGGCGAGGAGACGAACGAGAATCCGCTGGCAACGAGGGCGGGATTTGTGATCCTGCTGTTTGTGATTTCGATTGCGATGTTTGTGGCAACGCCGCTGTCGAACGCCTTTAGCAGGCACTTTGAACACGAGGCGGACGTGTACGGGCAGGAGGCGATTCACGGGCTGGTACCCGACCCGCAGAAAACGGCGGTGGCGGCATTCAATGCGCTGGGGGAGGCGTGGCTGGAGGATCCGGAGCCGAGCCCGCTGATTGAGTTCTGGCTTTATGACCACCCGAGCGTGAAGAACAGGGCAAACTTCGCGCGGCAGTATGATCCGTGGGCCAATGGTGGACGGGGAAGATTCTTTGCGAGATAGAGCGACGGAGCGGGGTTAGATTTCCTCGCGCTCAATGCACTACATGGAGTGTTCGGGACCAGCGCGTATCGGTGAAGAAGTGCAGGGCGACGTGACCGATCCACGCCAGTTGATCGGTCAGACTGGTTTTGTTCATCTGATCATCCGGAGTCTTGAACGACCAATAGTTGAAGAGCGGACGTCCGATGATGTTTTCTCTCGGCACAAATCCCCAATAGCGCGAGTCGAGGCTGCGGTGGCGGTTGTCTCCCATCATGAAGTACATGCCCGGTGGGACGACCAGGTCGCCGTTCTGAATGTGATTTGGAAAGTCGACGGCCCACGCCTCGGGAGTTCCCAGGTTTGGGTCGCCAGGGGTTTCTGTCGGAGGCACGGAAGGAAATTCGTCGAGAAAGTCGTCGTGGTTTTCCGGCGTTGTCGGCACGGCGAATGATTGGTCCTGTGCTACTCCGTTGATGATCACTACGCCGTTTCGTAAATGGATATGATCGCCGGGAAGACCGATCAGACGCTTTACCAGGGTCATGTAATCCCCGTCGGCACTCAAGACGGGCTTGTGAAAGACCACGACATCGTTGCGCTGGGGCTCGCGATAGTGAAGGAGCGGCAGGCTTGAAGGCGGGGCAAGGGTGATGCGGTCGACCATGAGGTGGTCGCCGATGAGGAGCGTGTTCTCCATGGAGCCAGAAGGGATGACGAAGTTTTGCGACAGAAAGGTGAGGATGAAGAGGCCAATGACGAGGACGGAGCAGATGCTGGCTAGGGCCTCGAAGGGCGTTTCTGCGGCTTTTTCCTTCGCGGGCGCAGGGATAGCCTTTGAGGGTGGTGCGGTTTTCTTCGACATCTTGTCACCTGCTGACTGCCTTCAAAGGCTGCGGAAAAAGGGAGATGTGATGGGAAGCGTCCAGAAAAACGTCCCTCGGGGGCTAAAGCCCATTCATTTTTTTGACGTTATCGGCACGACTAAAGTCGTGCCCTGATACAAGGCCCCGCCTCCAGCGAGTTTTTCTGCAGCCTGTTCAGGCTATTTCACTGCTCAGAGTGGATTGTAGCCAATCGGGAAGCGGCACCCTCGCCCGCTGGACGTTTGCCGTAAAATTGAGTGGATGGTTCTTCCCCCGATTTCTTCTTTGGTAGCGTCGCTTTTCGGCCTGGCGGCTGTGACGGTGTGGCGGCTTCACGAGTCGCGGCGGGCAGTGACGTTGAAGAAGATCATCATTCCGCCATTGGGTATGGCGACGGGCTTCTCGATGTTCATCATGCCCGCGTTTCGGGTGCCGTGGGCGTGGGCTGCGACGGCGTTTCTGATTGGCGCGGTGGCACTGTCGATTCCATTGGTGATGACGACGCGTCTGGAGCGGCAGGGCGACGCCGTGATGATGAGGCGGTCGAACGCGTTTTTGGCGGTGTTGTTTGGGCTGGCGGCGGTGCGCTTTTTGGCGCGCGGGTATTTCGACACGGTTCTGACGGTGCAGCAGAGCGCGGGGATCTTTTTCATTTTGGCGTTTGGGATGATTGTGCGGTGGCGGGGGAAGTTGCTGGTGGATTATCGAAGGTTAGAGACGCCGGTAGCGGAAGAGGTTGCGCAGGGCTGATTGGTTTCTGAGGGTGGTTCAATGGTCCCCCATCCCTAGCCACAAAAACAAGGACGTGGCGAGGGTGGGGCACCCGGCATTTTCCTATTGCAGAAGGACGAAGACCTGTCGCCGGGGGCCCGGTCACCACCCCGGCGGCGAGGACGCCGCCGGGACAGCCGGTCGGGAGACCGGCGCTACTCGACCCTGCCCCCGAGTTTCACCCCACGGAATCCACAGTTTTGGTTTCGCTGCCGCGCCTCGTACACTTACAGGGACAGGAGCGCTCTGAACATGGCTTATCCCACGAAATACCGCTATACCAAAGAACATGAATGGATCGAGCTTGATGGCTCGATCGGGACGATTGGGATTACGGACTACGCTCAGAACTCGCTGGGCGACATTGTGTATGTGGACGTGCCGAAGGTGGGGGACGCGGTGACGGCGAACCAGACGTTTGGATCGGTTGAGAGCGTGAAGGCGGTGAGCGATCTCTATTCGCCGGTTTCGGGAACCGTGACGGCGACCAACGACGAGCTGAAGAACTCGCCCGACAAGATCAACGAGGCTCCGCATGAGACGTGGATCATCAAGGTGGAGCTGAGCGACCCGAGCGAGTTTGAAAAGCTGCTGGATGCCGCGGCGTATGAGGCGTTTATTGCCGAGGAGACGGGGCACTAGCTTTCAGCTCTCAGCCGTCAGCTATCAGCTTTCTGTGCTGAGCGCGGAATCGAACTTGGCACAGTGTTTCAGTTTCTCAACAGAGTTAACGAGGTTCGCCAAACTGGTTTTCAGCTAGTGGCTGAAAGCTGATGGCTGAAAGCTGAGAAATGCGCTACCTTCCAAAATCGGATGCCGAACGGGCACAGATGCTGGCCGAGATCGGGGCTAGCTCGATTGACGCGCTGTTTGAGGTGATTCCCGAGGAGTATCGGCTGACGGCGGACCTGAATGTTCCGCGGCAGCACGGGGAGTCGGAGATCATCGACTTCTTCAAGCGGGCGGCCGAGAAGAACTCAACCAGTTATACGAGCTTTCTGGGCGCGGGGGCGTATCGGCATTACCGGCCGGTGATTATCGATTCGCTGGTGCAGAGGGGCGAGTTCCTGACCAGCTATACGCCCTACCAGGCGGAGATTACGCAGGGAACGCTGCAGGCGATCTTTGAGTTCCAGACGATGATTGCAGAGTTGACCGGCATGGATGTGGCTAACGCCAGCATGTACGACGGGTCGACGGGAGCGGCAGAGGCCGTGATGATGGCGGTGCGCGTGACGGGGCGGCACAAGGCGGTGGTGGCGTCGACAGTGCATCCGGAGTATCGCGAGGTGTTGGCGACGTATGCAAAACACCAGGGGCTGCCGAGCACGCTGGTGGGCTACGACCGCGAGACGGGCCGCGTGGATCTGAAGGCGCTTGAGGCCGAAGTGACGGAAGAGACGGCGGCGGTGCTGGTGCAGAGCCCGAATTTCTTTGGCGTGATCGAGGACATTCCGGCGATTGCGGAGATTGCGCACAAGAAGGGCGCGCTGCTGATTGTTTCGATTGCGGAGGCTGTTTCGCTGGGGGTGGTGCGGCCACCGGTGGAAGCGGACATTGTGAGCATGGAGGCGCAGAGTTTTGGCGTGGCGCTGAGCTATGGCGGGCCGTACTGCGGGGTGATCGCGGCGAAGGAGCAGTATGTGCGGCAGATGCCGGGGCGGCTGGTGGGGCAGACGACGGATTCGACTGGATTTCGCGGCTACGTGCTGACACTGGCGACGCGGGAGCAGCATATAAGGCGCGAGAAGGCGACGTCGAATATCTGTACGAATCAAGCGCTGGTGGCGCTGATGGCGACGATCTTCCTGACCGTGTATGGGAAGGAAGGGATTCGGGAGCTGGCGGAGCACAACCTGGCGAAGGCGGCTTATGCGGCGAGTGCGATGGGTGGGGTTGCGGGGGCGAAGGTGCTGTTTAATGGCGCGCCGCGGTTCCATGAGTTTGTGCTGGAGACGGAAGAGGCTCCGGCGGCGTTGAGCGAGCGGCTGCTGAAGAACAAGATTGTCGGCGGCGTGGAGTTAAGCCGGTGGTATCCGGAGCTGAAGCACGCGACGCTGTGGTGCGCGACGGAAGTGATGGCGAAGGAGCAGATTGATAAGGCGGCGCGGGTGGTGGCGGGGAGCTGATCCAGGCTCATTGGAGACGAGGAATGCTCGAATTGATTCTCAACTTTTTGCCGGCATGGCTCGGCCTCTCCAAATCTCCGATGAGCCCGGGAGCACGTCGGTTTTGGGGGAAGGCTCGCAAGCTGGGATTCGGTCTTTTTACTCTGCTCTTCACGATTGGGCTTGGCGGGTTGTGTGCACTTCTCGATGTCGGCTGGGATGCGTTCGCTGACCATCAAGGAATGCACGGTGTCCGCATCTTTTATCAGGTGGCTTGGTGGCTGTTGGGTGGTCTGATTGTTGCCATGGGTGAATGGCATTTCAATGAAAGGCGTTTTCAGCTTCCGCCAAAGTCAGATTCCGCGCTTGAGGAACGTAAACTTCTTTCGCGAATGTGGGTTCCGTGAATTAGCAGGGGCTGAAGCCCGAGGTTCTTTTGGAGAGCGTTATGGCCCGGCTGAAGCCGTGCCGTTGTTACAAGGCGCATGAGCAGGCGCTTTTGGATTTTGCATGGAATGTAGCAGGGGCTAAAGCTCGAGGTTCTTTTGGAGAGCGTTATGGCCCGGCTGAAGCCGTGCCGTTGTTACAAAGCAGCAGGGAAAGCGCGTGTGCGGCGCAAGGAATTTTGGGCAAGGTGGAGTGAAGCAGGGGCTGAAGCCCGAGGTTCTTTTGGAGAGCGTTATGGCCCGGCTAAAGCCTTGCCGTTGTTACAAAGCAGAAGGGAAAGCGCGTGTGCGGCGCAAAGATTTTGGGCCAGGCGGAGTGAAGCAGGGACTAAAGCCCGAGTTTTTTGGGGAGAGCGTTTTTGGCCCGGCTGAAGCCGTGCCGTTGTTACAAAGCAGAAGGGAAAGCGCGTGTGCGGCGCAAGGAATTTTGGGCAAGGTGGAGTGAAGCAGGGGCTGAAGCCCGAGGTTCTTTTGGAGAGCGTTATGGCCCGGCTGAAGCCGTGCCGTTGTTACAAAGCAGAAGGGAAAGCGCGTGTGCGGCGCAAAGAATTTTGGGCAAGGTGGAGTGAAGCAGGGGCTGAAGCCCGAGGTTCTTTTGGAGAGCGTTATGGCCCGGCTGAAGCCGTGCCGTTGTTACAAAGCAGAAGGGAAAGCGCGTGTGCGGCGCAAAGATTTTGGGCCAGGCGGAGTGGAGCAGGGACTAAAGCCCGAGTTTTTTGGGGAGAGCGTTTTTGGCCCGGCTGAAGCCGTGCCGTTGTTACAAAGCAGAAGGGTAAACAGTTATCGAGAGGGGAGAGGGGCTTTAGCCGCTGCCATGGCGCATCCAGCTCGCAATGCTGCTCCGGCCAACATTTTGAGTCCGTCGCGCATCTTTTTCGCGACGACGAGTACGGCCATGGGGAAGCGATTGCTGCAGTCGGAGCGGAACGCGGGTTTGCTGATTGATGTTTTGCGTTCGCTCGCAGTCGAGAAGCACTTTAGGCTGCATGATTTTGTAATCATGCCGGATCACGTCCATCTTCTGGTTGAGGTTTGCGGCGATATGACAATTGAAAAGGCGATGCAACTGGTGAAGGGGCGCTTTTCGCGTCGGCTCGGCAAGGAGTTGGGATTCAAGGGCGAGGTTTGGCACCGGGGATTTACGGAAGTGCAGGTCATGAATAAGCAGAGCTTTGAGGCTCATCGCGCTTATATCGCGGAGAACCCCATTAAGGCTGGGCTTGCCACAACCATTGAAGAGTACCCGTTCTGTTTTCGTTTTTTGGCGCGCAAGAAAGAGGAGCTTGCACGCGGGGCCGAGTTGAGCAGGGGCTAAAGCCCACAGGTTTTTTGGATAGCTCTTTGGCCCGGCTAAAGCCGTGCCGTTGTTACAAAGCAGCAGTTTGTAAAACAGGAATTAGCTATGAGGTCCATGAATGACTACAGCTCCTGAAAATTCGGCACCCAAGACGTTGGGCAAGGTGAGGCCGCACCAGACGCAGAACGAAGGGCTGGTGTTTGAGAAGTCGTCGGCGGGGAAGCGGGCTTACAAGCTGCCGCCGTTGGATGTGCCGGCGGTGAGCGCGAAGGATGCGCTGGGCGCTGCATTTCGCACGACAGATGGACTGTTGCCTGAGTTGAGCGAGATCGAGATCATTCGGCACTTTACGCGGCTGTCGACGTGGAATTACGCGATCGATTTGGGGATGTATCCGCTGGGTTCGTGCACGATGAAGTACAACCCGCGGGTGAACGAGTTTGTGTCGCGGATCGAGGGGCTGGCGGAGGCGCACCCCTACAGGCCGGACTCGCTGGCGCAGGGAATTCTGGAAGTGATTGAGCTGCTGCAGAAGTGCTTGATCGAAATCACCGGAATGGATGCGATTACGCTGCAGCCGGCCGCAGGCGCGCATGGCGAGTTTACGGGGATCCTGCTGGTAAGGGCGTGGCACGAGTCGCAGGGGAATGCGCGGAAGAAGATTCTGATTCCCGACTCGGCGCATGGGACCAACCCGGCGACGGCGGCGATCTGCGGCTACGCGGTGGAGAACCTGAAGTCGAATGCCGAGGGCGGCATTGACCTGGAGGCGCTGGAGCGGCAGGTGGACGAGGAGACTGCTGCGCTGATGCTGACGAATCCTTCGACGATTGGGGTGTTCGAGAGCCAGATTCACAAGATTGCCGACATACTGCATGCGAAGGGCGCGCTGCTCTACATGGACGGCGCGAACATGAACGCGCTGGTGGGCAAGGTGAGGCCGGGCGACTTTGGCGTGGACGTGATGCACCTGAACCTGCACAAGACGTTTTCTACTCCTCACGGTGGCGGCGGCCCGGGGTCGGGCCCAGTGGCGTGCAAGGCGTTTCTGGAGCCGTTTTTACCGGTTCCTACTTTGGTGCGGAGGACCTCTGCCTCCCAGGTCCCCAAAAGCGAGGGACCTGGGGCACCCGCAGATCAACTTGGCTGGGAGAACGCGGATGCTGATCAGGCTGCGCTTGGTTCAGCGCCGCTGTTTCGGGCGCCGGTGGCTGCGAAGGTTGAGTTGGAGACGGATGAAGCTCCGAATCCGATTGTGACGCCGGGTGCGTTGCATTGGAACTATGATCGGCCGCAGTCGGTCGGCCGCGTACGCGCGTTCTACGGCAATACCGGGATGTTTATTCGGGCGCTGGCGTACATTCTGGCGAACGGGCCGGATGGGCTGAGGCAGACGACGGAAGACGCGGTGCTGAATGCAAACTATATTCGCGCGAAGCTGGAGGATGTGTACGAGCTGCCCTACAAGACGGCATCGATGCACGAGGTGGTATTCAGCGACAAGCGGCAGGCGGCGAAGGGCGTGAAGACGGGCGACATTGCGAAGCGGCTGATCGATTACGGGTTCCATCCGTATACGGTGAGCTTTCCGCTGATTGTGCCTGGCGCGCTGATGATTGAGCCGACGGAGAGCGAGAGCCTGGAGGAGTTGGACCTGTTTGTGGCGGCGATGCGGTCGATTGCACGCGAGGTGGAGGAGACGCCGGAGCTGGTGAAGACGGCTCCGCACTCGACGCGAGTTTCGCGGATGGACGAGGTGCAGGCGGCGCGGAAGCCGGTGTTGAGGTGGAAGCCGGTTTAGGGACTAGGCAATAGGGACTAGGGTGTGAGGTCTGGGGTCGATACGACAACACTCCCGGCCTGGCGCGAATCGACCTACTCAATGCATATGACATCGCGCGGTTCAGGAGAAATATGCGCTTAAGTCGCGTTGCAAGCGTATTCATTTTGCTCTCATCGGGTTTGGTGGCAAGCTCTCAGCCGAAGGGTCTCCGAACTACCGAGAAGGATAACTGCCTCGCGCACATTCACGATCAGGTGCCGAAATACGAGGAGGTGAAAAGCGTCAAAATCAAGTCCACTCATCTGATGATTCTTTTTGTGAGCATTAGTCCTTCGGATAACACTCATGATGGTTTGATCGCGCTGGGTTGCGAACTTGGCAGGCACCATACAAATTGGGACGGCCTTGCAGCAAGGATATATACGAGCCGAATAGCGGCAGAGGGCTCTCGTATCAGCGACTACGGCGATATAAGTGGTAAGAACGTCCCGACTGAAGTTCTTGTCGCGCGGCCTGCCACCTATATTGTTTTCCGGTCGGGAGATGTAGTCGGGCAGAGCTTGACGTATAACGATGATCCGACCAGCCCCTATGCGACTGTTCAGGTGGACCTGGGACCGCCGCCGGACATCGCAAAGAAAAAGAAGTAATCTGGTTTTCTTATGAGGCAAAATGAAACCGCAGATCCTTCGGCTCCGCTGAAGAACGCTTCGCTCAGGATGACAACACTATTTTGGGTGTGAGCATTCAAGACAAGCCGCTGCGCTGTTAGAGAATCAATCCATGGACATTCTGAAACAGCTCTTCGAGCAGCATTTTCATCTCCCGGCGGAGAAGGTTGAGCCGCTGCAGGGGCAGCTCGGCGGGTCGGGGCGCGCGATTGTTCGGCTGGCGGGCGGCGGGCGCACGGCGATCGGGATTCTGTACCCGGTGCGCGAAGAGAATGTGGCGTTCGTTGAGTTTTCAAGGCACTTTCGGCGGCATGGGCTGCCGGTGCCGGAGATCTATGCTGAGGCGCTGAATGAGGGCGCGTACCTGGAAGAGGACCTGGGCGATACGACGCTGTATGAGTTCCTTGGGGCGCATCGCAACGGCGAGGCAATTGAGCCGGTGGCGCTTGAGGCGTATCGCAAGGTGGTGGCTGCGCTGCCGCGCTTTCAGGTGGAGGCGGGTGGGGATTTGAACTACAAGGTCTGCTATCCGCGGGCAAGTTTTGACCGACAGTCGATTGCGTGGGATCTGAACTATTTCAAATATTATTTCTTGCGGCTGGCGGGGATTCCGTTTAATGAGCAGGCACTGGAGAAAGATTTTGCACGGCTGACACGCTTTCTGCTGACAGCTCCGCACGATTACTTTCTGTTTCGCGATTTTCAATCGCGGAACGTAATGCTGCGCGATGGAGAACCGTATTTTCTGGACTATCAAGGCGGGCGCAGGGGGGCGTTGCAGTACGACATTGCTTCGCTGCTTTATGACGCCAAGGCGGATCTGCCTCCGGCGGTACGGGCGGAGCTGCTGGAGCACTACCTTGATTGTCTGGGGCAGCATTTGCCGCTGGATCGGGCGGCGTTTATGGAGCACCATTACTCCTATGTCTACGTCCGGATCATGCAGGCGCTCGGAGCGTATGGGTTTCGCGGATTCTATGAGCGGAAGGCGCACTTCCTTCAAAGTGTGCCGTATGCTCTGAAGAACCTGCGCTGGCTGGCGGAGAACGCGACGCTGCCGATTGCGCTGCCGACGCTGATGGAAGCCTTCAAGGGGATGGTGGCGTCAGAGAAGCTGACGGGGCTGACGACGCCGGGCGCGAGCCTGAAGGTGCGGGTGTTCAGCTTTTCGTTTCACAAGCAGGTGGCGGCGGACGAGAGCGGGAACGGCGGCGGATTTGTGTTTGATGCGCGGAGCTTGCCGAACCCAGGGCGCGAGGAGCGGTTCAAGCAACTGACGGGCAGAGATGCGGGCGTGATTGAGTACCTGCGGGCCGAGGAGAGCGTGGCGCAGTTTGCGGAGAATGCGTTTGCGCTGGTGGATGCGAGCGTGGCGGCGTATCAAAGGCGCGGGTTCAAGGACTTGATGGTTTCGTTTGGGTGCACGGGTGGGCAGCACAGGTCGGTGTATCTGGCGGAGCTGTTGGCGAAGCACCTGGCTGGGAAGGCTGGGGTTGAGGTTGTGGTGCGGCATTTGAATCTGGAGCAGAGGGAGCTGGATCGGGCGGAGGGTGAACGGCAGGGCGCGGAGACGCAGGCGGTATGAGGGCGATGGTGCTGGCGGCGGGGCTGGGGACGCGGTTGCGGCCTTTAACGGACGATCGGCCGAAGGCTCTGGTGGAAGTGGGCGGGCGGACGATGCTGGAGCTGACGCTGGAGCGGCTGAAGCGAGCGGGCGTGCGCGAGGCAATTGTTAACACGCATCATCATGCGGAGATGATTGAGGAATATCTGCGGGCCAACGACAGCTTTGGGATGCGGATCGAGGTTTCGCGCGAGGATGCGTTGCTGGATACGGGCGGGGGATTGAAGAAGGCGGCGTGGTTCTTTCTGGAGGGCGGGCCGGGGGCCGGGCCGGACGAGCCGTTTCTCGTGCACAACGTGGATGTGTTGAGCACGATTGATCTGGGCACGATGGTGCGGGCGCACAAGGAGAGCGGGGCGCTGGTGACGCTGGCGGTGATGGAGCGGGAGACTTCGCGGTACCTGTTGTTTGATGAAGAAGGACGGCTCGCGGGGCGGCGGATAGGGAGGGACGGGGAGCCTGAATGGGTGGGGGCAAAAGTGGATGCGACTGCGCTGGCGTTCGGCGGAATTCATGTGATCTCGCCTCGGTTGTTCGCGGAGATGAAGCAGGAAGGGGCGTTCTCGATCATCGAGGCGTATCTTGAGCTTGCGCGGAATGGCGAGCGCGTAATGGCGTTTCGGGCGGATGGGGCGCGGTGGCGGGACCTGGGTCGGCCGGAGAGCGTGGGGAAGGCGGCGGAGGAGATGGCGCAGGGGATTTACGGGGAGTAGCGCTTTTTCAGTCGCCGTATGTCAGCAGTGTTGTTTCCCATCTTCAGCAGAAAATGCAGGATCGAAATGCAAGGTCGTGTTGATGCAGTATGGATCTGAACTGGCCAGCAGCTATATGGGCCAAGGCAATCCAACATTCGGTTGCCCATGGAGAAAATGGACCAACTCGAAAACCTTGGGGAGGATAAGTTATGCCGAATACTGAAATCGAGGAGTTTGCGGCGATACTCGTTAAGCGGGTGAGAGATGAGGCGATTCGGGGTTGCGACAGGACGCTTCGCCAGGACGCTAAGGGGCATATAGCGAAGCGCTGGAAAGACCTGAT
>Ga0302197_10001610_pt1 | contig 21618 bp, 23 predicted proteins | sample II_Bog_N2_1_FD_193526 | JGI IMG/M metagenome (GOLD analysis project Ga0302197, IMG submission 193526) | Peat permafrost microbial communities from Stordalen Mire near Abisko, Sweden - II_Bog_N2_1 | ecosystem: Environmental > Terrestrial > Soil > Wetlands > Peat | place: Sweden: Abisko...
CCGGCAAACGCGTCGAATCCGCGCATGAAGCTCAGCGGTCCCGATGCCTCGCCGCCGCCCGAAAGCAGTTCCTTCGATCCGCGAATCGTCGACAGGTTCGTCCCCGTGCCCGACCCCCACTTGAACAGCATCCCCTCGGTCTTCGCCAGCGTCAGAATCGACTCCAGCGAGTCGTCCACCGCGTTGATGAAGCACGCCGAGCACTGCGGATTCCGATAGCCCGTAGCCGAGTACTTCACCCCCCCGGTCACTGGGTCCCAATGCCAGTTCTGCCCGTCCGAGAGCGGCTCCAGCCGGTCGCATCCCACGTTGAACCACACCGGCGAATTGAACGCCACCTTCTGCGTCACCAGCATGTGCGCCAGCTCGTCGTGAAAGATTGCAGCATCCGCTGCGCTCGCAAAATAGCCGCCGGCCACACCCCAGTCGCGGATGGTCTCTGCAACCCGGCCCACCAGTTGCCGCACGCCCGTCTCCCGCTCCGGCGTGCCCATCTGCCCGTGCAGATATTTCGACGCCACAATATTCGTGGCCGTCATTGACCAGTCCACGGGAACCTCAACATCCTTCTGTTCGAAGATAGAGTTTCCCTTGGTGTCCGTAATGGACGCAGTCCGCTTTTCCCATTGGACATCGTCGTAAGGCGATTTCCCTTCGGTGGAAAAACGGCGCGTGAAGGTCAGCCCCTTTTGGGTGTAAGGAGTCTGTTGGACGGTAGTGGTGGTGGAAGTGTGCAACTGGGCCTCGTTCATGGGAATCCTCTCATTCGTCAAAATCGGTGAAAAGCTCTCCTCAACCGGCGCAATGCGGCCTGGTGGGATCTTCTTGGTGCTCTGGCAATATGCGGGAAACAGGGGGCTGAATTTGCCGCGACTTGTCTTCGTTCAACGGCCTGCCGGCGGCTCTTCACGCCGGCGCACTTCACAATCTGTTAACAGCCGCAGATGAAAAAATACCGCTCCCTGTGGTACATGTCAACAACAAACCACAATATCTTGTATTTCGTTGACATTCCCAGCATCTGATTTCTAAACACGGGCGTTTTTCTGTGGAAAGCTCCGAACGTCCTCGCTCCATGCGGACTTTGCTGGTCGTTTTGCATCGGATCTGGTGCAGCCCGGCGTCTTCGGCCAACCCTCGTCCTCATCCAAGAGCCTAGTCCCCGACCGAAACGACTTCAAGAAGTAAAACCCGCCCAAACTGTGGACAACCGGACTTGCTGTTAGTGTTCGCCTTCCTCTCGCTGTTGAGGCCAGGTCCGGGCTCAGCGTAGACTTCGTGAAGTGAAACCGCTCATCCTGGGGATCGTGTTCGTCGCTGCTTTTGCGGCGGGTGCATATGCACAGAACCGCGGAGAGCAAATACCGCTCTTGGTAATTCACCGGCCAACCACCCTGGCGTTTTGCCGGCCCGTGACTCGATCCGAATTGGATGCCGACCCCGAAGCCAACGAAGCAGTCAGCGATTTTGAGTTTTACGCCGGTTCTTCTCGAGCTCGCCTTAAAAACACGGGAGTCGATTTCCGCAAAGCAGATGCCCGATCTTTCCGGCTTCGCGTCGGAACGAAGGTCAGGACTTTTCACACCGGGAAGATAGGCATCGGATACTACTTCATCGCCCCCGGCAGGGAACCGCATGTCGAATACGGCGTCATGACAGATGAAGACCTTGCGGACGCGGCCCGCAAGTACTTCGGCATCCCCATCCGATAAGGGCTTGAGAATCAGGGCCTGGACCCCTCACTGCTCGAATTGCGATTTGACCGGAATCATCTGCCCGTGCAGCACGCGCACAATGCGAGTCCCGGTCTGATTCAGCCGATAAAACACGACGTGTTTGCCGTGTTCATGCCGGCGAAGTTGCGGGCTGATTTCGTCGCACGCTCTGCCGGCCTCAGGGCTCTCCGCCAGAATTTGGAAGCAGCCTTGCAGACCTTGTGCATACCGGACGGCCTGCTCCTTACCCCATTGTTCAAACGTGTACCTGAGGATGCCCCTCATGTCGGATTGCGCTGGCCTAGAGACACTGTACTTTCCCAATGCTTTCTTCTTTCCGATTGGCTAGTTCGTCAATATATGCATAGAGCCTCTCAAAAACGCCTTCCTCGGCGTCCGCACTGTTGTCTCCTTCGGCGATCGCTGCCCGAAGCACCGCCATCTTCTGTTCATATTCCTGCTCTTCCTTCTCCAGAAGCCGCAGCGCCGTGCGCATCACCTCGCTGGCATTGGCATATAGGCCAGTCTCAACCCTGGAGGCCACGAATTGGTCGAGTTCTCTAGTCAGGCTGACATTGCGAGTGGGCATGGGACACCTCAATGCAAGTATAGGAAGATTGGCCAACTTTGCCAAGCACTGATGTTTTCGCCCCGCGTTCCAGACCCTCGCCAGCCGTATGCCTGCGCCCAACCGGGACTTCCGTCCATTCGGCTGTGATTCCGGCGATAGTCATCGAGACAATCGACTGTTAGCCTGTTCCTGTGCCTGAATCCAACGCCTCGCCCCTCCACTGGAAGCCCGTCCCAGCCCTCGCCCCCGTCACCCTGAGCGGCCGCACCGTAACCCTTGAGCCTCTCAGCGCCGAACGCCACGCCGAAGCCCTCTGGCAAGCCGTGCAGCGCCATGACGAGTTATGGGACTGGCTCTTCGACGGCCCCTTCGCCACCGAGGCCGCCCTGCGCCAGTCCATCGAGCAGAAGCAAGCAGGAACCGCAGCCGTCTTCTTCGCCATTATTCCCGCGGAATCGGGTCAAGCCGCAGGCTATGCCAGCTTCATGCGCATGGAACCCGCCCATGGCGTAGTCGAGGTCGGCAACATCCTGCTTTCGCCGGTTCTGCAGCGCACCACCGCCGCCACCGAGGCTATGTACCTCATGGTCCGCCATGTCTTCGACGACCTCGGCTACCGCCGCTATGAGTGGAAGTGCAACGCGGAAAACCAGCCCAGCCGCCGCGCCGCCCAGCGCCTCGGATTCACCTACGAAGGCATATTCCGCCAGCACATGGTCATCAAGGACCGCAACCGCGACACCGCCTGGTTCTCCATGCTCAACACCGAGTGGCCTGCGAGAAAACGCGCCTTCGAGTCCTGGCTAGACCCCGCCAACTTCGACGGCGCCGGCCGCCAGCGCCAGCCCATGCTCCAACCTCCAGGCTCGAGTTCCTAGTGTTTCAGCTGTAAGTCGAAGGATCCACACGGAGCAGGAGCTTCACAGGCTGCGGAAAAACTCATTCAAGCATGGAATTTGCAAGGTTTTGTAACAGTCGTCCACCGGCTTCGCTGACCCCGATGGATGAAACAGCCGGCACCCATTCTCCCGGAGGGAGAAAGCGAAAATAGCCCAGGACAAGCGCAGCGCTGTCCTGGGTCGGCATTGAACAAAGGACCTCCGTCCCGTAGGGATGGAACGAAGTTCGCCCCAAAGTAGTTTTTCTCGTGGAATCAACAACTTGCACCATCCACGGAAAATAGTTTCTTTTTTAGGGCATGACCGGGGCACCCTCTGGGTCGCGTGCCGCAAATAGCTGAAAATAAAGGTGGGCTTTAGCCCCTGCGGGACGTTCTCCATCGTCCTGACCCAAATCTCCGAAGCCACTTCAGCCCCCTGAAATAAGCGCAAATCTCGACGGCCTTCTGGCCCGGGCCCCAGCCGCTTTTCCTGGACTTGAAGGAAATGTAGAATCAGGAAACCGTCCCACTCGGAGAATTCAATTCGGAAAAAGCCGCCGGTGTGGCACATTCTGGACACACCAGTGTCTTATAAACTGTATACAGTCCTTAGGCACGGAGGAAGGCAGCGGGATTCTGGCGCAAAGCAAACAAATCGCGGCCCGCTCCATGCGCCCTGCGCGCAAACGCGGCAATTTGCGCTTACGCTCCCACGCGCCGGGCAAGCTGCCACTGCGGCTTGCCGCGCTCCTCCTTCCGCCTCTCATGCTAGCCGTTGCCGGCTGCGCGGGCGCAGGCGTAACCGCAGCACCCTCCAACGCCACCTTCGCCATCGCCCCCGGCGCCAGCTCCATTGACACCAATTGCACCGGCTGCAACACCACCAGCACATTAGGCTCATCCATCGAGCAATTTTCTGCCACTCTCACCGGCGGAGGCGCAGCCCCGGTCACCTGGTCGGTTTCAGGTGGCGACTCGCGCAGCGGCCCCGGCGCCATTACTCCTTCCGGCCAATACACGCCTCCCAGCTACCTCACCGCCGACCGCGTCCAGGTAGTTGTAACGGCCACGCTCAACGCAACCACTTCAGCAACCGCAGTACTTACAGTGACTCCCGGTTTCCTGCAACCGCTCACGCCGGAGAATGCGGCTCTGGGCGCAAACGGCCAGCTCGCCGTGACCGCGTTCCTTGCCGAAGCCGGCGGCGATAACGGCATTTCCTTCGCCCTCTCGAATACCCCCACCGGCTCGACAGGCGGGCAAGGTTCCCTGGGGCCCGCCACCTGCCAGCGCAGCACCGGGTCCTTCACTTCCTGCACCGTCACTTACTCCGCGCCGATTTCGCTATCGTCCACAGGCGTCACTTACGTCGTGGCCACAGCGGCCGGTTCTTCCTCGAAAACCGCGGCGGGTTTGCTGCTGAACACCGCGGGAGTTTCCAGTAATCCCGCCTCGCACCAGGCGCAATTGCCCGGCTCCGTGATGCTTGGCTCCTCCGGCAGCGACAACGTCGACTACGATATACACGGCAACCAGGTGGCCGACTGCTGCGGCGGGACATTGGGTTCATTGATCGAGGACAGCAACGGCCACCAGTACCTGCTCAGCAACAACCACGTGCTGGCGCGCAGCGACCAGGCCAGCGTAGGCGACAGCATCGTTCAGCCGGGCCTCATCGACAACAACTGCACCCCCTACGGCGACGGCCCCGGCACCTCACCGGTCGCCTCGTTGACCGGGTGGCTTGCGCTCAGTTCAAGCGCGACCAATGCCGACGCAGCGATCGCCCAGGTAACCGCCGGCGCGGTTGATCCATCGGGCAGCATTCTTGAACTTGGAACTCGCCAGCTCGATGGCACCCTGGCCGCTGCGCCGCCAGGCGTCTCTTCCACCGGCGGCAAGGGCGAAAACGGGGCCCTCGGTCAAACCGTAGGCAAGAGCGGCCGCACCACCGGGCTAACCTGCGCCAGCATCTCCGCGCTCAACCTCGACGTCAACGTCGACTACTACACGGACTGCGCTGAGACCAGGCCCTATCTGACCAAGACCTTCACCAATCAGCTTGCCATGAGCGGCAACCAGTTCAGTGACGCGGGCGACTCCGGTTCGCTGGTTGTGGATACCGCCAATGCCGAGCCGGTAGGTCTGTTCTTCGCCGGCGGCACAGACGCTTCCGGCGTAAGCCAGGGCGTTGCCAGCCCGGCGACAGACGTGCTCAATGAACTGCGAACGCAGTTGGGCGCGGGCGCCAGCTATTCCTTCGTAGGCACAACCGACCACGGAGTAAGCTGCCTCAGCTATGGCGACAACACCATCGCGGCAGCCCAGGCACGCACCCTCACCGACGTGGATATCGCACGGACCCAGCAGGCCCTGGCCCAGGCCCGCCTGATGGTCAATCCGGCAGCAGGAATATTGGGCGTAGCCACCGGCAAGAGCAGCGACCATCCTGGCGAAGGCGCAATCCTTGTCTATGTCGACGAAAACATGGCGGTCAATATTCCCCCGCTCGTCGATTGCGCGCGCACCCTGGCGATCCCCACCAATGCCCGCGCAGTTGCCTTCGGTTCAACGCCGCAGACTCCTCTCGATACCGGCGCGCCGCTCCCGCCGGCAGTGTTGAGCGCGGCCGTGATCGTGAAGCAGCAGACCGCTCGCAACCTGATGCGGCAAAATCCTGGGTTCTTCGGCGTAGGCGTGGGACAAAGCCTCGACAACCCCAAAGAAGCCGCCCTGGTGATTTACGTCGACCGCAAAAAGGTCCCCGCCCAGCTCCCCGCAATCATCGACGGCCTTCGCACCAGATACATACTTATGGAACGGCTCCATGTAACGCGGTCGTACGCAGCGCCCATGCAGTCCAAAACCCACTGCATCCCGCATTCGGCTTCGCGAACCTTCGATCCGCTTAACCTGACCAAGCCCCGGTCTTTGAAGCTGAACTGAGTTCCTCGATCAGCGTCGCGGTCCCTACCCAAGCACCTGTCCATGCCCCAAATACCGCCGCAGATAGGCCGCCTGCCCCACGTGGTAAGTCTCATGGAAAGCCAGGAAGCCGACCAGACCGCTCATCTTTCCATCCAGGCTCGGTATCTTCTCCGGTCCCGGTGCGGCCAAAGCCTCTTCCGTTGCCCCTTCCATGGCCGAACTCAGCGACGCCTTGACCTCGCTCCAGGCAGCCAGAACCTCTTCCGTCGTAGGATACTCGCTCGGCTCCAGAAGCTTGGCGCCGCGCGCAAACAGAGGCAGCCACGGCCTGGACCATGGCGCGCCCAGGAATTGCAGAGTCGTAGCCCTGGACCACACGATGTGTCCCGCAATCCAGAGCATGGGGTTTGTGGATCCGTTGGGCCGGGCCTGCCATTCCTCTGGCGTAAGTCCGTCAAAGCTCTTATCGAGGATTTGAGCGTTCTGTTGATAGCTGGCGGCGGCGTTGGCAATTGTGCTTGGTACCGGCATGGTGGCAATCCTCCGTTGCGGAATGTGAGAGTCGAGACCGGCCCATCATCCCATCCCGGACATACCCGAGTCTACGAATTTCCCTAAGAACGTAACCAAAAACTATGCGGATTGAAGGGTACGGGATTCATCCCGTACGTTGAGAGCGAATTCAGGCCTCGGCTCCGGCACGCCGGTAGAATCGTTTTCAAAAACCGAGGGGCGAAGCGGATCGTCCCGCCTCGCCCCTGGTTCAGACATCGGGTCGTTCCGCGAGAATCTACTCCACCGGACGAGCCTTCCCATTGTGCAGGCTCTCATCGATGATGGACTTCACTTTCCGATCGGCCTCCCCGGCCAGCCTTCCCTGTTCCTCACCGAGTTTGCCCTCCTGTTCACCAAGCTTGCCCTGCTCCTCGCCGAGCTTGCCCTGCAGGCCGCCAAGTTCGCCCTGCTTCTCCCCTATCCTCCCCTGGATCTCGCCCAACCTGCCTTGAACGTCGCCGATCTTCCCTTCGATATCGGCCAATTCGTCCTGACTGACGGTGCCGCCCTTTTTGGCATCGAGCCGTTCCAGCGCCTCTTTCAGCCTGGCCATCTCTTTCGAGATATCGGGCGTTGGAATGCTCACCTCTTCCTGCTTTCGGCCCAGTGCCTCCTGCTGACGTCCAAGTTCCTCCTGCTTCTTCCCCAGAATCTCCTGCTGGCGGCCAAGCTCTTCCATGGGTTTGTACATGGCTTCAACCTGGCCCATGATCGCGAGATCGTCGATGAAGTAGGATTTGCCGTCGCGCTTGAACCAGAGGAATTTTCCGCTGGTCAGCTTGCGCGCCTTGTCCAGATCGCCCTTGGTGCCGTCATTCCAATCGCCATTGAAATTGACGCGCCCGCTTGCGTCCGTGACCAGCGCCCACGATTCCCCGTTTGAATGGTACGAGTAGGAGTAGCCCTTCCCCACGGAAGTGTGCGTGTGCCTTCCGTTGGTGTTTGTATTTGTGTCGGTAGTGGTGTTGTCCTGCTCGTCGGTGATCGAAACTTCCCGGGCGTCTGCCGCGTCGTGAATCTCTCCATACACCGGCGCGGCAGGCGGGGCGGGGGACACGCCTGGCGTTGGTGGCGCCGGCGGCACCGCGGGTTCAGCGGGGCGGCCGGGTTCAACCTGGTTCGGAGCCGCCGGCGGCTGCACCGACTGCGCCGTTGCGGACGCTTCCACGCGGATCAGCGCCGTGCCCGCGAACAGCGCCACGGGAACAAGCAGAATCGCCAGAAGCATGCGTTGGCGGCTGCCCGCAAAGGCATGCCTGAAGCTGGTTTCATTCAGAAACCGTTCAATGCGATGAGAGAGATTCCTGCTGCGTGCCATAGCGACTCCTAGTACGGTTGGGCGCGGCAATGCCGCGAATTCAAGCAACACCTGGGCGTACGAGGCCCGGCTTCTGGCTTCTTCCAATCCGGCGCGGTCGCTGATGGCCTCGCCCAGATCGGAGAGTTCGCGCTTGAGCCACCAGCCCAGCGGGCTAAACCAGAACACCGCGGTATAAACGCCGCCTAACAATTGCAGATAAAAATCGCCTTGCCGGACATGCGCGCGTTCATGAGCCAAAACAATGCGCAGTTTCTCCGCATCCCACTCAATACAGTCCGCAGGCAAAAGCACGCCCGAACCGATGGTGACAGGAGAAGAAACGGCGCGACTGAATCGCATGCGCAGGCCAAATCCCGGCCCCGTTTCCAGACCCATCTCAGGATTCAGCGCCGGCCGCGTCACAAACACCTCGGCAGCCAGCCAAAGCTTCACCGCCATGCCAAGACCAAATGCCAGCCGGATCAGCAGAACTGCACAAACCGCAAGGTACAGCATTCCAGCCAGCATTCCCGGCTGCGCAAGCCGCTTTGCCGCTTCCAGACCAGTGCTTTTCCGAACGGCGGGATTCGCTTCCACTTGACCCTCCGCAGGCCGAGCCGGACTGGCTGAAGCAAACTCGCTCGCGGAAATACTCGGGGCCGGGAAACGGTCTCCTCTGGTCGGCGCGGACTCAGGCAACGCAGTCAACTTCCCCGGCTGCGCAACCGCCAATTCACCGCGGGACGCTGACGTCGGCACAACCTCTGCAACAGGCAAGGATCTTGGAGAATCCTGCACGGGCTTCTCAGTCATCCACGACTTCGCAGGCAACCGCACCGTAAAGGAATCCGGCACTGGACGCCACTGCATCACCAGCGGCATGGCCACGGCGCAAGCCAGCACCAGCCCCCAGGCAGCCTTTTGTGCCAAAACATTGCTCACGTGGAAGAGGCGCAATCCGGCCCACACCGCGATCGCCACCAGCAGCGCCCTGAGAGCAGCTTCAATCAAAACAGGGATCATCGTCTTCCCCCTTTTTCTCTTTGTTCCGTAGGAGTCCTTGCATCGGCAGCCGTCTTTTGAGCCAGGGCGATGCGGTCTGCCAGCCGCTGCAGTTCCGCCCGGTCCAGCACTTTCGAGTCCACCAGTCCCACCAGCAGCGCCTCCACCGATCCCTCGCAGAACCAATCCACAATGCGCTTGACGGCTCGCCCAGCCACGCGCTGTCGCGTCTGCGCAGGGCGGTATACGAAAGTGCGATTCTCGACCGAATGCACCAAGTAGCCTTTCTCTTCCAGGCGCCTCAGAACAGTGCGAATCGTCGACTCCTTCAGCGGCCGGCCCAGTTCCTCGCGCACCTGTTCCGCATTGATTGACGCCACACGCCAGACGATCGAGAGAATGCTCCTCTCCAGTTCGCCCAACTCCGCCGGATCGTGCCCTGCCGTAGTGTTACCGTTCATAATGTTACTGACTGTAGCACACAAAATAGGTAAGCGTACGAGAATATTTTTTTGCAGGAGACGCTTCCATCTTCTGCCTTGAGCGGAGAAGGAACTGCTCCCTTCCCGGAGGGAAGAGACGAGAATAGCCCCGGATGCAGTCCGCCCCAGCGGACGAAGTCCGGGGATAGCGGTCGGATCCCGCTTTCGTGTCCCGTAGGGACGCGGCGAAGTTCTCCGTTCGCATTTGACCGGGCCCATGCGATTGGAATGAAGAAGGTCGACGCGTGATTTCGACACTTACCACTGACCGTGTCCGAGCGCGGTCTAAGCCGCCCGATTGAAAGGCTCGATCTTTGGCCGCTTTTTCTGCGATGCTTGCCACAAATCGTAGTCGGCCTGCAGTTCATACCAAATCTCTGCGTGGGTCCCCAGCGCGGCTGATAGGCGCAACGACATATCGGCGGAGATGCCGGCCTTGCCATTGAGCACACGGGACAGCGCCGCCCGGGAAACCTGCAAATGCCTTGCCGCTGTCGTCACGTCAATGTCGCCTAGAAACTCCCGAAGCACTTTGCCAGGGTGCGGTGGATTGTGCATGCGCATCGCGTCACTCCTCTGAGTGGTAATCCTGGTAATCGACAAGAATCGCATTCTCGCCTTCGAAGGCGAACGTCAGGCGCCAGTTGCCGTTCACCTTCACTGCCCAATGGTTCTTCAAATCGCCGCGCAGGGAATGCAATCCCCATCCGGCTGCATCCATATCGCTTGCCGTCTTCGCTCGGTTCAATTGAAACAGTTGAACTGACAGCTTCCCTGCATGAGAAGGCTGGATCCCAGCCTTGCTTCCGGTAGCGAAGAATTTCTCGATACCAGCATGCCGGAAGCTCTTGATCATGTGTATAGTGGAGCGCGTCACGCTTCAGAAGTCAAGCAAAAAGACATCGAGCGATCATGAACCGGGCAAGAATTGGACTAAGTTAGGTCTCAGCTGTGCTTTTCCCGTTTCCGGAGCCATCCCCTCACACCGCCGCCGCGGCCGTCTTCCGCGCCGGCGCAGCCAGATTCGGGTCGTCCGGAATGAATATCTCAAACACTGTCCCTGAAGCCTGGCCTGTACGGCTGCGCACATGCACCAGCCCGCCGTGCTTCACGATGATCTCGAGACTCACCCAAAGCCCCAACCCGGTTCCAGTAACCTCCTTGGTGGTAAAGAAGGCTTCAAATGCGCGCTCGCGTACCGCCGGTTCCATCCCGATTCCTGTATCGGCCACGGCAAAGCGCACGCCCGCCTGCCCCGGCTCTTTCCAGTTGTGCGAGTGGCGTGCGCGAATCAACAGACGCCCATCGGCCACAGATGCATCGATCGCGTTACCAACCAGGTTGGCGAATACCTGGCGCAGCTCTCCGGAGAAGCAGAACAGGTCCATCTCCGCGTCGTAGTCCTTTTCCACGTGGATATTCAGAGTATTCAAGCGTCCGTGATAGATAGCCAGTACCGAATCGAGCAGTTCGCCCATGTTGGCCCGTGTCGGCAAGGTGGACTGGCGATAGAAGCGCAGCGTCTGCTGTGTGATTTCGGCAATGCGTTGGGCTTCATGCTCGGCCATGGCCACGTAGTTCAGCGCCGGGTCCTCAAGCTGGCAGAAATTGCGCAGCAGAAATAGCAGATTCGTAATGGCCTCAAGCGGATTGTTGATCTCGTGGGCAATTGAAGCCGCCAGACGACCGGTCGCAGCAAGCTTTTCCGTCTTGCGCAGGGCTTCTTCGCTGCGTTTCCGGTCGCTGGCGTCCAGAACAATCACGCCCACCCAGCGCACCTGCTGCGGGTTGGTTCGCACCGGATAGGCACTTGCCAGCCATGTCCAGGGCCGGCCGTCCTTGCCGTTCTGGCCGCTCAACTCCAGATTGCGTACCGGCGCTTCCTCTGCAAAGACCTTGAGGACGGTGTCTTCCAGTTCCTGGGCCACTGGCTGCTGCAGCAGTTCCGGCAGCGTCCGCCCCAGGTGCCGGCTGAGGCTGACGCCGGTCATGTCCGCAAACACTTGGTTGACCCGCACAAACCTGCAGCGGCGATCGAAAAAGGCCAGCCCGATGGGCGCATTGGCCAGCATCGAATCCAGCAGCGAAAGCGTATCGTTCAACCCCGACCGCTGCTCGCCAATGGAAGCCACCATGCGGTTGAACGCCTCAATCAAGTCGCCGATCTCGTTATGAACCGCCACCGGCAGCGGAAAACTACCGCTGTCCTCGGGAGAGTTCATCAGCGCGCGCGTGCCTCGATGCAACGTTGCCAGCGGCCTGGAAATGGAACGGGCCATGAGGAAGACCAGCAAGCCCGATGCCGCAATCCAAATGGCGCCAAAGATCGCAGTGCTGCGCAGAACCGAGTTTAGCTGCTCAAAATCCCACGTGCGATCCGATTCCACCCAGGCAAACCCACGCAGATCTGTTCCGGTCACGATGGGCTTAACGCCCTCCCATCGATCCCGCCCAAAGGCAAAAATCCTCGGTTCGCCCGGCGTCAGCAGAGGAATCTGCGCCCGCTCCACTGGATCGAGCACCATCTGCTCCGGCTCTCCCTGGCTAGCATAAAGGATGTTGCCGGCAGGGTCCGTCACCTTCGCAAAGGCCACGCTCGGCGCCTCGCCCATCATCTTCACGGACAGCCCGATCCACCCGGTCCGCTGCTGTTGCAAGGCCTCCGCAACCTGCAAAGACATGGAGTTTGCCTGGTGCTCCAGCCTGTGCAGCATGTGCTCGTGCACTTCATGGGCCTGCTGCCGGATCAGAAGTGCCGCAAATAACCCGATCGAGAGCGCCTCAAGCAGCACCAGGCCGGCCAGCATCTGCCATCGAATCGACCGCGGCCACCAGCGCATAGAAAAGCCCTCAATCCCCCTTGGGGTCAACTCAGCCTGTCGGCTCGCGCTCACAATCGGCTCGTTATCTTCCCTTGTACTCTTAAGAACCCTATGCATAAGTCACAGTTATGAAGGGTACGGGCTTTAGCCCGTACATCAATGCCGCAAAATCAACTGGCCTTCAGCCCCCGAGGGGATGCTTTGTCAAGAGCACGTACACTTTCAACGATCCTTTAACTTCGATGCCAGCGCCCGGGCAATCTGCCGCCCGTGAAAGCGCCCATTCTCAATAAAAATCTCATTGGTGCGCGAGCCCGCCACGATCACCCCGGCCAGGTAAATCCCCGGAACATTGCTCTCCAGCGTTTCCGCGTCGCAAACCGGCAGCCGGTCCGGCCCCTCAAACCGCACCCCCAGCCGCTCCAGAAAATCGAAATCGGGATGATACCCCGTCAATGCAAACACAAAGTCGTTCTTCAGAATTTGCCGGCCCTCGGGTGTCTCCACCACCACTGAGTCAGGCGTGATCTCCACCACCTGTGAATCGAACAGCGCCTTGACCTCGCCGTTCTTGATCCGGTTTTCAATGTCCGGCTTGATCCAGTACTTCACATGCGGCTGAACGCCCGGCCCTCGGTGCACCAGCGTCACCCGAGCCCCGCTCCGCCACAGTTCCAGCGCCGCAATCGCCGCCGAATTCTTCCCACCGATCACCACCACATCCATCTCGAAGAACGGGTGCGGATCGTTGTAGTAGTGATGAACCTTGCTCAGATTCTCGCCCGGAATGTGCATGGAATTGGGCAAATCGTAATACCCCGTTGAGAGCGCCAGCTTGCGCGCCTTCAGCACACCTGGCCGGCCAAACCGGTCTTCTGTGTGAACCGTAAAGTCCCCGTCGCTGCCGTTCACCTGAATCACGCGATGATACTGCCGCACGTCCAGCTTGTAATACGCCGCCACCAGCCGGTAATACTGCAATGCCTCGTTGCGGCTCGGCTTGGGATTGGGGCTGGGAAAAGGAATATCCCCAATCTCCAGCAGCTCCGGCGTCGTGAAAAACGTCATGTGCGCCGGGTAGTGAAACAGCGAATTGCACACGCATCCCTTATCCACCACCACCACGCGAAACCCAGCCCTCTGCGCCTCAATCGCGCAAGCCAGCCCGGTCGGCCCCGCCCCCACCACCAGAAAATCGAAAATCCCGTCGTCCCCAGCCACAGTCCCCAAATTCAACTCGTTCATAGTTCTAGCTTAGGGCATTTGCCGCGTTTGACCTCCGTCAGGTAGCCCAATCGACAGTGAAAACGCATAAAGAATCTCTTTCCTGAGGAGGTTCCATCCATTCTCCGAAACAGAGATCCGTCTTCCCGGAGGGAAGGAACGAAAATAGCCCAGGGGAAGCGCAGCGCACCCCTGGGACTATGCCGCTACCCTCCTCTCGCGTCCCGGAGGGCACGCGGTGAACCTTCCGCCTCCCAATTGACCGCCTCCATTCAATTGCCCCAACCCAAACCTCGATTCCAAATGGTAGAATGGTAGAATAAAATGGTAGAAAGGAGTAATTGTATGCCGCTGAGCATCAAAAACGAAGAGACGGAGCGAGTAGTCCGCGAGCTAGCAAACCACAGAGGCTTAAGCCTGGTAACCGCGATCACCCAAGCCGCGCGGGAGACTCTCGAACGGGATAGGGCGCAAACTGAAGGCCAAATCGCCAGGCGGGGGCTCGCCGCCAAACTAATGGAAATTGCTCGCGAAACCGGACCGCTCATGAACGATGGCCGGACAACCAAAGAACTCTTCGACGAACTTTACGAAGATGAAACAGGCCTGCCCAAATGATCGTTGACTCGTCGGCCTTGATTGCAATCCTGCGGAATGAACCCGAAGCCCAGGCCTTCTCAGAGACAATCGAAAAGACACAGTCCGTTCGCATCTCTGCGGGAACCCTCTTCGAAGCTTCAATGGTGGCAGATAAGTTTCGCGACCCAAAAGTGAGCGCTCGATTTGACGAAATTGTGGAGCTTTCGAGAATGGTCATCGAGCCCGTCACAGCCGATCATGCCCGCATCGCCCGCAAAGCCTATCAGGATTACGGCAAAGGCAGCGGCCACCCCGCCAACCTCAACTTCGGCGATTGCTTCAGCTACGCCCTAGCCCGCGAAAAACGCGAACCCATCCTCTACAAGGGCGACGACTTTGTGCATACAGACTTACGGTCGGCAATGTAATTCGCGGCGCGCTGGTGTCCTGTCTCTAAATTTCATAACAAAAATAGAGGCTGCCATTCTGAGCAGCACGACTCACCACTTTGAGCTACGCCCGTCATGAACGCTTTGCAATATCCGCCAAAAAATGCACCGTGCCCCGTTTTTGCGATTTTTTCTATCGCAAGGGCGGGAAACCTCAACCCTCAACCAGCCTTGTTGATACGGAGCGACACCAGCATCACCCATGCCGAATGCACGACGGGATGTTTACTCAAACACAACTGCCGAGTAGATGGCTATCCAGGACCTGTGAGACCAGTTCCCGACGAACGCCTAATGGGTCGACCAAGAGGGTACCACCACCGGCTTGACACTGCCACAGTCCGAACTCACAAACTTCGCGGTAAACGCCTTATCGATCTCCATGTTCGCCGGCGACCCGTGAGTAGTACCCGTCACCGTCGTGTGGCTTGTCCCGCTGAAGTGCTCCGCATCGGCCAATTGGAAGTCGAGGTGCCCCTTGGACGACAGACTCGGTCCGTTACATGCGGTGTCGTAGGCGATGCCGTGCGCAGTTTGTGCTTTGTTGGCGACGCTGCATTGCGTGCCGGAGACCGCCTTGTTGGTGGCCGTCAAATAATCGCCAAGCGTCGTCCCGGCAGAGAAACAAGACCGCCCCGCAATCGGCGATCCATGGTTTACGCTAACTTGCGTCTCCCAGAGGCCCGCTTTGATCGGAAGATCGGAAAGCTGCGCAAGCAAGCTCAAAGGCCCGAGCAGGATAACGGCTGCAGCGCACTGACCCACGAGGCTCGAGTACTTCCTAAGCTTCACGAAAATCCCCTCCACGTTCCATGCCCGGTCCAACCTCCGCAGAATAACACGTCGCCGGAATTAAGCCCTGCCCGCCGCATCCCGTCGGCGATTCACAGTAGCCAGTGCCGGACCGCCGCAAAAGCTCCGTGCCCCGTTCTTGCGATTTTTTTCTATCGCAAGGGCGGGAAACCTCGACCCTAAACCAGCCTTGTTCATGAGGAGTGAACGGGGCCCCGAACGTATTTCAGTTCGGGGGTGGTGAGTCGAAGAATCCGCTTTTGTTCTTCGTTGCACTCAGACTCACCCCGCTAGCCGAAATCGCCTCCGCTCGAGTCCCTGCAGAAAACCCGATGCTCGCCTGAATGCCGTCAATTTCCCCACCCAGTACAACGATATGCCGCCATCGGATGCAACGTTGCACCGTCAGACAATCGCGCAAGAAGCGACACCATCAACTCCCACGCTAACTACACGACTGGATGTTTACTCAAACATAACTGCCGAGTTGCCGGTGATACATCCAGAACCAGCAATGCACCGTCATCGGGATGGGGATTTCGCATGGACAGCGTTAATCCATGATCGCGTAGGCGAGATAAGGGCCTGAGATACTGACGATCTTGTCGTCAGCACTCTCCTGTTCATCCGCATCAACCCTTAAAAAGACTACGTTCACCTTGATGTAGCGGCATCCCTTGTAGACATAGGTTCGATTCGTTCTTGTGGAGAGGCCGCCCTCTTCCCCGAATACTTTCAGCAGTTCCTTGCGGGTCATTCCTGCGCGAACGCTACCGATTTCGCTCATGACCTTGAGAACCCACAACGTCTGTTGCTGCGAAAAGGCGACGCCTTCAGGCAGCGACTCCTCGGCAAGCTGCGATTGGCTCTTGCTCCACTGCGGCAAACTGCGAGGTTGCGGCGATCCCAGCACGTGATCAACCTGCTGTCCTGTCCTCGCCCTGTACAACGCATGGGTTCCGAGCCCATCTTTCGTCCCGTAGTAAACGGCAAGCTCTTTTCCCTCCCGCCAGAAATGCCATTCGCGTATTGGACCTCCAGGCTCAATCGTGCATATCCGCCTGTGGCGACGGTATATCTCGATTTGGGTCGGATCAGAGAACCTCGCGGGATCATGGTCCCAAACCATGCAGGCAAATGTCTTGCCATCAACTGTGCCTTGCGCGATCGAACAGTGACCTTCTTTGACTCCCATCATCTCCTCTGCGGACTGTGCCAACGTGCTTGGAGACCAGAATGCAACAATCAAGCACAGTCCAAACAGAGAACGCCAATTAGAAAGCAGGGAGGTTGATTCTTGTGCCATTGCCGAATCCCTTCTCATGTGCAATCCGATCTCCTTGGGATGAAGCCTTCTTGCAACAAGGAAGGCGGGGGAATATCCCTTAGACGGCTGACGGCGACGTGGGGAATCGATTCTCTTTGCAACAAAGGAAAAGGTCTGCCCGCTAGAAAAAGTGCGTTCCGAGCGGATCGTCGCCAATTCGGAAGTTTTATTGTGGTAAACAGCTATAACTGAGGGTGAATTCGATTGAATCCGGTGGCAGGATAACGCACCCAACATTTTCCCAGGCAAGACGAAAACAGCCAAGAAGAAAACGCAGCCAATCCAGGAAAGAGTCGGAAATCTTTTCCAGAATCTGCAGTTTAATTCGCGGAAACGCCCACAATCGATTTATGGCCTCGAAAATGCCCGAAATCTCCCAGTCTCCGATCCCTCAGTTCGACCGGTTCGCGATGATTTACCCCACCCCTCCCCCCTTTTCGTCCCATGTGCATGAAAAAAATAGCGTTATGCCGAAAAAAGCCAAAAGCACCCACGAAAACAAACAAGTTACGTTCCGGAGACGACTCTCCCTCCCATCCATTACCCTAGAGAGTTCAGAGGAGCCCCCATGACCGTAATCCGCCAGGAAGATTTCATTGCCAGCGTCGCCGGCGCGTTGCAGTACATCAGCTACTATCACCCGGTGGATTACATCCGCAGCCTGACCAAGGCCTACGAGCGCGAGCAATCCCCCGCCGCCAAAGACGCCATCGCCCAGATCCTCATCAACAGCCGCATGTGCGCCGAGGGCCATCGCCCCATCTGCCAGGACACCGGCATCGTCAACGCCTTCGTGAAAGTAGGCATGGACGTCCGCTTCGAGCCCGCCCCCGGCGAGGAGCCAAAAGACCTGCAGCAGATGGTCGACGAAGGCGTCCGCCGCGCCTATCTCGATCCCGACAACAAGCTCCGCGCCTCACTGCAATCCGACCCCGCCGGCAAGCGTGTCAACACCAAAGACAACACCCCCGCCGTCGTGAATGTCGAGCTGGTGAAAGGCTCAACCGTCGAAGTCACAGTCGCGGCCAAGGGTGGAGGCTCTGAAGCCAAGTCCAAATTCGCCATGCTCAACCCCTCTGACTCAGTGGTCGAATGGGTGCTCAAAACCGTGCCCACCATGGGCGCCGGCTGGTGTCCGCCGGGAATGCTCGGCATCGGCATCGGCGGCACAGCGGAGAAGGCCATGCTGCTGGCCAAGCAGTCGCTCATGGACCCTATCGACATTCAGGACCTGATCGCCCGCGGCCCCAAAACCACCGCGGAAAATCTGCGCGTCGAACTCTACGACAACGTGAATCGTCTCGGCATTGGCGCGCAGGGCCTTGGCGGCCTCACCACCGTCCTCGACGTAAAGGTGCTGGACACACCAGCCCACGCCGCAAATCTGCCAGTGGCGATGATCCCCAACTGCGCCGCCACTCGCCACGCACACATCGTCCTGGATGGATCCGGCCCGGTGTACCTCGACCCGCCTAACCTCGAAGACTGGCCCAAGCTTACCTACGACGTCTCAGGAGCGCGTCGCGTGAATCTCGACACCGCGACCCGCGCCGAAGCCGCCACCTGGAAGCCCGGCGAAGTGTTGCTCTTGACCGGCAAGCTGCTCACCGGCCGCGACGCCGCCCACAAGCGCATGACCGACATGCTGAGCCGCGGCGAAAAACTCCCCGTCGACTTCCACGACCGCTTCATTTATTACGTTGGCCCGGTAGACCCGGTACGCGAGGAGGTAGTTGGACCCGCTGGACCCACCACGGCCACCCGCATGGACAAGTTCACCCGCCAGATGCTGGCCGAAACAGGCCTGCTTGGAATGGTGGGCAAAGCCGAAAGGGGCCCTGTAGCCATCGACGCCATCCGCGAATTCGGATCGGTTTACCTAATGGCCGTAGGAGGCGCCGCCTACCTGGTTTCGAAGGCCATCTACGGCTCGCGCCTCCTCGCCTTTCCAGATCTGGGCATGGAAGCCATCTACGAGTTCGACGTCCGCGACATGCCTGTAACGGTAGCCGTAGATTCCAAAGGAACCAGCGTCCACCAGACCGGCCCCGCCGAGTGGCAGCAGCGCATCGCCGGAATTCCGATACTGCAGTGATTAGTGATGAGGGGTTAGTGATTAGGGATCCTCTGATCAAGGCTGAGGTTCGCTGTTTTGAAAGGGCATGGCTTTAGCCGTGCCACCTCGGAAACCCAACTTTGCTGGGCTTTAGCCCCTGAGGGAATGCTAGCCAGCTAAAAAGCCAGCGGGTAGACGAATCCGCAAAGACTCGCCACCCGGCTGGCTTTTACTAATCACTAATCACTAACCCCTAATCACTGTTCTTCTCACTGCTTCCCAAACCGGTACACAATCCCAATGTTATAGCCCAGGCTATTCTGCTCCTTTGAACCAAAGCCGGTCAGGTAGTACTCCGGCGCCACACGGAATCCAAGGTTCGGAGCCAGGTTGTACTCGCCAAAGATGCTGGCGGTTGCTGCAAAGGTTCCCCCATCTGGGTAAAGGCCCAGTACCGCGCTGCCAAACCCGTTGGTATCCCCGGTAAAGTTGCCCCGCGCATATCCAGCCATCACCCTGCCGGAGACGGAGTATTTCGGTTGCAGGTAGAACCGGTAGGTGGGTCCAATCAGTGCGGCATACTGGCTGATGGCTGGCTTCGTAATCCCGCTCAAGTTGGGCTCGATGAACGGCGTGCCGTAGTAGCCGCGGCCATCCACCGTGGCGCCCAGGCGCTCACTGAAGTAGCGAGTGAAGCCGACATTCCAGTCGTATTCGTTCACGCGCTGTAGCGTGGGGCCGGGCGTAAAGCGCAGGTATCCAGCCCCGACATAGACCTCGTAGAGATGGTCGTAGGCCTCGTGGATAGCAGACGCGCGCCGCTGTTCCCGGCGAGCCTTGATGCGCGCCTGCACGCTGATCTGCCCCTGAGTTTGAGTCTGGCTTGGGGCTGCAGCGGGCGCCTGTTGATCGGTAGCTGCGGGGGTGCTGCTCGAACCCGAGCTTTGTGCTTGAAGAACGGGGATGACTGGAGACGCGAGCGCCAGCAGAAGGGCAAGACGGCGAAAAGAATACATCGGTATCGGGTTACCTCCACGGGAGTACGGAAGCACACCACCACTCTTGGCAGCGCTCCCCCCAATTGGTATTAAAACATCTCGGGGGGTGCCTTGTGGGTGAACCGGCACTCCTTTGGACGCGCGCCGGGCCGATTCGCCCCGGAATTCCCTCGCACATTCACCTCGATCCCACGCCGCATTCTGGGAAATCGGCGCTCCGGGCAGCGCGTACCAGACGAAATGCTCTACGATGAAGACCAAAGGAGTTGCTGAAGAGTATGGGTCGATTCTTGTTTGGAATCATTATCGGAGTCATTCTGGTGCCAGTCGCGGGCATGGCGTGGCTGCATTTCGGCAGCGTACCCGTGGCTGTAACCGACAAGCCGTTCCCCCAGGAGCGGTCGATAGCACACAGCGCCCTGGACGCGCGCATCGATCGCGAGGTGATCAAGACCCCGCCCATTCAGGCCGATGAAGCCGCCTTCGTCGCCGGCGCACAGATCTACCGCGACCAATGCGCTGCCTGCCACGGTCTTCATGGCAAACCCTCTTCATTCGGCGCGCACATGTACCCCGATGCGCCTCCCCTGTGGGAGGTGCATCACCATGGGTCGGAGACAATGATGGGTGTCACCGACGATCCGCCAGGCGAAACCTACTGGAAGGTGGCCAACGGCATCCGGTTGACCGGTATGCCCTCCTATAAAAAAGTGCTCACCGATACCCAGATGTGGCAGGTAAGCCTGCTGCTGGCCAATGCCGACAAACCGCTGCCCCCAGCCGCTCTCGATTTCCTGCGTCCCGAAACAGCGCCGCCGGCTCCAGCACCCGCGACCAACACCCCATTCGGCGCCAAGTGAGTATGGTCTTGAAAGAGAGGAAACAATGAGCGTGCTCGACTCGCTGCGCAAGGGCTTCGGCTTTCTTCTCATGAGTTTTGGCATTTCCAGCCCGGCAAAGAAGGCCAAACCAGTGTCCAGGCCCATAACAGGATACGGCTCCGTTCCCCCGGAGGGGGAAGCGATAATAGCCCAGGATGAAGCGCAGCGCAGTCCTGGGAAAGCTTCCAAACAGAACCCCTGAGCCCCGGAGGGGCGGCGCGAACCCAGACAAACGGCGCATTTCATATTCATGCGACCTTAAAGGCTCGCCGTTATCAAATCAACTACTGGCCGAGTCAAATCAACGAGGTTCTTCCCCATGACCACCGGCAAAAAGAAAAACTTTCTGCGCGCCTTCTGGGACTTCTTCGTCCTCTTCAGCGGGATTTCGACCGCCTCCAACCTCTCCCGCACTCAACCCCGACCGGTCCGCTACCGGGGTCTTTTCCTGTTTCGAAGCAGGGCAGACGAGCAATCGACTCGCACCCCCGGCCCCCGCTGACTCGCCCCTCAACCCCGCGCATTGGTAGAATCGAGACATATGAGCATCACCCGCGAACAGGCCCTCGACTACTTCAACTCCCCTGACCTCATCGGCCTGGGCTTCGAGGCCGATGCCTTCCGACGCCGCCTCCACCCCGAAGGCGTGGTCTCCTACATCATCGACCGCAACATCAACTACACTAACTTCTGCACTGAATATTGCACCTTCTGCGCTTTCTATCGCCCGCTCAAGGGGCCGACATCGAACGAGGGCTACATTCTCGAATTCGAAAAAATTTACGAGAAGATCGCCGAGACAATTGAGATGGGCGGCACCGGCGTCCTCATGCAGGGCGGCATCCATCCCGACCTCAAGATCGACTGGTTCGAGCGCCTGTTCACCGGCATCAAGCAGCGCTTCCCGCAAATCTGGCTGCATTGCCTCTCGGCCTCCGAAGTTTTGGCCATCGCCGAATACTCCGACCTCGACCTGCGCACTACCATCTCTCGCCTGCGCGATGCCGGCCTCGACTCCATCCCCGGCGGCGGCGCTGAAATCCTCGACGACGACGTC